>Ga0209517_10006299_pt1 | contig 14713 bp, 11 predicted proteins | sample PeaSoiMetSII2010_FD_187695 | JGI IMG/M metagenome (GOLD analysis project Ga0209517, IMG submission 187695) | Peat soil microbial communities from Weissenstadt, Germany - SII-2010 (SPAdes) (version 2) | ecosystem: Environmental > Terrestrial > Soil > Wetlands > Peat | place: Germany... | reverse complement strand
AACGGGGCAACATAATTTAGCCCTGGGTAAGCGGAAGCGCCACCCTGGGTTTTTGCGCCCCAAACGCATTGCCCTGAAAGGGCTACATAGAAATCGTCCTGTGTTAGTAGCTGCGTTTTGCAACACGGATTTTATGTAACCCCTACGGGGTATAGGAAAAAATAAATATGGAACCCCACACCCAGGGTGGCGCTTTGCTGACCCCGGGCTGAATTTATTCAGCCCTTTCAGGGCTTGCACGCAAATTCTGAAACACTTTAGGTAACTGAAGTCATGCATGTCTGATTTCTTATTTAAGCGCTTATGGGGATAAACCCCGCCCCTACGTCGTTGGCGCGTTGCGCTTGGTATCAAATCTTTTTCAAAAATTTCAGGATCTCGATGAGGCCGTCATCCCGCCACCCGGCAATCTCTTCATTATTGCGGCCCTGTTCGGGCGCACGATTGGCCATTTCTTCGTTCACACCCTCCTGAGCTATTTCAGACCAGCCCGGCGGCAAGCTTTTCCAGGCCGCCATGTCCTCCAGCCAGAGTTGTACGGAGTTCCCGACGTGCTTGAGCAGACCTTGAATCCCGTGAGGACCGCCGCCCAATTGGTAGATGAGGTTGGGACCCATTAGCGCGTAGCGCAGGCCCGGTCCGAAGTTTACGGCTTTGTCGATGTCCTCCACCGAGCAGACCCCTCTCATAACCAGATCGACCGCTTCCCGGTAGAGTCCCATGGAGAGCCTGTTCGCAATGAATCCAAGGGCCTCTTTCCTCAGGACGATGGGTTCCTTGCCCAGCGATTCATAAAAGTCACAGGTCGTCTTTATTATCTCTTCGCTCGTTTCCTGCCCCTTGCTGATCTCGACCAGCGGAATAAGATGAGGAGGATTGTAAGGGTGGGCGCCCAGACATCGCTCGGGGTGCTTTGAGTTCTTTGCGATCTCCGTGATTAGAAGTCCTGAAGTGCTGCTCGCGAAGACGGCATCCGCCGGAGCGTACTTATCCACCTCCGCAAGGAGGCCCTGTTTCACCTCATATTTTTCCGGGACACACTCCTGGAGGAACTGGACGTCTTTCACGGCCTCTTCAAGGCTCAGGGTGTAATCTGCCAGACCCAGGGCCACGTTCATTTTGTCTGCCGTCAAGACGCCTTTTGAAACGAGATATTCCATGTTTGCCCGGATTCGATTCCCGGCTGTCTTTATGGCCTCATCGTTGATGTCATAGATATGCACAGGGACACCCTTCCAGAGGAAGTTCGTAGCCCAGCTCGAACCGATGAGGCCTCCTCCCAACACAGCCGCTTTTGTGATATGGGTCTTCATGAATGCCTCCTCCCGGCAATCTCATTAACCGTAAATCCAGATCCCAAGCGGAATGGCGAAGAACAGGGCTATGGTTGTCGCAACGACGTGCCCGAAGAAAATGTGTTTGTAAGCGTTGGCGTGAGTGAGCCCTGCGACCGCAAGAATGGTGATTACGACTCCGTTATGGGGCATGGCGTCAAAAGCGCCCGAGGACATGGCGGCAATCCTGTGGATCAGGTCCGGACTCAGGCCCAGGGCAAGATACTTGGGGACCAGGGTCTCCAGGACAATTCCGAGACCTCCGGATGCGGACCCCGTGATGGCTGCCATGATGTTGGTAGCGACCGCAAGAGAGATGATCGGGTTCATGGGAAGCGTCAGCAGCCAGGAGGAGACCACCTTGAAGCCCACTGTAGACGCCACGGCCATACCGTAGCCGACGTCGGCGCAGGTGTTCACGATGGGAACGACAGTATTCAGGGCGCCTCTATTCAAAGTGTCCAGTTTCTTGGCATAGTATTTCCAGAACAAGATGATGCAGGCTAGCGCCCCGGCCGTCAAAGCAACAACGGCATCTCTTTTTACATAGGGAAGGTCGATGTTGAGCAACAAGAGAACGATCAACAGCGGAACCAGGCTCAACCATACGTTTGGCATGGGTCCCGAAGCCGGGGCGCCTGCTCCGAGGACGCCTGCTGCGGGTTCTTCGTATACTTCTTCTCTCGCCTTGGACTTTTTCAGGATGTAGCGAAAATAAAACATATTAAACGTGGTGACAACGAACGCCCCCATCAAACCGACCAGAGGGGCCGAAGTCGTAGTAGAGGCCATGTATTTTGTGGGCATTATGTTTTGGATCTGGGGGGTCCCCGGCAGCATGGTCATCGTCAGCGACGCCGCTCCGAATATGAATGCGGCCATGAAAAGATGCCAGGACAGATTCGCCTCCTTGAAAAGAGGCCGCGCGATCGGAATAACCGTGAATATGACGACGAACAGGCTTACGCCTCCGTAGGTGAGACACAAGGAGACCACTGAAATAGCCAGAAGCACCCGCAGGGGACTCTCTTTTCCGATCACTTTCAAGATACCGTCGGCGATGGAGCGCGCCGCCTGCCCATCTTCCATGAATTTGCCGAAAATGGAACCAGCCAGAAAGATCAGGTAAAATTTCCCGGCGTAATTGACGAATCCTTTCATATAGGGCCCTGTCATCGTCTCCGGGATATTCAAATTGGAAAAAATTGATACAATGATGACCGCCAGGGGTGCAATGACTATGATATGCCACCCTCTCAGCGCCAGGACAACAATGAACGCTAACGATAAAATAATCCCAATCACGCTCCAGTCCATTTAATTTCCTCCCTCTTTTTGAAGATCAATAAAGAAAAACAAAGCCATGCCCCAATGACACCTGAAGCATATTGCATGCCAATAAAAAAGGCCCAATGTTTCCAGTAAGATGGACATCGGGCCTTAACCGGTGTAGTGATCGTCTACAATATAGATGCAGGTATTAGCTACATATTGTTGCTCGTCCCTTTTCCTTTCAAATTAATCTTGTATCGGCTCATTTTCTTATAGAGAACGCTTCTGTCGATCTGCAATATTTCAGCGGCCCGCTTTTTATTCCCCTTGGTCATCTGTAGGGCGTTGACGATCGCGTCTTTTTCCAGCTTAACTTTGAGGTCGTTTAAGTTAGCGAATTTTTTGATAGGCTTGTTGGGTGTTCCATCATTGTGCAATCCGAGTACAAATCGTTCAAAGTGGTAAACGTTCAGAAGCCCTGAACGGGCGATATTTGCGGCCCTCTCCAAAACGTGTTCCAGTTCCCTGACGTTTCCGGGCCAATCATATCGGGCAAATGATTTCAGCACGTCCTTGTGCACGCCCTGGATATTCAGACCCAATCCTTTGTTTATTTTCGCAATGAAATGGCCGACCAACTCGGCAATGTCGTCAAGCCGCTCCCGGAGGGGAGGAACCTGGAGCGATGCCACATGAACGCGGTAGTATAAATCCTCGCGGAATTCACCTTTTTCGACAAGTTCCCTTAGATTTCTGTTCGAGGTGCAGATCAAGCGGATGTCCGTATAAATGGTTTTTGTCCCTCCTACTCTTTCAATCTCTTTTTCCTGAATAGCCCTCAATAACTTAGATTGCAGCCCGAGCGGAAGCTCATCGATCTCATCAAGATACAATGTCCCTCTGTTCGCCAACTCAAATTTTCCGAGCTTGCCGCCCTTTCGGGCGCCGGTGAACGCACCCTCATCATAGCCGAACAGCTCCGACTCGATCAGATCTTTGGGAATTGCGGCGCAATTCAAGGCAATGAATGGCTGATGCCTGCGCGCACTTGCCTGATGGATTGCATGAGCAAACAGTTCTTTCCCTGTTCCCGTTTCCCCGGTAATCAGGACGGTCGATTTCGTTTGGGCCATCTTCCCTGCGAGTTCCTTTGCTTCCATTATCGCTGCCGATGAGCCAATGATGTTGTTCAAAGAGTATTTTGCCCCTCTCAATTTCTGCAATTCATTCTTGAATTGATTCAACTCATCACTTAAATGCCTCACCAAATCCAACGTGGCAAGGGTGCTCATATAGTTGATCGTATTCATGGATGTGTAAGCGAATACCCCAAGGACATTATTGTCCTTGATGAGCGGGACATAGTGTGCGATCACAGTTTCGCCATTGGCCAATGTAAACAACTTGCAATCCGGTTGAGCCATTTTTCTGATCATAGGCATGATTGTATTAGGGATGATCTTGGAAACAGGCTGGCCGATGATATCTTTCTTCTTACGGTTCAGTATCTTGACATAGTGGTCGCTTACGGCTATGATTCTATCTTCCGAATCCGTGACAATCGTTACCCCCATTCTTGATAGACTGTCGAATATCAGACTGGTGATTTCATGGCCTTCAAAGTGTCCACCCATCACATACCCTTTCCGAATCGATATGATAATTTCTCCTGAAGACGCTTCACCTTCAGGATGTTACCTTTATCAAAAAGTGTAGCAAATAGCAACATATGATGATTGCGGGAAATAGTATGACCGACGGTTTTGTCGTATCGCCTCTCCATGTGCTTTTTCCTCTTCGCATGTTCCGCCATGAGTTTTCTCCAATAGTCACAAATCTTAACTTGACACTGAATGTTTTTTCGATATTTTAAAATTGAAATCCAATTGTTCAAACTTGGATCTATTGTTGGAATTACCGCCCTGCTGAATGCATGCTCATTCTCCAACGATAATCATTATTGAATTTCTTTTTCGCAACGATTTTGCTTTTTCCCTAATCTACCGTCTCTAAGCTGCCGATTTAAAACTTTAATATCAAAATAAGTGACGAAGGGATCTCGAATGGAAACTTTCAAGAATTCCAGGGTCGCAATTCTGGACAAGAACCCCAAAGTTTGCGAAGCCCTAATCGAGGTCATGAGAAGCTGGGAACTGCATGCGGAAGGCTTTACACAGCCGGCGGCAGCACTTGAAAATATCAGGGAGAATGGTTGCGATATAATACTGCTTGGTGTTTTCACATCGGATCTCTGCGACTTGGACCTGATACCGCAGTTGGGCAACGATAAGAAAATCATTGTCATAACCGAATCTGCCGATAAGGATACGGCTATCAGGGCACTTAAGTTCGGAGCCTTTGACTTGCTGGAGAAGCCCCTTAATAGTGAGCTGTTGAACCACTCTATTCTGAGGGCACTTAAGGTCCTGGAAAATGAGAGGACCTCGGAAAGGCTGATGGAAGATCTCCAAAAGAGCCGCTCACAACTCGTCGTTCAGAAGCTGCGGCTTGAAACACTCAATGGCCAACTATTGGACACCAACAGGGCGCTGTCTGTCTTTGCTCAAAATATCGAGCGTGAAAGAACGGAAATCGAGACGGCGATCGTCGTTAAATTAAAAAACCTCCTCGTGCCGGTGATCTCAATGATGAAATGTGATCAGAATGTTCAAGGGTATGAATCCTCTTTCGATTTGCTTATTACGCAGATCGAAGATCTGGCTTCCGGGTTCTGCATGGACTCCAACTTTGAAACAGCACTTTCATCTACCGAAATGCGGATTGCGTACCTTATCAAATATGGTATAAGCACCGAAGAGATAGCAAGGCAGTTGCATATTTCTGAAAATACCGTGCGAACACACCGTAAGAATATCCGCAGGAAACTGAATATAAATGCGCGATACAGTCTGATAAATTTCCTGAATTCGAAAAGCACCATTCGCAAACAGGTTCGATCCGATAAGATGGTTCATATGTGTTGATTTATATACTGCTCACTCGACCTCTAAACTTAATCTTTCCCCCGTTTTGACAAGCTTTAGCACCTTGGCGCCAGGTTGGGGTTCGGCGTTGAACAGAACTTCCGTATCGAACTCGGTCTTGCAAATGTATGCAATAGTATCCTGGAGTTCCTCCTTGTGGGCTGGGCGAAGAGCTTCGGCTGTCTCCATGGGATTGAGCCTGATCTGCCCATGGCCTGCCGCCGCGGCTATTTTTTTAGCGACGATTTTCTGTTCACGAAAGCAGATGCCGTATTCACCGGTGGAACCGTTATTTACGCTCACATATGAAAGAACAAAAGGGTACTGAAGAGCATACGAGATCAGCCCGAGGCCCAAAAGGACCCGAACGGCGCGAAGCCGGCGCACAGATGGGGGCCGGGAGGCACCAAGAGGGGCGTTGTCGGTCGTGTCTTGGCGTGAGAAACCTCCCAGACTCAAGATCCCCTCGGAAAGGGCTAGAATCAGGAATGGAATTATTATCGTAAAATGATGGGGGCGCCCAAAATCGAGAACGAAACAATAGATCAGAAAAAGAAATACGATTGAAATTGGGCAGAGCAAGTCCTTGAGATCAGGACTTTCCGGTGAATTGGAGGGGTTGCCCCTGATAATGGCAACGGCGTTTTTCGAGTATTTAAAAACCCCCAGGAGGAACGGGACAATGAGAAAGTAGCAAAAAATCGTGACTGCGCCGGGAAGCAGCCGAACGGGCCAGTTCCATTCGCCTGGCTTTCCGTAAAACATGTATCTCCAGAAATCGTTTCCGGTTGCTGAAAACAGGACCCACTTGAGTGCTCCCTGCACGCAGAGGTGATGTGAGGCCCTGGTCGCCCATTGCGTGATGCCCGCCTGCTGGAAATGACGGACTAAAAAGTTCAAATATGGAATAAGAGGCACAATAAAAGCAATGAAACCACCTGCAAGCCACCTCAGGCGGCTGCGTCCGTCCTCCGTTCCCCGATCTCCGTTCTCCGTCCTTCGTCTTACAACCTCTGTTACGACAACAAAGCAGAACAATAAGGGTAAATAAAATATGCCGCTGTGGTGAAGCTGTACCACAATAGATGAGAGCAGGCCAATAGGGCTGAACAGGCGTGGGTCCTTGTGAACCCTTTTTATCATCAGCACCAGGGGAATCACGAAAAGGAGCATCAGATTAGGCTGCCATATCTTTCGGCTGAAAATTATCAAATAGGGTGATAATGAAAAGAGCAGCACACAAAGGAAAAATTGTCTTGGGCTGTTTGAAAATTCGGCAAAGAACAGGACGGCAAGCATCAGGATGATAATATTTGCGGCAAGGAAAAAAGAGGTGAGGATGTACGGGTCCGGGCTGATAGCAGTCAACAGGCCCATAATATATGAGAAAGCCGGACCAAAGGGGATGTGAACGCTTGCGCTTGCGCCGTGCCCGATCCACCAGTGTTGAGCCGGGGCGGCCAAACCTCTCGTGATTCCCTCGAGTTCATCTGCCTTGAACTCGAAAAGATCAAGGCGGAATGCGCGCAGAAAAATCCCCATGGCAAGGATACACGGTATGGCGCACCTGGCGCTCCTGGGCATCTGAGCCCACAGGCCCCTAAGGGCGGCAAAAGGAGAATTCATAGACAACCTCACCCCCGATCAATGAACTGTGAACAGCGTACCGGACAGGGTCCTTTTCCTTTCCGGCAGCTGCAATTTTTAAAACGTGGCCTATTCAAGTTTACATCCGGAGTTTCCGGACGTGGCCTATTCTATTTGGAAACGCCGCCAGTTTTCAATAGCGGTAGACACTCACGGAAGAAGTAATACGAATTTGCGTTAAAGATTAATGTGATGGGTTTCGCTTCGCTCCACCCATCCTACGAATTAACGCAGCTGGGGCAGGGGTGTAGGATGGGTGAAGCGGAAGCGAAACCCATCGCCAGGGGAATATCTTGAATGCAAATTGGTAAAAAAAGCAAAAAGGCAAAAACAGGTTTCATTTCTTACTTTTGCCTCTTCCCTGCGGGAGCTTCGTTTTTAATTCCTCAATTCCTCAATTCCTCAATCCCTTTTAATTTGTTTGAACATTTTTTAGTTTTCTGCCGAAATGTAATAAACGGAGAGGCATTTCCGCCCGGCTTACGCTTTGAGTTTTTAGTTTTGAGTTTTGAGTTGGTTCGAAAGAGTAGTGAGAGATGTTCCACCAAACCAGGTGCTCAAAACCAAAAACTGAAAACTCAAGACTGGGAAAACTGCTATCTTTGGAGATTGATCTTTGGGGAGAATGAATGGAACCGCTTGAGGTAATGGCTGAAGCAGTAATCGATACCCTGAAACAATTTTCCAAGAGGAAGCGACCTCTAACTTCCGCGATCCTCCAGGAGGCGTTCTCCGCCCGCAAAGACATAGTTGCGCTGCTCTACCCCGCAGCGGTATCAGCAGCCGGCGGGGGACCCGGCATGGTCTCCATCGGGAACTCAGTAAGTCTGGAGGAACAAGACAGCGAATATCTATCTGGATTTCGGGAAGTTTTCTTGCAAATACTCGATAATCTTGGACCCATGATAAAGGACGACTATGAAGACCGATATTCTGAGTTGCAAAATAAGATAGATGCTTGTGATTCACTTCTGCCCTTGGGCCAATTAGGGGAACAAATCAGCCAAATGGTTGGCGATCTGATAAATAATGCTATCGAAAGAGTCGATTATTCAAATGCTTTTCTTGTCGATCTTGGTAAAGATTTGTATAGAATGGAAGAACAGTTGGCATCGTATCAATATCACAGGGAAGAGGGCAGTCATATAAGTAATGAATTTCATGATAATTTATTGTCTCACGCTGATGATATGCATCATGTAGTTAATTCAAGCACAAATATGGCAGATATTCGCAATGTTATTACGTCGAAACTGAATATTATATCTACAGCAATCGAATCCAAACGGGAATTAGACGGAGTAAGGGGACTGGAGTCAGACGCACGGATCACTGAGCTTCAGAATGATTTAAGCACCTATAAGGATGAAATACTTAAAGTACGGGAACGCTCTGAAGTCCTAGAACAAGAGATATTACTAGACGCGCTTACACAGATAAATAACAGGCGAGCCTATGATTTACAGATAAGAGAAAGCCTTAGGCGATACCGTCGAAATGGAGAGCAGTTCAGCCTTATACTTATCGATATTGATCACTTTAAGAAAGTAAATGACGAATATGGACATAAGGCAGGCGACAAATGCTTGAGAGAAATAGCAAGACTCATAAGATCATCTTTGCGGCAATCTGACTTTTTTGCACGTTATGGAGGGGAAGAGCTGATCGCCATTCTTCATGGAAGCAATGCCGCAAACGGATTTACTATCGCGGAAAAGATTCGGCGCCGTATTGAAATGACCCGTTTTCACTACCAGGATCAGGTCATACCTATAACTATCAGCCTGGGCGTTACCGAGGTAATGCCCTCGGATAAAGATCCGGAAACTCCTTTCATCAGGGTCGACCAGGCAATGTACGGGGCAAAAAGGGATGGTCGTAACAGGGTCCACGTTATTACGGATCTGCCAATACGCACAATAGATAAGATGGTGAAAAGCGGCTAATGATTACTGACTGACGATTACAGATTAGTTTACACACTTGGAGAGACTTATGGCTTACAATACCGGCATACTCTTGGCTACAGGCACCAACGAAATGGAAATAGTGGAATTCTATCTCGATGAGGTGACTGGTACGGGAGAAATTCATCATGGAGCCTACGGCATCAACGTGGCCAAGGTTTTGGAGATTATCCGCAAACCCAAGGTAAATGCGCTTCCGCTCTCGCCTCCTGCGATGGTCGGCACATTCATATTGCGCAACAAGGTCATCCCTCTAGTGGATTTGGCCGTGCAGCTCGGAAAGAAAAAACTGGATATGGAAATCAATCCATTAGCCATAGTTACGGAATTTAACAAAACCACTCTGGCGTTCGCTGTCTCCGGGGTCAATCGGATACACCGCCTGGCCTGGTCTCAGATAGAACCAGCCGAGCAGATCGTCGGCAGCTATTCAAATTCCCTTACCGGCATCGTAAAATTTGAAGACCGCAACGTTTTGATCCTCGACATGGAAAAAATCCTGGCCGAGCTAAATCCGCAGTGCGCAGTAAGGGACGTGGGTGAAACACCCGCTGAAACTGATCGTACGGAATATAGAGCACTGTTGGCTGACGACTCCTCTGCGATTAGAACCATCCTGACCGGCAAGCTCGAAAAAGAAGGCTTCAAAGTGGAAACGGCAAGTGATGGAAAAGATGCCTGGACCAGGCTGCTGGAGATCAAGGCCCTTTCTCAAAAAGAGAAGCGGCATATTCATGATTACGTGGAGATCATCATATCGGATATCGAAATGCCGCAAATGGACGGCTACAGTCTTTGCCAGGCAGTCAAGCAGGACCCGGTCCTGAAGAACTTGCCCGTTATTCTTTTTTCATCTCTGATAAATGACAGGCTGATTCATAAGGGCAAATCCGTTGGCGCCGACGATCAGGTCACCAAACCTCAAACCGCTGATCTGGCGCAAAAGGCGCGCAGTTGGATCGAGAAATACAAGACCTGAGTCTTCTTCTAAAACCTGCCTCTTAGTCTGTTGTCTTTAACGGAACCCACTGGTCGTGTCGCCAAGCATGGTTATCTTGACTATGCTATCCACAACCTTTATCTGGCGCACACCTTTTTCCCGGAGGGTAACCATGAACGACAATATTTTGAGTCATGAAATGGATCGAAGGACATTTGTAACAAGCCTCATCAGCGGCTGCGTGATCGCAAAGACTGGAATGTTCGCCCTTTATGGAGACTCAATCGCATATGCCAGTCCCGAAATTACCCAACCACCGCTACCATACAAAGAGGACGCTTTGGAACCTTACATATCCAAAAGGACCCTCGAATTTCACTACGGTAAGCACCACAAGGCTTATGTGGATAATACCAATCAACTAGCAGGGGCTGCCGGTCTCGGAAGTCTCTCTCTCGAGGAAATCATAATGAAGACCGCCGGTTCGGCAGACCGGGTATCCCTTTTCAACAACGCTGCTCAAACCTGGAACCACAATTTTTACTGGAAGAGCATGCTGCCCGGGGCAAGCAAGCCCAATGAGCGCTTGACCAAAATGATCGATGCCTCTTTCGGCAGCCATGACAACTTCAATAAAGAGTTTCAAAATGCTGCGGTCACGCAGTTTGGCAGCGGCTGGGCGTGGCTGGTCCTTGATCAGGGCAAACTCAAGGTGACAAAGACATCCAATGCCGAAAACCCTCTAGACCATGGCCAGACACCTCTGCTCACCCTGGATGTGTGGGAACACGCCTATTATCTTGATTACCAGAATCGTCGCGCCGACTATGTAAAGGCGGTCCTTGACAATTTGCTCAACTGGGAATTTGCTGCAGCCAATCTGCCAAAATAAAACAGTCGTCAGTGGCCAGTCCAGAAAATTCAAGGAACGGGTCAAGGTTCCTTTAATGCTCGTTGGCAGGATTCGTTCCTATTCGGTAGCCGAACGGATCGTAAGGGAAGGGAAGGGATCACAGACTACGTTTCCTTATCCCGTCCTTTAATTCGGGAGCCCGATCTGGTTAACCGCTGGAAGTCTGGAGACACCGCTAAAGCAAGGTGTATTTCAGATAATCTTTGTTATGAACCGGCAAAGGCGGGCGAAGGGCTCTACTGCGTTGTGGAGAAGCGTCTTGCGTCATCCCGGCGTTAAATTCGAGTGTTTTTTTGGTCGCGAAGAGCACGAAGAAATTTCAAAATAATTCGTATCAATTTCAATAGATTTCCCTTCGTGTATCCTTCGCGCTCTTCGTGACCAAGTTCTAAGAACTAAATATCCGCGAACCCATACTTCGTCCGACTACGGCAAATCAAACCGTTTTCTTCTTCCGAATCCTGGTTTGCTTCGGTTTACCGGCTGTCGCAGTCTGTGTATTTCCTTGTTCGGATGCTGCCGCTTTCCGCTGCCTTCTCGCCTCTATATACATTTGCAGCTTCTCGGGCAGTCCTCTCTTTTTGGCAGCCTTACTTCTCGCTTTGGTCAATGACTTCGCGGACAATGGCGTTCTCATCGAAAATCCGTATTTTTTTCTGTACTCTTTCTGGCTCATCCCATGGGAGACTAGATGCTTCGACGTGAGCTGTCTCATCTCAGCGCCACATTCGAGACAGATTACTTTGTCGTTTTGGATAGAATTTGCCGGGCTGATCGCGGGTCTTGCTTCTGTTAGTCCTTCTCCACCCACTTCGGCAGTCGGAGCCAACTCAATTTCTCCCGCCTCTGCCTTTTGCATTTCCTGGAGAGTGCTGAAAACCTGCCGAAGAGAAGCAGCGATATCAGCGGCTGTCATAGGGGTTAAAGACACTTGGGTCTGGACGATTTCTGATGTGATTTCGATTAGTTTTTTGGACATTGAATTAAGCTCCTAAGTTTATGATATTTGCATGAATGTTTTCATGTGTTGCCATTATTCAGCTATTGTAAACAATAGTCAATAACAGATGTACGCAAATACGTCATGGCTGATACACGGAAAAAATGACAACGGTGAAAGCTTAAGGGTTGTCATCTTCGCGATGAACCATCAACGCGTGCAGTTGTTGTGTTATATCACTAACCACTCCAACCCAGTCACCAGATGTTTTTTGACGAAAAATCCGCGCGGTGGGATACCAGGGGGAGTCACTGCGCTCCAGAAGCCAGCGCCACTCGCCGGAATGTCTTAGCATAATCCAGACAGGCTTCCCCTGTGCTCCCGCGAGGTGAGCAACCGCCGAATCGACGCAGATCACCATGTCAAGGTTTTCAATCAGAGCAGCCGTGTCTGCGAAATCCGATAATTTTTCACCCAAACGAGTAATCTTCGACATGGACTCGAGCACCCTCCTGTCCTGGTCGGGAACTTCCTTTTGCAGGCTTACAAGATCCACGTCAAGGCGCGTCAGGGGCTCAAAGACCTCCAATCCCATGTCGCGTGTGCGATTCACGGGTTCGCGCCTGCGGCCCGCCCAGACAAGACCGATCCTCGGCCTGGTGCGCGGTCCAAGCTGATTTCGCCAGTTTTCAACCTGATCGGCTCTTCCGCTCAAATACGGAACATCCGAAGGGATTGATTCAAGCGTAGTGCCAAATGCCAGGGGCAGGCTCATCAATGGACAATTGAAATCGTGGGGAGGCAATGGGTCCCCGAGGGCGATAATCGACACGGGGCAATCGAGTGTCTGAGCCAATGACCGCAACGGGGCGGGCACACGAAGAACCGTCAGCCCTGCAAGTTGTGCTACTAACGGCACATAGCGCAAAAACTGAATCGTGTCCCCAAATCCTTGCTCAGCCCAGAGCAGAATAGTTTTGCCGGCCAGACTCTCTTGCCCAAGCCACAAGGGCTCGGATGACTTCAATTTGGAAGGTTTTAGTTGAGGGTTTTCCCACCTCGATTCATACTCTTGGAAACCCCTTTTAAAATCCCCCATGGCCAACCTGCAATGACTTTGTTCCATCTTTGCTTCAGCCAGGTCGGGTTTGTATGCCAATGCCTGACCATAGCTTTCCAATGCTTCATCAATGCGGGCAATCTGTTGCAGTACATTGGCCCGGTTAAATAATAAGGACCCATAGGACGCATCGCGAGGCGCCAGTTCCATGGCGCGATTATAACATTCAAGGGCGTCTTCGGGTCTATTAAGGTCTAACAACGAATTACCACGCCTGTTTAAAATGTTTACAATATTGATTACGCATATATCCAAAGCCATGTCATAATTATGCACAGCATGGTCATGACGGTGCAGGCGTTGCAGAATGTCGCCTCGTTTGAGAAGCACTTCTGCATTTGCCGTGCTCTCTGCAACAATTCGGTCATAGTTTGTCAAGGCATGCCTTAGACAGTTATCGCGCAACTCGCGTACTTGAGAGTTACTAATATACTTCAAAAAAAGATCAAAACATTCGATCGATTCTTCATATCGGGCTAATTCGAACAGAACAATCCCTTTTTCAACGAACACCGGAAAAAACTTTGGATCGATGCCGATTGCTTCTTCGAGGCGCCTCAAGGCTTCTTCGTGACGCTTCTCCTGGCGAAGAGAAATGCTGCAGGCTATCAGGTCCATTATTTCTTGAGCCTGCGGATGATTGGGTATTGCCTGTATTGTGTTTGCCATGGCCGTTTCTTTCAGGTTTGAAGCGGGAAGCGGGAATCAAAACCCTCTTCTTCTTCCTGCTTCTTGCTACATGCTTCCTGCTTCTTGCTCCAATTTGTGGCTAATCCATACAAAAGACATGCCACGGGACGCAATATCCCAACACGCCGATATATAATTGTTCGTTTCTGAAGGATGCCGGAATTAGTGCATTGTCAACTTGATTAGTCGTAGTCGGATAGTGAAAAGAGCTGCGCATTGACGGCTGTTAAACAGTTGATCTTCCAGATGTCCCCGGCGTAACTCGAACACGCGGCATCAAGATTTAGTTACTTTATCATAGTTTGTACCAATTGGCTTGTTGGATTTTAAATTTTTTAGAGGTCAATTTCTCGGCTGCTAAAACTGCTATCCTCGATGAGCGCATCCATCTCTTTGGGGTCCACATCCTTGACGCTCTGCTGATATTCTGTCAAGGTTACGAAATATAGATAAGGAGGAAACATGATGATTTCAGTTTTGATCCCGATAATTTTCTGCAAGTTCCGTTGCTGTCAAACTTAAGTTGTCAAAGCAACAGATGTAACCGGCCGGACAAGGGCAGTGGTCATCTCACCTTGACGAAGATGTTAAGAGCATTACTTCTTTCTTATCGTAGTCGGCTTTTTACCGGAGTCGGCTATCAAGTTTTTGGCCGGGAAAGGCATATCGACTCGGTTTTGCGTGAAACGCGTAGGGTGCAATTAAGCTTTTTCAACAGCGGCCGAAGCTTTCTTATCCCGGAACCAGACGGGCATGCCTACGCCGCTGTTAATTAAGAAGCGAGCTGATCTTTCCCCGAAAAAGTGGACAGGAGGTTAAGCACCTTGTTATGAAGAAATCATTATGGAGGTGCGAAGATGTCCACGACCAGAAAGTCCTACACCGAGGAGTTCAAGCGCGAAGCGG
>Ga0209517_10006298_pt1 | contig 14715 bp, 13 predicted proteins | sample PeaSoiMetSII2010_FD_187695 | JGI IMG/M metagenome (GOLD analysis project Ga0209517, IMG submission 187695) | Peat soil microbial communities from Weissenstadt, Germany - SII-2010 (SPAdes) (version 2) | ecosystem: Environmental > Terrestrial > Soil > Wetlands > Peat | place: Germany... | reverse complement strand
GTGCACATCAGCGCCAGCTTCTGCTTCATGCCGCCCGAGAGTTTCGCGGCCTGGCGGGTGCCGAACGGCTCCATGCGCGTCATCTGCATGAGCCGGCCGCTCAATTCTTCGCGTTCGTGCCCGATCACGCCAAACAGATCGCCATAGAACGCCATGTTCTCGTTCACCGTGAGATCGCCATACAGGCCGAAGCGCTGCGCCATGTAGCCGATCTGATCCTTAACCTGGTCGAGCTCTTTCGAAACGTCGTGGCCCGCGACTATTGCTTTGCCTTCAGTCGGATCCATCAGGCCGCACAGCAGGCGCATGGTGGTGGTCTTACCGGCTCCGTCCGGACCTACCAGCGCGAAGATCTCGCCCTGCTGGATTTCCAGATCCAGATGACTCACAGCGGTGAGCGCGCCGAAGCGGCGCGTCAGCCCCTGCGCAGTTACAATTGTCACAACAGAATTTCCCCGTCCACCGGCATGTTGTTCTTCAACTCCTGGTGCGGATTGTCCACATCGATCTTGATCCGGTACACCAGCTTCACGCGCTCTTCCTTGGTCTGGATCTGCTTGGGCGTGAATTCCGCTTCGGACGAAATGAACGAAATGCGGCCATCATAGGTCTTGCCGGGAAACGAATCCGTGCTGAGCTTGACCTTGCCGTCCAGTTTGATGCGGCCCAGATCGGTTTCATTGATATAGGCGCGCAGCCAAGGGTGTGCAAGATCGCCCAGGCTGACGATGGTGGTTCCGGCGGCCATCACTTCACCGGCTTCCGCCGACTTCACCAGCACCACTCCGTCGATGGGTGCCACAATCGTCGAATCGGCAATCTGGGTCTGCGTCATGCCGACCTGCGCGCGTGTACGGTCGATTTCCGCTCTTTGCTCGACCAGTTGCTGCTCCTTGCGGCGCAGTTCGATCCGATTGGCTTCCGCCGTCTGCACCCCCGCCTGTGCCCGGGCCACTTGGGCGCGCGCTCCCGCGATATCCTCCTTGCGCGGACCCTCCTGCACCAGCGCCAGGTGTTCTTGAGCCTGGCGAAGCTGCGCTGCCGTACTGTCCAGTTTTGCGCGCGCCTGGTCGTACTGCGACTTGGAAATATCTTCCCGCGAGAATAAGGTTTGGGCGCGCTCCCAATCCGAACGCGCCTGCTCATCCCAGGCCTTGGCGTCCGCCACCGCCGATTGCGCCTGCTGGATCTCCTGGGGGCGGCTTCCCGCCAACATTGCGTCCAGGTTGGCCTGAGCCTGCGCCAGCTCGGCGCGGCGCGTGGAGATGTCGCTATCAATCGTCGCGGCCTGGTACTCGATCGACGTCTGCAACTGCTGCAAAGAGGATTGCGCCGACGCGACCGCGGCCTGGTCGCGCAGCAACTGCTGCTCCAATTGCGCGGCATCCAGTTTCGCGATCAGATCCCCTTTCTTCACGAAATCGCCTTCGCGCACGGCCAGCTCCGTCATGCGGCCCGCGGTCTTAAAGGAGAGGTCTACCTGCGTGAGTTCCAGATTGCCGGAAACCTGGATGCTGTTGGTGGCGTTCATGGGCCCGTCAAGCCAGTACCACACACCGCCGCCCGACGCGGCCAGCACCAGAAGAATCAGAACTGCTCGTCGTTTCTTCATTTCTGGACATACTCCTGAATGGCGCCGGTGGCGGTAGCTAGTTCCAACCGGGCAAGATTATAGTTATAGAGCGCATCGACCTGGTTGTCGCGCGCGCGATCCAAGCGGTTCTGAGCATCCGTGACTTCCAGCGAATTGGCCACGCCAGCCTGATAGCGGCGCTGGGCTTGTTCCAGCTCGCTCTGGGCCAACGCTAAGCCCTCACCCGCCGTCTTCACCTGGCTGTCGGCCGAATGCAAGCTGTCGAGCGCCAGCCGCACATCCAGTTCCACCTGCAACCCCAAATCCCGCGTGCGAATTTCTTCCTCGCGGACCTGCGCCAGGCTCTCTTGCCTTCGGGAACCCCGCCTCCCGCCGTCGTACAACGGAACCTTGAGCTGAACCCCGATGGTGTGCGTGGGATGCGCACCCACGATCTCGCCGCCGATGGTCCCGTAGTCGCCGAACGCGGAGACCGAGGGCAGCCGCTCGGCTTCCACCGCCGAATAGTTCATTCGGGCGACTTGCTGGTGCTGCTCCTGGGCCTTGAGATCGGAGCGGCCCTTGCGTGCGTTTTCGAGCAGCGCTTCCACCGCGGCAGTGTCCACGGCCTGGTAGGCGAGTTTGTCAGTCAGCTCCACATCCATGCTCAGGTTCAGGCCCATGGCCCGCAACAACTGCAGGACCGCGCGGCGACGATTGTTCTCGGCCACGGCCAGGTGCTGGCGATCGTTCGCCAGTTGCACCTGGGCGCGCGTCACTTCGATGCCGGTTCCAGTGCCGGCGTCCTTCTGTGACTGAGCCAGCCGCTCCAGGGCTACAGAAAGCTCGACATTGGCGCGGGCAGCCTGGAACGCTGCGTCCTCGCGCAGGCTCGCCAGATACGCGCGGGCCACCTGCTCGCTGACGGAATCTTTCGTCACGTCCAGATCCGCCTTGGCGGCCTTCAGGCCGGTGCGCGAGGCCTGATACTTGCGGATGGTCGTGAAATCCAGCACCGTCAATTGTGTAGAGGCGCGCGCGTCGAAGATGCTGAACGGCCCCACGATGCTCGGAATCGAGAATCCCGGAAAACTAAAATTGAAGCCGTAGCTGTGCAAGTTGAGGGTTTGACTGCGCTCGTTCACCGTGCCATCGATATTTGGAAAAAATGCCGAGCGGGCCTCACTCACTTGCGTTTCCGACACCCGGACGGATTGCTCGGCCAGTGCCACCCGGGCGCTGCCTTCGGGGGTCAGCGCGATGTCCACCGCGCGTTTCAGACTCAATTGCATGACGCCCTGTGCCAAGCCGAGGGGCGCCAGCACAGCAAGAACTGGAAGAATACCCTTCATTGTTTCAGTCACTCCCCTTGGATGCCGGCGCACGGAACCCGGCGGCAACAAATCGAACCGCCCGATCCACCAGCGCTTCCCGGTCCGAGATATCGCACACGCCGTTGGTGATTTTCGGATAGATTCTCCCCCACAACATAGTGTGGGTCATCACGCCTACCGCAAAATGCAGCCGCCACAAAATTTCCGAAGGCGGCAAATCCGGCAGCGCCTTGGATAGAGCCTCGACGAAACGCTGCGACACCGGAGCCAAATGCTTATGGAATACGCGCTCCACGAACACTTCCGGGTTGGACAGAATCCTCCCGATCAGCGGCACCACAGCATCCACCTTGACTTGCATGATCGGGGCCATGAAAGCCGTCAGAATCTGCTCAACGCTGGGATTTGAGCCGGCGGCATCCAGCAGTTCGAAGCGCTTCTTGTTGACCGGCTCGATCCGCCGCGCGACAATCGCATCGATCAGACTGTCTTTGGTCTGGAAATGATAGTTGATGGCGGCCAGATTCACGTCCGCGGCGGTTGTGATATCCCGCAAGGAAGTAGCATCGAAGCCATTCATTCCAAACAGCTTTTCTGCCGTATCCAAGATCCTGCTCTTGGTATCGATTCGCTCGTTCATACGTTCGTTTCAAGCATACGACCGAATAATAATCTGAGTCAAGCAAATCTTTCCGCTGGCACGCAGATCTTGTCGGTTGGAAGTACCGTGCAAAAGCTGCTTGGCACCTTAGTACTCCTTTACTAAGGCAGCACCTTAGCAAAGGACCAGGCCTTCGGAATGAAGCGTGCTTACTCACCGAGGAGCAGGAGTAAAGCGTCCTTGCTTATGGAACCACGTTATATCGCAATCGTTCCGTTCATCCTCGTTATCGCGGCCATCGGGGTGGGATTCACGATCCGCACTCTCGTCCGGGGTTTATATTTTCCGAAGTGCTGGCGTTGCGGAGCCCCTAAAATAAGGCGATCCCGGTCGGACGGCTTCTTTGACGCCGCAGCCGCGCTTCTTCTGCTCCGCCCCTACCGCTGTAAAGGATGCCGCGTGCGATTCTATGGCTTGAGTTTTTTAGAGGCTTACCCGGTGAAGACGCGTGTCAGGCCTTCGCCGGGGCCATCACCGGAGCATTCGCCAGCAGGGCATCTTCAAATCCGAAATCCTGTTTAGGAAACGTGTTGTTGCGGAGATACCACCGGTGCGTCTCCTTTAAGCCCGTGACGAATTCCGTAGGCTTGAATTTCAGGACCCGCTGCGCCTTGGCGGTGACCAGGGTGATCGGCGGCATGTCGAAGTACAGTCCGAAATACAATTTGGGACCCATGGGATGCCCGCCGGCGCGCAAGATATATTCGCGCGGGATGCGGACAAACTTGGGTTGCTTGCGGCAGGCCTTGGCGAAAGCTTCCACCGCTTCGGTCTGCGAAATCGGCCTGGAGTTGGCGATATTGAACGCGTGGCCGACGGCGGCTGGTTCGTCCACCGCGCGCAACGCCGCCTTCACCAAATCCTTGATGTAAACGAACTGCATCAGGCGGCGGCCGTCGCCCGGCAGGATGATGGCTCGTCCGGCGCGCAAGCGATCCCAAAAGAAGGCTTCCCGATAAAACGGATTGCCTGGCCCATAAAGATACGGCGGCCGGAGCGTCACCACCGGCAGCCCGATGCGCTGGTGCAGGCGGAACAGGGCCCGCTCACTCATGGCTTTGTTGCGGACGTATAACTCGGGGGCGTCGTCGGGCGCCAGAGCGTCGCCTTCGTGGTGATTCAGGCCGTCGCCATACGCCGCCACGCTGGACATGAACACGTAACGCCGGATGTTGTCGCCGGCCGCGCGCACCGTAGCTTCCACGTGGCCCGCGGTGGTGCCGCGCTCCCAATCGTAGACATTATCGAAGACCAGCTCGAATTTCGACCCGGCCAGCGCGGCGCGCACGGCCTGCGCGTCATTGCGATCCGCCACGATATTGCGGACCTTGCGGCCCAGGTTATGCTTGGCGCGGCGATGCATCACTGCGACGCTGTGGCCGGCCTTCAGGAGCTCTGCCACCAGCGTCTGGCCGACGAAACCCGTTCCTCCGATAACGAGGCAATTCATGGGCGGGCATTCATAGGCAAAACAGGCGCGCGCGAGGCGAGATCAGTCGTAATACTCCAGACCCAAGTGCGTGATCAGGTCCTCACCGCGCATCCACCGGAGCGTGTTCTTCAGCTTCATCAGCTGGATGAAGATGTCGTGCTCAGGGTAGAGCCCGGGCGCGGTCATGGGAGCCTTGAAATAGAACGAGAGCCATTCCTGGATGCCGCGCATTCCGCAGCGCTGGGCCAGGTCCATGAACAAAACCAGGTCCAGGACCAGCGGCGCGGCTAAGATGGAGTCGCGACACAGGAAGTCGATCTTGATCTGCATGGGATAGCCCAGCCATCCGAAGATATCGATGTTATCCCAGCCTTCTTTGGAGTCGCCGCGCGGCGGATAGTAATTGATCCGGACGGCGTGATACAGATCCTTATAGAGCTGCGGATACAGCTTGGGCTGAAGAATCTGTTCCAGCGAGCTCAACTTGGTTTCTTCCTTGGTCTTGAACGACCCCGGATCCTCTAAAACCTCGCCATCGCGATTTCCCAGGATATTCGTCGAAAACCAACCGGAAATGCCCAGCATACGCGCCTTCAGGCCGGGCGCGATCAGGGTCTTCATGAAGGTCTGGCCGGTCTTGAAGTCCTTCCCGCAAATGGGAACATTGCGCTCGCGGGCCAGCTCCAGCAGCGCCGGGGTATCGGTGGTCAGATTCGGCGCGCCGTTGGCGAACGGAATACCAGACTTGAGCGCCGCATACGCGTAGATCTGGCTGGGCGCGATCTCCGGATCGTTCTGCATCAGCCCGCACTCGAAGTCCTTGAGGGTTTTGTGAACCGCCGCGGGCCTGTGAAAAACCTCGGTGGATGCGCACCAGATCATCACGTTCCGGGACGTGTTGTTGGTCTTACGGAATTGCTCGATGTCTTCCATGAGCATGTCCGCTTTGTCCATCTTGGTCTTAGCTTCTTTGACGTTGGGACCGTTAATGCGGCGGATATATTCCGAATCGAAGACCGCCTTCATCGGTTTGATGGCGGACAGCGGACCCTTGAGCTCGTCGAGCTGGGTTCGCTCCAGAACCTTGGCGTTGACGGCCGCCTCGTAGGCCGTGTCCTCGTAGATATCCCAGCCGCCAAAGACCAGGTCGTTCAATCCCGCCAGCGGTACGAAATCCTTGATCTTGGGACTGCGGTCGTCAGTACGCTTCCCCAAGCGGATGGTCGCGAGCTGGGTCAGCGAGCCGATGGGCTCGGCTGTGCCACGCTTCACAGCTTCCACTCCGGCGATGAAAGTGGTGCTCACCGCGCCAATGCCGGGAATCAAGACGCCAAGTTTTCCGTCCGCGGGCGCAATCTGGACGTTATCGCGATTGGGCAACTGCAAATCCTCCTGGCCTACTTGGGCCGATAGGGTTTGCCCTCTGGACACCGGCACTAGTCTCAGGCCGTATCATGCAGGGAAAGGCGAAGACGCGCGAAGGCAAAACACCTGTCTTGATATACTAGCATTTCATGCAGAATCGCGCGACTGCGACCATCTCCGCGATCCTGGTGGACGACGAAAAACTCGCCTCCGAGGAACTGGCCTACCAGCTCAAGGAGTTTCCCGACATCGACGTCATCGCCACGGCGTCCAACGGCATTGAGGCGCTAAAGCTGATCCAGGATCTGGAGCCGGATCTGGTCTTCATGGACGTGCAGATGCCCGGCCTGGACGGCATGGGCGTGATCCGCAAACTGCGCGAGCTGGACATTCCCCTGCCTTATTTCGTCATGGCCACCGCCTACGATCAGTACGCCGTGGAGGCCTTCCGCTGGGAGGCGCTCGATTACGTCCTGAAGCCCGTGGACAAGGAAAGATTGACGGTAGCCGTCGATCGCGCGCGCAAAGCAGTCAGCGATCGAAATAAAGGCGCCCAGCCCGAGCCCGTTTCGCCCAAGCCGGCGCTTCAGCGCAGCAAGCTCCTGGTAAGGAGCAACCAGCGCAATTTCATTGTCGACGCGCAGGACGTGGTCTACGCCACCATCGACGATGGGCTGATCACCGTGGTCGCCAGCAACCTGGAGGGCCAGTCCAATTACCGCACCATCGAGGAGCTGCAATCCAACCTCGATCCCGATACCTTCTGGCGCGTGCACCGTTCCTACCTGGTGAACATCCACCGGATCAAGGAAGTGATCCCGTGGTTTAAATCCAGCTTCCAGCTCAGGATGGATGACAAGAAGCAAACCGAGATCCCGGTGAGCCGGGTGCAGACCAAGCGGCTGCGAGCCCTGCTGAAACTTTAGACCGTTCCATTACTGTCGCGGCTCGGAAAAGGCTTTCTGAGCCGCGACAGTAATGGAGCGGTTTCAAGAAACCTCATGCCTTCCCATCGTTACTTAGAAGACCTTCAGGTCGGCGAGAAAACCCAAACAGGCTCGGTGACCCTCACGGAAGCCGACATCATCGAGTTTGCTCGCCGCTTCGATCCGCAACCGATGCACACGGATCCGAACACTCCGGGAGGATTAATCGCCAGCGGATGGCACACCGCCGCGCTGGTGATGCGCCTGGTCGCCGACGCCAGGCCGCTGGGGGATTTGCCCGTCCTGGGATTGGGTGTTGACGGGATCGAGTGGCGGCAGCCGGTGCTCCCCGGAGACACGATCCAGGTGGAGATAGAAGTACTCGCGACCCGGCCTTCGAAGTCGCAGCCAACACACGGAATCGCGAAGATGCGATCGACGGCCCGCAATCAGCGCGGTGAAGTTGTATACGTCGTGACTCCGAATTGCTGGGTGCCCCGCAGGAACAAGTAGGACAGGCGATCTTGTCGCCTGCCACCCTTGCATTCGGAAAAAGGGGACAGGTCGCAATGTTGGGGATTCTTGTGGGAATCAGTAGCCTAGGACCTGTCCCCTTTTTCCTCACCCACTGAAGCCTGCTCCACGGCATTTTATGTTCGCGACGGCCCCTTGCGGTCCGGCGGATTGAACCCCAGGTCTTCCAGCCGCGCTATGATCGACGGGCTCGAGTCCACCAGGTTGGCTAACGCTTCCTCAATCGGCTTTCCGCCCCGCTCGGGACGGGCCACAGGACCTTCGATCTGCGCGGCAAACTGCTCGCGAAGCCCCTTCGGCAAGACGCTGTCCAAATATTCCAGAGCCACTCCGCGCAACTTGGCGTCTTCGGTGTGCAGCGCGCGAAACGCCAGCCGGACGGATTGCTGAGGCAGGACCATGCCGAGCAGCGTGGAAACATGCGTCATCACCTGGGAAGCCCTTTCGCGAAGCACTCCATCCACCAGCAGGAAATCCGCGTCCTCCGCCGCTGCCCCTTCCGACACCCCCGAAGAGCGTTTCGAAAGAGCCTTCCGGCTGGCGGCCAGCTCGTTCCCGACGATCTCGAAAACCTCGGCGGGCTGAGGCCGGTATTGCGGGTTCTGCTCCAGGATCTTCTCGAGCGCGCGGCTGCATCGCTGGCGAATTTCAAACCGATCGTCGCGCAACTGCCGAAAAAGGCCCTGCCAGGCCAGCGGACTCTTGGAGGCTGCCAGCACGCGCGGAATCCGCCGGCGAACCTTTTCGTTTTCCGCCGGATCCGCCAGCCGGTCCGCAAGTTGTCCCGCGATCTGGTCCACCGCCTTGGACAGGGCGTCGTGCGCGGCGCGCGCCGTTTCATCGCGGCCCAGCAGCTCGATCACCTGAGACACAAGAAGCGGATCGCGCAGATCGATGGCGTGCAAGGCCGCCCGCGCACGCAACGGATCTTTGGATCGCAGCTCGGCCAACCGTCGCAAGGTGATGTCGCCCGGCTGGATGGAGAGGGCCTCCGTTGCGTGCTGACCCGATTCTACGCCGGGAATCATCGCCGCCGAACGGAGCACAATGGATCGGGTGATCTCATCTTCAACCTCTTCCGGACGAATGACAACCGTTTGCCGGGCCAGACCTTTTTCCAGCACGGCCACGTACGCGCGGTCCAGCCGGAACGCCAGCCAGGCCGCCACCCCTGACCACACGACCACAGAAGCGAGAATGAACCGGGAGGAGAGTTCCATCGGCAACACCAGGAGCAACTGGATGGACGCAGCCGCCAAACCCTCGCCGAGGCGATCCGCGCCAATATCGATCACGGTCTTGACCGACCGCCGTTCGCCCGCGGGCATGGGTGTATAGAACAGCTCGTACCCGGAGCGAAAGAGCGAACCTCGCAGCAATACCTCCAGCCCGCGGTTGACGAAGATGACCGCCGCGCCCGGTACGAACAGGGAAATCAGACTGACTCCCGTGACTGCCACCGGAAGGACGGCCACGGTTCTCCCCGGACCGAATCGTCTCAACCAAATCCGGCTAAGGCCGGCTTGGACCGCGAACGTCGCCAGGGAAATGGAGGTGTAGAAAATCGCGAAGAAGCGGCTGAGCCCGGCGCCCTTCCCGAATTGCGCGAGGGCGCCCGAGCGAAAAAGAAAATCGAGGCCGGCGGCGCTCATCGAGACCAGCATCACAAAGGCGGCCAGTCCGACCAGGTACGGGGCGCCCGAGATCATGTCGGGGAAAGAAAGAACGTCATGGCTCTTTTCCGGCGCATGGGACGGAGCAAAGCGGAACAGCGCCAGGCCGCCCGCGAGTTGCAGCACTGCCAGCAGGATCAGCAGGTCGGGGCTGGAGGTCAAGGCCGCCACCCGTTCCGCCATCACGCCGCCGACCAGACTCCCCAGCGTCCCGGCTCCGGCGATTTGGCCGAATCGGCGGCGCGCCTCGCGAGGATCGAAGCGTTCGCTGGCCAGAGCCCAAAAGCCGGAAAGCATCACGGGGCCCAGGGCCATGATGTGGATATAAATGAAAGCTGCCACGGGGCGCGGGAAAGTCGCTAGAAGCATCCATTCGGCCACATGCAGCAGCGCCCCCAGGAGATACACCGATGGAATCAGCCGGTAGGGACCAAAGCGATGCACCAGCTTCGCGCTGAAGAGCGCAACGACGATGGAGCAGACGGCCGCCGCTCCGACCGCCGGAGGAAGGTCCGTCGCGGGGAATACCGCCAGGAACAGGCTGTCGCGGGTGGTCTTGGCAGCCAGCTGCCAGGCCATCATCAGGCCGGAAACCAGAACCGCCTGGCGCGCTATGGAGGAGTTCGGGAGCCCGGGGAATTTCATGCTAAGACGGGCGCGTCCGCGGTCTTACGCTGAAGTTCCTTCTCCGCGCGCCGTCCGTGCGCCCGGGCGATTCCGAAAGCGACGACCAACCAGACCAGGGTCAGCACCAGGTTGACGACCGCGAAACCCTTGATCCCCAGCTCGAACGCGGATCCTACTTTCACCACGCCTGCTTCGAGCACGTCTCCGGCACGTTTGAAGAATGTGTCGATCGCGGCCTTGGCCTTGTACTTCGCCTCCCGGCTGGTGGGCAGGAACAGGGCATGCACCGTAGTGTTCTGGATGGAGTAATCCGCGCCGTTCTCCACGATTTTGAGCCACCGTATCACTGGCAGCACCGGAAGCCACAGCAGGAACGAGTAACTTCCGATGGCCAGGGCGGGAAGGATGAATAGCGCGCCGCGAACTCCGGCGTAGCGGAAGATGCGGGACACGGCGAACATCTGCAATCCCAGCGCCACGCTGTTGTACCAGACCTCGTAGTGCCCGTAAAACTCCCCGATGTATTTCTGTTGGCCGATCAGGTCCGCGCCGGCCGTGCGAATCGCTTCCGCGGTCACCAGCTTGCCGAGCAGGAACTCTCCGGAATTATTGACGACATTCAACAGCAAGACCAGCACGGCGATCAGCAGCAGATAACGGTCGCGCAGCAGCAGTTCCAGCGCGCCGGTGCGGGCCAAGGGAGCATCGGCGTGTACGGCGGAGAAATGGGCCGCGTCGGAAGCAGCCCGGTGATGAATCACGCGGCTGATCAGAATACAGACCATCAGCAGCCCGGCCGCAATCAGCATCAACGGATAGGGGCCGGTAACTTTCACGATCATGGCGGCCGTTTGCGCCCCCACCAGACTGCCAACGGAGCCCCCTATGGCGATCGCGGGAAACAGCCTCTTGCCGTTTGATTCCGAATACAAGTCGTTGGCGAAAGACCAGAACTGCGCGACCACAAAAACGTTGAAGATCCCCACCCACACGAAGAAAACCACACCCTCGCGCACTCCGGCCACTCCGAATGCGTAGAACAGCAGCAGGTTGGAAACAAAAATTAGCGTGACCCGGGTGATCAGTCGGATGCGGCTTACCCGCGAAGCAAGGGCTCCGTAGGCCGGGACAATGGCCAGTAACAGCAAAGCTTGCGCCGCGGCCGAATACGCCTTCACTTCGGCCCCGCCTTGCGTCAGAATCAGGGGCTCCCGCACCGTTTTCAGCAGGTAGTAGCTCATCAACAGCAGAAAGGAGTTCAGCCCGAGCAGCAGGACGCCCGCGCCTTCCCCCGCGCGCACGTCGGCCAGCAGGGACAGAGCTTTCTCCACGATGCTTTTGGGCTTCGCGATTTGGTGCGAATCGGGCGATTCCGCGCCTGCCATAAGATTCTTTGGGGACCCATTTTACTACAACGCGAGTGGTGATAAACTTTCTCGTGATAAGCTTCTGACGATAAATGATCACTTTGTCCGGGAAGGGAGCACTCATGTCCGCACTTTGTTACAGTTCGGTTAAATACAGTTCCGCCAGACGCGGAACTCTCATCGCGCTTCTGCTGGCGCTTCCGTTCAGTTTTCTCCACGCGGCTGATACGCTCACGGCAGAGCAAAAAGAGGTGTTCCTCGCCAAGGCAAAACTGAAGGACAGCAAAGAAGCGAAGAAGGGAACCACGGGAACCTCGCGCGTCACCCTGACCGACGGAACCATCACCCACGACGCCAGTGTACAGACCATCGACGAATCCAAACAATTCTTTCTGGGCGAAATCGGATTCAAGGATTCGTACAAGTTCAACATCGCCGCCTGGAAATTAGCGCGGCTTTTGGGCATCGGGGACATGGTCCCTCCCTCGGTGAAACGAGACTATAAAGGCAGCACGGCGGCCTACACGTGGTGGATCGACGACGTGAAGATGGACGAAGAGGAGCGCAGGGCCAAGAATATTCAACCTCCCGACCAGGATGCCTGGAACGAGGAAAACAACGTCATGCAGGTCTTCGATCAGTTGATCCACAACGTGGACCGCAACCAGACCAACATGCTCATCGACCAGGGCTGGCATCTGTGGTTGATCGATCACAGCCGGTCGTTCCGCACCAGCAAGACTCTCAAGGATCCCAGCGTTCTAAAGTCGGTCGACCGGAACATGCTGGCCAAGATGAAGACGCTAGACGAGGCGACCTTGACCAAGGAATTCGGCCGGGAGGTAGCCAAGAACGAAATTCAGGGCCTGCTCGCCCGGCGCGATCTCATCGTGAAAATCTTCGAAGCCAAGGGCGACAGCGCGCTGTTCGATCGTCCGAAGAGGAACTAGGCTAGGGCCGTCTCGGCGCGACTGCTCGCCGCAAGCGCGAATTCTCCGGCTCCAGCGCGGCCGCGGATCTGAGGTATTCCAGCACATTCCCGCCGTCTACCGGCAATTCGAGGCGCCGCCCGCGGTGCATGACGAAATACTTCCCGTCCTCGATCAAAAGAAACGCCGGCGGTCCGTCGAAGGGCTTGGACAGGCCCACGTCGATCGCGATCACCTTTCCATCGAAGCGCGGCAGCACGGCAATCTGAGGAGTGTGTCCAATGACGATATGCTTCGCCTGGTGCGTCGCCAGCACACGGGGGAGCAGCTCCGCCATCCCCTTATCGTCTTCCGGAAGCTGAGCCATACCGCGGTACCAGAGAGGGCCTTGCTCATCCGTGACGATGCCCTTCGCTAGCTTGGTGAACTGCGACAACTCTTCCCTAACCTTCGTGTTGATTTCGCGGCGGGTCAAGGCGGCGTACTTCTCGCTGATTCCTCCGTGAACGAAAACTGCATCATTGATTTTGATGATGGCGTTCTGCCGCCGAAGCCACTTTCCGTATTTGCCGTCGGGTTGAAACGCCTGCCGGTGCTCAAACCATCCCAGCGGATGCTCATCCTGAAATTTCTTGCGCCAGGCGGATTCGTCGGCGGGAGCCGCACCCTGCTGCTTGAGATCGTCCCAGGCCTCGCGCATCTTGCGGTCCCGGAGATCTTTTGAATTGGACCCCTGGAACCCGGCGAAGTCCTCCTTGGTCACGTACCGCAAGTCGCCATAGAGATCCATGGCCTCGTGGTTTCCGATCAGCGCATGCACCTGGCCTCCAGCTTTACGGGCCTGCGGCTCCAGATCCATCAGCAGGTCCAGCACTTGGGCGGAGTGATCTCCGCGATCGACGAAATCGCCATCCAGGACCAGGTGGGTGTCGCCGCCGGTCCAGGCATTCTTGGCGTCCACGAGGCCGGCCGTATGCAAAAGCTCCAGGAAGCGTGGATAGTCGCCATGAACGTCGCCGATGGCGACGACGCGATGGACGTTTTCGAAGGTGTCGGAAAGCTCCTGGGGGATGGCCGGTCCCGCCGCCACCGCGAAAAGAAACAGGCACGTAGCGCTACGCTTCATAGCTGGACCAGTCTATCATCTGGATTCGTACCACGCGATTCGGGAACGAAGCGCCGGCCCGCTGCATCAGCAGAGTGTGTCCCACACTGCTATTCTGTGAGTGACATGAGCGAACTTTCTTGAAAGGAGTAACGGAGATGGAGGACGACAACAAACTGTCTTACTTTTTCCTCGGCCTGGGATTGGGTGTGGCCGTGGGGGTGCTTTTCGCGCCGAAGTCCGGCGCCGAGACGCGCGACTTTCTGCGCAGCAAGGCCGAAGAAGGCACGGATTTCGTAAAGCGCAGCGCGGAAGATCTGCGTGACACGGCCACGGATGCGATCGACCGCAGCAAGGACACCGTCCGGCGTCACAAGGAGAATTTGTCGGCGGCCGTAGACGCCGGCAGACAAGCGTACCGGGAATCGGTCAAGACGCCGCAAGCGGAGTAGAGATCGGGCGGCTGGCGCGCGCGACTTATATGGATAACCAGACGATATTTCTAGCCCTGATCGCGGTGTTCGTCGCCGTGTCCGCGGCCGCGCTGATATTTCAGGCGGCCATGCTGTATGGGACCTATAAAGCGTCACGGGAACTGCGCGACCGGATCGTGCCGCTGACCGTGAAAGTGGATGCGCTGGTGGAGACTTCGCGGTCCGCGGTGGACGAAGCGCGGGTCAAGATCGTCGAAATCACCAACAAGACCAACCAGATCCTGGACGTCGCCAAGCAACAGATGGAGACCGTGGAGGTGTTGCTGGAGGACGCTTCCCTGCGCACCCGCAGGCAACTCAGGAACGCCGAAATCGTGGTGGAGGACGCCCTGGCTCGCGCTCAGGAGACCGTCGAGCTGGTGCACAAAGGGATCCTGGCGCCGATCCGCGGAATCAACGGCGTGGCCGCCGGAGTGCGCGCGGCGCTGCACTTCCTGCTGCGAGGCACGCGCCCCAGCCCGGATCAAGTCACCGTCGACGAGGAAATGTTCATTTAGTTTGGAGCAGTGGAGCAGCTTTAGAGGTTGCTGAAAAACACAATTATCCGCTCGATGACTCTCGCGGCTCGGAATCGGTGGTCTGCGTTTACAGCGACTTAGCGAGCCGCGACAGTGATGGAGCGGTTGTTCCACCGCGTTTTTCAGCAACCTCTTTTAGCCTGCAACGGGGACTTAAGTCCCCGATCGGCTTTTTTT
>Ga0209517_10006296_pt1 | contig 14719 bp, 16 predicted proteins | sample PeaSoiMetSII2010_FD_187695 | JGI IMG/M metagenome (GOLD analysis project Ga0209517, IMG submission 187695) | Peat soil microbial communities from Weissenstadt, Germany - SII-2010 (SPAdes) (version 2) | ecosystem: Environmental > Terrestrial > Soil > Wetlands > Peat | place: Germany... | reverse complement strand
GGGCTCGTGTGGGACGATTGCAACTCACGCGCATTTTTCGCCGATGCGGACGGCACTGTCTGGATCGGAACCAGCCGCGGCCTGTCGCGCTTCCATCGCCGTGCGAACGCGCCGACACCTCCGCCGGTCGTGGTTCTGACCGATGCGCGATTGGGCGACACTCAGCTCACGGCCGGTTCTGAAATTACGGTCCCCTACTCGGACCGTTATCTGGTGGTCCGCTTTGCCGCGCCCGCGCTAATCAACAACGGCGAGCGAGTCTATCGCTATCGCCTCCAGGGCGTCGACCAGGGTTGGATCGAAGGCACTCAGAGCGAAGCCCGGTACGCGAACCTCTCCCCAGGCAGCTATATATTCGAAGTTCTAGCGCGCAATGCTGCGGACGTGTGGAGCACGGAACCCGCGAAGCTCACCTTCACTATTTCCTCACCCTGGTGGATGTCGTGGTCATTCTGGTCGGTGTGCGGGGCGATCGCCAGCATCCTGGTGCGAATTCTTTGGGGACGGCATCTCGCCCGGCACATCCGCGAACAGCGACGCTTGGAAGAAGCAATCGAGCAGCGCACGGAGGAACTCGAGCTGGAAAAAGCGCGCGCCGAAAAAGCCAATCTCGCCAAAAGCGAGTTCCTGGCCCACATGAGTCACGAAATTCGCACTCCGATGAACGGCGTCCTCGGCATGACGCATCTTCTCGCCGAGAGCGACCTCGACCCTGAACAGCGCGATTGGGCGGAAGCAGCGGTCCTTTCCGCTGAGTCGCTCCTGACCGTCATCAACGACATTCTCGATTTCTCGAAAATCGAAGCCGGCAAGATGACCATCGCCGCGGAGCCATTCGACCTGGCCGAAGTCCTGGACTCCGCTCTTCTGATGCTGCGGCCCAAAGCCGTGCAGAAGGGGCTCGATTTGCAGCTTTTCTTCGATCGATCGGCGCCGCACGTGTTGATCGGCGACGCCGCGCGCGTCCGTCAGATCCTGATCAATTACATCGGCAACGCCGTGAAGTTCACGGAACGCGGCAAGGTTCGAGTCAGGGTGGAACAAGAGCCGGAAGTTCCGTTCTGGAAGCTCTCCGTGTCCGACTCTGGAATTGGAATCTCGCCAGAAAAGCAGGAGCAGTTGTTCGGCAAATTCGTGCAGGCCGATTCCTCCACCTCGCGCAGATTTGGCGGCACGGGACTGGGGCTGGCGATCTGCAAACAGCTTGCCGAGCTGATGTGCGGAAGCGTCGGGCTGCATAGTACACCAGGCGAAGGTTCGACGTTCTGGGTTCGCCTGCCCTTGCCAGTCTCGCTGGTTCCTCCGAAAATCGAGCAAGACTTGAGCCGCCTGCAGGCGATTCATCTGCCTTCTGAAACCGAGCCCCGGCGGTTGGTCCTGGTGGCAGACGATAATCATGTCAATCAAAAACTGGCTCGCCGGCTGCTCGAGAAACTGGGATGCGAAGTGGATGTCGCCAGCAACGGCAGAGAAGCACTGGAGCGTTGGGACAAGCGTCCTTACGAGGCCATTTTCATGGATTGCCAGATGCCCGATCTGGATGGCTTTGAAGCCACCAGCCGCATTCGCGCGTCAGGCGGCCGCGGCGTCGAGATTCCGGTGATCGCGACCACTGCGAACACTATGGCAGACGATCGTGAACGATGCCTGGCCGCCGGCATGACCGATTTCGTCAGCAAACCTCTCAGCTTGCAGCAACTGGAGCGCGTGCTCGGGACCCTGGTCGGTCCCGGTCCGGCGAATTAGACTTACAGATCGCTCAGCGCGTAAACCAGTGCGCCCTTAGCGGTCGCATGCAGCGGATTCTGCGCCAGCCGTATTTCGGAAACGGTGACCGGGAAATCCTGTTCCCACAGCAGCTTCTCGAACCGGTCGCGAAATCCTGGAGGCATGGTCGTCCCGCCGCTCAGGACCATCGGTACGGGACGTGTGAACTTCGGCAAATCCTTGGTTCGGGAGAAGGCATCTTTTAGCGCACTCACCAGCGACCTTATCATGTCGTCGTAATACACACCGATCACCTGGTGGACTTTGTCGGCGAAAAATCCATTGAAGTGAAATGAATCCTCTTTGGTCAGGCGAATACGATTGGCGCGCTCGCCGGTAACTGACGCTGAGCTTGCGTCGATAAAATCGCCCGCCTTAGGAACGCTGAAGCTCAATACCGGAACCGAAAGATATGCGAGGCACACATTGCACAGCCCGCCACCAAGACTGATTCCGATCCCTGTGTAATTCGAACTTTCCAGTTCCGCGTAAACCACGGCCAGTCCCTCGTTGATGCTCGTCGGCTGGAACCCGAGCTCCGTCAGAATCTGCCGCAGCGTTGCTTCATGATAGGTGAGGCTTCCCTCTGCCCCGAGCGGCGCCGCGGGAACCGTGAAACACAGTTTTTGACGCTCTTTATTGTTCGCCCCGACCATCGACGTCAGGATCTCCCGGATCATGCGCAAGCTTTCAGGCTCCGTTGCATCCAGCACGCCGCGCGACATCGGGCGACGGATCTCCGCGTTCAGAATGCCCGCGAATTTCTCGCTCTCGTTCCCATGCACGATAATCTCGCCCGCCACGGGAGTGTGCGGAATCCCTTCACGCTCCAGCACGGCTTGCGTAATCTTGGAATGCGGGATCGAAACGAACGCATTCAGCTGCGATTCAAACTGAAAATCGTCGCCTCCGCGCTGCGCCACCACGATCCGGCTGGTGCCGACGTCCAAACCCAGAGCTTGTCCTGCGGAATTCTTAGACATATTAACTCCCTCCCTCGCTCTGTTCCTTCAGAGCGGCTGCGATGTCCTTATAGCGATGCCGAAGCATGGATCGGTATTGCAAGTACGGAGTATGCTCGGCGGCAGCCTGCCGTTCGAGCTGCTTTTGAGACAGAATCAATCCTTTAACGTTGTCGCCGACCGCGCGCAGGTAGACCTCGTCATATTCGAAACCGAACGCGTAAATACTCGCGAGCGGAATGGCGTAATTGTTTGGAAGCCCCACCGCCCCGAACGGGAAGTTGCGCGCCCAATCCGTGTGATTCCCAACCCGCATGTTCAGCGGATTCACCGATACCTGCGCGTGCGTGACGCAATTCTCGGCTGGAATCCCGTAGCGTGAGCGCAACATTTCGGTCAAGACTTTGGCGGCCAGGATCTGCGCGGGCGTTACTTCATCGGTGGCATCCGTCGTCCCCTCGAACGCGACTCCGATAAAACTATCGTTCAGATTCACGTAAATTCCCTCGGCGCCTGCCCAAACCGACGCTCCCGCATGATTCGCCGCATCCGACTCATTCACCACCGAGAACACCCGCCCAAACCGGTCGATTACGTAGTGATAAGAGCGCCCCTGCCGGATCACTTCGAGCACGTTGCGCCCGAACTGCCGCAGGTGCCGATTCTCCCCTTCCTCGAACGGAGCCATGTGGCTTTCGGTAGTGTGATACACGATCCCGACCGGCGTTGTACCCGTCTTCGCTGGCGTCGATGCACCCACAAGTGCATAAACGGGATACTCCGCACGCGGCCGGTTGGAAACTACAAAACTTGTGTCGACGCGCAGGCCGTTGCTATAAACTTCCGTGTTTTCAGAACGATCCACCCGCCAGACTCGTGGGACCACCCATTCCACCGACCCGGGCGATTCCGGAGTTTCCGCCCTCGGCACCAGCAGCCCTCGCTCGCGAGCCGAGGTTTCTGCCGCCCCTTTCGGATTCGGCCCCGGCGCGAGCGCAATCACGACTACCAATGCAAGCCACGCGATCTGCCGGACTCCGCGAGGTATTCGGCGATGCGCGCGAGCGGCGGGCCTTAGCGTCACCACTGCTACTGGGGGTTCGGCAGGCTTCTGTACTTGAGATCGCAGAAAACGCAGCCGCTCCACCGGATCCGAGATCCGGTCGGCCCGCTGCTCGATCTTTCCGGGGTCACCGAAACTTCCAGTTTGCGCTCGCACACGCAGTACTCCTAGAGATAGAAGTGGAAGTCTCAATGGAAATCTCTCGCTGGACAAACATCGTCAGAGGCAGGGAAAAACCTTAGATCATCTTAGGCGGGAGCACCAGGATAGGGAGATGTCGTATGACTACTTTTCCGGCTCGGATACCAGCCGCGAATCGGCTTGAAACTTCTTATAGCCCCGATATGTGATGTCGATTTCCGCGTGCATCTTCTTCACGTATGCCAGCCGCGCGTCCGCCCGGATGTAGATGTGCGCAGGCAGCCACACTTCATCGTTGACGCGAGTCTGCTCAAAGCTCATCCGCCCGCCGGCCGCCAGGCGAAACAACGCCAGGCCAAACGATAGCGTGTCCAAAACTTCGCCCTCCGCCTTCACCCACTGATATTCGCTTTGATCCACCCAGACCTTACCTCGGACCTTGCGAGAATCTTGGCATTCGAATCCTTGGGATGAAAATCGGGCCGCGGCTCAGCGTCGATTACCCACGCCGGTTTGCCGCTGATCTGTTCCTCTCCCAGCAATCGGAAGGAAAACGCATCCGGAAGTTCCCGCAGGAACTTGCGGTTTTCGGCGCGCTCCTTTTCGAGCTTCGCCTGCTCTTTCGCAGACAGGTTCTGCCGCCGCGTTAGCTCGCGATCCATTTTCTCCTGCTCCTTGCGAGCATCTTTCTCCGAAAGGGCCTTGTCGTCGCGCGCGGTCAACCGCTCATACGGACGCCCCGCCATGATCAGAATCTCGCTGGTCTCAGATTCAGTCTTTTTGAGATTCCCGTGAGGATCGAGCTGGCGATCCTCTTCACGCTGCTGGTAGGTATAGTCTTTCAGGCGCTCGAAGTTCTCGGTATCGCGTTCGAGCGAACGCCGCACAATGTCGAGCGGATCCTGGGCCCAGATTGGCCAGATCGCAAAAACGGCGGCAAGCATCCGGCGCATATACTGGCAGACGCATGCGCGTCCGGTTTTATTACAAACCGTTCAGACTTTCGCGGTCAGGGCGCTGGGCACCCGAGCCGGGATGACGATCGTAAACTCCGCCCCGAGGCCGTCGGCTCGATTCGCCGCCAGCACGCGGCCGCCATCCTGCCGCACAATCGTCTCCACGATGTGCAGGCCAAGACCTGAGCCGCCTCGCATCGAAACATGCGGTTTAAAAACATCGGCCAGGATTTCAGCCGGGATTCCCGCGCCTTCATCGCGGACCACGATTTCCGTATCGCCATCGCGCTGACGCGCCCGGACTTGAATGGTCCCGCCTGCTGGCATTGCGCGAACCGCGTTGGAGAACAGGTTCACCAGCACGCGCTCCCATGCCCAACCGCGCCGCAGCACGATTCCGGGCTCGACATCTTGTACGAAAAGAATCTGCGGACCGCGCCCGCCGACGAGCGAATCCTCAACGAAAGAAATCGCATTGGCGAGAATCCCTTTTAAAGGAAAAGCCCCTTCCTCGGCGTTCTGAATGCTGGCGGTGAGGTTTTTCCCGCGTTCCACCGTGCGCAGCATTAAGGCCGCCAGGGATGCCCAGCGTGGGTCGAATGCAAGCAGGTCCGCAGCCTCCACCAGCGTTTGAAAAACGTTGTTCAGATCGTGTACAAGACACGGCAGCGTCAAATCAGCGTCGTGTTGATTTCCCATATAAACCGTTTAACCGGCGATTTCACGCAGTGTACTAAAAAACTCGGGAAAAGACACCCCCGCCGCTCCGGCTCCGCGAATCCGGCACGGTCCGTCGGCGGCCAGGGCGGCCACGGAAAACGCCATGGCGATGCGATGATCGCCCTCCGAATCGAGCTCCGCTGCGTGGAATTTCTGCGGTCCCGGAAGGTAAAAACCGTCCGGAGCCGTTTCGATATTCACGCCCATACGCCGGAAATTGGTTTCTATCGTGGCGATGCGGTCGGTTTCCTTCACGCGCAATTCGGAACCGTCGCGAACGGTCAACCCGTGTTCGCTAGCCGCGCCGAGGACCGCCAGGGCTGGAATTTCGTCGATCAGCGCCGCCGTCATTGGGCCTTCAATCACCCCACCCGTGATTTTCGACGCGCGCACGCGTAAATCGCCGATCAATTCGCCGCCGGTCTGGCTCACATCCAGAACCTTGATCGACGCTCCCATCCCCACTAGAAAATCAAGCAGGGCCGATCGCGTCGGATTGAGTCCCACCCCATGAATCACCAGATTCGCTTCCGGCACCAGCAGCGCGGCAACCAGAAAGAACGCAGCCGAGCTCAAATCGCCCGGAACCACCAGTTCCCGACCAGTGAGCTTGGCTCCTTCACGCAGGGTAATCGTCCGCCCTTCGATCTCGAGATCGGCGCCAAACTCCTTCAGCGCAATTTCGGTGTGATCGCGCGTGCGAACCGGCTCGCGGACGATCGTATCGCCTTTGGCGAAAAGCCCCGCCAGCAGCACGCAGCTCTTCACTTGCGCGCTCGCCATCGGAAGCGTGTAATCGATCCCGTGCAAAGGCCGCCCATGAATCGTGAGCGGAGGAAACCTCCCGTCGCGGGCTTCGATCGACGCGCCCATCTCCGTCAGCGGACCAATGATGCGCTGCATCGGCCGCCGTGAAAGCGATTCATCCCCGCCGATGCGCGACGTAAACGGCTGGGCCGCCAGAATCCCCGAAAGCATGCGAATCGTCGACCCGGAATTTCCTGCATCCAATTCCCCGTCAGGTTCCCGCAGCGTCCCGCCGCTGACGATAATCTTCCCGTCGCGTCTCTCGACCTGCGCCCCCAACGCCTCCATCGCGCGCAACGTAGACTGGCAATCCGCGCCCGTTGAGTAATTGCTGATTGTGCTCGGACCCTCCGCAATCGCGCTGAGCATCGCGTAGCGATGAGAAATAGATTTGTCGCCGGGCAAAGTGATAACGCCGTCAATCGCCTTCGCGGGCGAAATGATTTCATCCATGAGTTTCTAGTTTACGGCAGCCTGGCGCGCGGAAACTGCGATGTCATAATGGAAAATCATGCCGACGCCCTTCGAGAGCGCGCAATTGAATCTTCAGCTCTTCGAACTCCGCCGCGAGCCTGTTCTTCGCGAAGCTCGCGCCTGGTTTCTGATCGACTTCAACCCGGAGAGCTTGGCCGATCTCATTGCCGCGGTAAGCTCGGAGCGAAATGCCGCGTTTCGCATGGTGCTCGGGTACTGGGACATGGCTGCTTCGCTCGTAACCAGCGGTGCAGTCGATGCCGACGCGTTTCGCGCCGCGCACGGCGAAATTTTCGGGACCTTCTGCAAGATCCAGCCTTTTCTCGACGAAATGCGCAGGGTTAGTAATGAGCCGGAGTTCTGCAAGCACATGGAGGCGGTTGTATTAGGCGCTCCCGACGCAGAAGCGATTCTGACCCGCCGCCGCGAAGGCTTGCGAGCGCTCGCCAAAGCGCGCGCCGCGAAAAACGGGCAGGCAGCTATATAACATACGAAGGAGCCACATCAATGCTCAGCCGACGCGACCTCTTCATCTCAGGAGCCGCCCTTGCCTACGCGGGACAATCCCGCGCCGCCACCGGAAAGATGGTGGTCATCTCCAGCGCCAACGGCCTTCGAGCCACCGGGCGCGCCATGGACATGATGAAACAGGGCGCCGATACGCTCGATTGCGTGATCGCCGGCGTCAATATTCAGGAACTGGACCCCGAGGATACTTCCGTCGGCTACGGAGGCTTGCCCAATGAAGACGGCGTAACCGAGCTCGATGCCAGCGTCATGCATGGCCCCACGCGCCGCTGCGGTGCAGTCGGCGCGATGCGCGGTTGCCGAACGCCATCGAAGATCGCCAAGCTGGTGATGGAGCAGAGCGACCACGTCATGCTGGTCGGCGAAGGCGCGGATCGATTCGCGGTCGCGATGGGCTTTCCCACCGAATCTTTGCAGACCGAAAAGTCACGACTGGCTTGGATGGTCTGGAAACAATCGCTTCGCGATCGCGCCGGCCACTCCAATTGGGGTCCTGGTCTCGACACCGCGCCGTCGAAACCCGCGCCGACTGCCGAATTGAAGCGCATCTTTCCGCACGCGGACGAAGATACGCTGGCCTGGGCGTGGAATCAGGCCCTGCATCCGACTACCGGAACCATCAACTGTCTGGCCCTGAATGCGAAAGGCGAAATGTCCGGGACCACGACCACCAGCGGCATGGCCTGGAAAATTCCCGGCCGCGTAGGAGACTCGCCCATCATCGGCGCCGGCCTATATGTCGATCAAGACGTCGGAGCCGCGGGTTCCACGGGCCGCGGTGAAGAGAATATCCGTATCGCGGGCGCTCACACGATCGTCGAGAACATGCGCCACGGGATGTCGCCCAAAGACGCCGGTCTCGACGCCTTGAAGCGAGTCGCGCGCAATTTCAACAACGACAAAGCCTGGCTCGCCGCAGTCGATATTCAGTTCTACGCCCTTCGAAACGATGGAGCCTACGCGGGCGTAAGTCTCTGGAAAGCCGAGCATCCCGCCCGCTTCTGTGTAAACGACGGAGGCCAAAGCCGTTACGAAGATTGCGCCTGGCTGTTGGAGAAATAGCCGCAATCTGCCGATCTCCTGATCGTGATTGTCTGGATGTTTCTCGTTCTCGCGCAGGACGCGCGCTCTCAAGCCGACCAGGTGCGCGCGGCCATGGCTGGATCGCTCGAGCAGCAACGTATCTCCGTAAGAAAGCAGGCCCAATCCATGGGGTCCGCAATGGTGCCTTGGACAGCGCCGTCGCAGCTTTCGCCCGCCATTCCCTGCGACCCGGTCCCGCAACCCGAACTCTCGAAAATGATCGACGAAGTCTCGCAAAAGTCAGGAATCGACGCAGCTTTGGTCAAGGAAGTGGCCCGGCAGGAATCGGGTTTTCGCCCTTGCGCCGTCTCCTCCAAAGGGGCCGAAGGACTGATGCAGCTTATGCCCGCGACCCAGGAACAATTGCAGGTGAGCGATCCTTTCGATCCTAAGCAAAGCCTGGAAGCCGGTAGCAAGTTATTGAAACAACTGCTTGACCGGTACCACGGAGACCTTTCCCTGGCCCTCAGCGCCTACAACGCAGGTGCCGGCCGAGTCGACCAGGCTGGCGGCGTTCCGAACATTCCAGAAACCCAGAACTACGTCCTCAGCATTCTTACCCGGTTCTTGCAGTAATTCTTTCTTAGACCGCTGCCGATAGAGGGTAAGGTCGTGTCGACACAGGCGAAAAAAGCAACCGGCAAGGAAGTCATCGTCCTCCGTCCGGACATGCATTTGCCTCGCTGGGAGAGCGTCCTCGAAGACGCGGCCCAGGCACCCGTGATCCTGATTGTCGACGATATCGACCTCAATCGCCGCTTGCTCAAAGCCATGCTCAAGACCGCCAACTACCGGATTCTTGAGGCCAAACGGCCCTCCGCTGCCATCGCGATTCTGGAACGGGAAAAAGTCGACCTGGTGGTCGTCGACCTCGTCATGCCAGAGATGTCGGGTCCCGATTTCTGCCGCATGCTCAAGAGCGATCGCAAGACGCAGCTTATCCCGATCCTGATGACCACCAGCGTCCAGGGATCTGAAAACGAAGTTGCCGGGATCGAATCCGGCGCGGACGAATTTCTGATCAAGCCGCTACAGCCCACGGTTGCGCGGACCCGCATTCGCGCCATGCTTCGTAACAAAGCTCTGATCGATTCGCTCGAAGAAGCGGAGACGATTCTGTTCGCGCTGGCACAGTCCGTCGAGCATCGCGACAAATACACCGGCCTGCACTGCGAGCGGCTGGCGACTTACAGCATCGCGCTCGGCCAAGCTTTGGGACTTCCACGCCAGGACCAGCTCGCGCTGTATCGCGGCGGCTATCTTCACGACATCGGAAAAATCAGCATCCCGGATGTGATCCTGTTTAAGCGCGGGCTCCTGACCGACGAAGAGTGGCAAACCATGCGTCTCCACACCATTCGAGGTGAGGAAATTTGCCGCCCGATGAAAACCCTGGCGCCCGTGTTACCGATTATCCGCAGCCATCACGAGCGATGGGATGGCAGCGGCTATCCCGACGGTTTGGCAGGCGAGGAAATTCCGCTACTTGCGCGCATTCTTCAGGTCGCCGATATTTACGACGCTCTCACCACTGCCCGTCCTTATAAACCGGCCTTTACGCATCAGCATGCCATCGAAATCATGCTTGAAGAGTCGCGGCGAGGCTGGCGCGATCCGGAGTTGGTCCCTTTGTTCTCCGAGATATGCCAAAAGCCCACCTCCGCTCCGCCGGACGCTGCTCCGTGGCCTGCAAACGCTACAATGCAACAATCTCTTGAGAACATGCGGCGGGAACTTTCTAAGTAGGTCTGTACTCTTTGGGCCCTGAGAATCGTCATTAAGTCGATGGGAAAGCTGCTCGCGGCACTCGTGTGTGCAGGATTTGCCGGAGCGCAAGCTCCCGATCCTCCGGACCCGAAAACAGACTCGGTTGCGGAATTATCGAAGTCCGATCCCACCAAGGACGACAAGCACATCCTGGGCGTAGTGCCGAATTACACCGCGGTCAACCAGCCCGAGAAAGCGTACCATCCTGCATCGGTCAGCGAGAAATTCATGATCGCCGCTCATGACAGCTTCGATCCATTCAACTGGGTGATCGCCGGCGTCTACGCGGGCGTTTATCAGGCTCAGAACACTTACCCCCAGTTCGGCCAGGGCGCACAGGGCTATGCCAAGCGCTATGGTGCGACTTTCGCCGATGGCGCGATCAGCACATACATAACCGAGGGAATTCTGCCTTCGCTATTACATGAAGATCCGCGTTATTTCCGCATGGGTGTCGGATCGAAATGGAAACGAGCCGGCTACGCCATGACTCGCGTGCTGATCACCCGGACCGATTCGGGTGGAGAACGTTTCGATACCTCCGAAATCGCTGGGAATGCGGCTGCGGCCGCGCTCGCGAATCTGTACTATCCTCCCTTAAGCCGCACGGTCGGCGTTACGATGGAGAAGTTTGCGATCAATGTGGTCAGCGACGCGGGCTTCAACGTCCTGCGGGAATTCTGGCCGGACATGCGGCGCAAGGTCCTCCACCGGGGCGATCCCGAACCCGCCCATTAGCATCCTTACGGGCGAGGTATAATCGCAATCGGAAGCGGCTATCGCAAGCTGCGATCGTAAGAGATGGAAGAACTCATCAAGAAGCTCCAGGACGAAATCGCGGTCCTCGAAAACGAATTTCGCATCGAGCTCCCCAAGGAAATCCTTAAGGCCCGCGCGCACGGCGACCTCAGTGAAAACGCGGAGTACCACGCTGCCAAGGAGCGGCAGGGCTACGTCAACGCCCGCCTGAACCAGTTGCGCGGCCGTCTGCGCGAGCTTTCGATGATCGACATGTCCAAGATCCCGCATGACCGCGTGGGCCTTGGATCGACGGTTGTCGTGCTCGACGTCGATAAGGACGAAAAAATCCGTTACAAACTGGTGACCAGCGAGGATGTCGACGTCTCGAAGGGCATGATCTCCACCAGCTCGCCCATCGGCCGCGGCTTGCTGGGCAAACTCGTGGGCGATACCGTTAAAATCCAAATCCCCGGCGGCATGCGGGAGATGGAGATTATAGAATTGATCACGATTCACCAAACAGGACATTAGCATGACGTACACGCGCGCGATCGGGATTGTCTGCGGAAAAATCATAAACTGGATCGTCCGCGGGCTGGCGCTTTCGCGTATCCATCCGAATGTTCTGACCGCTCTGGGCCTGGTGATCAACATCGCGGCGGCCGCTCTGCTCGCCGTCGGCCAATTCCGCTGGGCCGGCGCGGTGATTATCGGCGCGGGACTGTTCGACATGGTGGATGGCCGCGTGGCGCGTGAAACCAATCGCGTGACCCGCTTCGGTGGATTCTTCGACTCCGTGTTGGATCGCTACTCGGATGTGGCGCTTTTGGTTGGGTTACTCGTCTGGTACGGGTCCATCAATCGATTCGGCTACGTAGTTCTCACGGCGATCGCGATGACCGCATCGGTGATGATCAGCTACGTCCGCGCCCGCGCCGAAAATACGATTCCGCAATGCAAAGTCGGCTTCATGGAGCGTCCGGAGCGCGTGGTGCTGCTGATTATCGGCGCACTGTTCGACCGGATGGCGCCGGTGCTGTGGGTGATCGCGGTGCTTGGGAACTTGACCGTGATCCACCGCATGGTGTTCACTTGGCAAGAAACCAAGCGCCTGGAAGACGCGCAGCTTCGCCCGGCGGGGTCGGCAGCGTCGGCATCGAAGTCGAAGTAACAGGCCAAGTCGCAGCGGTCAGCTTTGCGAATCGCTGCCGCACTGTAGTATGCTGAAACTTCTGAGGTTCTTGAAGCGCGACGGGTGCGCCGCACCTGTTTTGAGCGATTTCAAGAGATACGAATCCATCTAAGGAACGTGTTATGTACGCAGTCATCGAAACAGGCGGAAAGCAGTATCGCGTCGCTCCCGGCGAATCGGTTGAAGTGGAGACTCTGGCCGGCGATCCAGGCGCTGAGGTCGAGTTCGGCCGCGTCCTCGCGGTAGTCGACGGCGATTCCGTCAAGGCCGGCTCCGATGTCGCCAGCGCGCGCGTCAAAGGTACCATCGAAGCTCATGGCCGCGGAGACAAGCTGATCGTCTTCAAGTTCAAGCGCAAGAAACAGTACAAGCGCACCATCGGCCATCGCCAGAATTTCACCCGCGTCAACGTCAGCGAGATCGTCGCATAAAGAGGTACTCACATGGCACACAAAAAAGGTTTAGGCAGTTCTAAAAACGGACGCGATTCGAACTCACAGCGGCTCGGCGTGAAGGCCTTCGGAGGCCAGTTGGTCCCCGGTGGATCCATTATCGTGCGCCAGCGCGGCACTCGCATGAAGCCCGGCAATAACGTTGGTCTCGGTAAGGACGATACGTTGTTCGCAAAGGTCAGTGGCGTGATCGAGTTTCGCGACCGCGGGCGCCTGGGTAAGTTCGTCAGCATCGTTCCCGCCGAATAATTCGCACGAGTCTCGCGTGACCAGCGACATCCACCGCTTCCGTTGGTCGCGGCTCGGGGTCGCACTCGCAAGATGTGGCACATCTTAGGGACCGAATAGCGACGATACCACCGCCCTATGATGTTCATCGACGAAGTTAAAATCTATGTCAAGGCCGGGGACGGCGGCAACGGCTGCCTGGCGTTTCGGCGCGAAAAGTATGTCCCTCGCGGCGGCCCCAGCGGAGGCGATGGCGGGCGCGGAGGCGACGTCATCATGGTCGCCACCGAGCATCACAACACTCTTCTTCACTTCCGCTTTAATCCCGAGCACAAAGCTCAGCGCGGACGCCACGGCGAAGGCAGCAATCGCACCGGGCACGATGGCGAATCGAAAGAAATCTCGACTCCCGTTGGCACCGTAGTCTACGACGCCGACACCGGCGAGCTGCTTCACGATTTCACCACTCCCGGCGATCGCTTCATCGTCGCCCACGGTGGACGCGGGGGACGTGGAAATGCCCGTTTCGCGACCTCCACGCATCAAGCGCCGACGGAACACGAAGACGGCAAACCCGGTGAGGAACGGCATCTACGCCTGGAACTGAAACTCCTCGCCGACGTCGGGCTGGTTGGATTCCCCAATGCCGGCAAATCGACGCTGATCTCGCGCATCTCGGCGGCACGCCCCAAAATCGCCGATTATCCTTTCACAACTCTGGTGCCGAATCTCGGGGTGGTCAACGCCGGGGAGGATCGCAGCTTCGTCGTCGCCGACATCCCCGGATTGATCGAAGGCGCGCACTTGGGACACGGCCTGGGTGTGCAATTTCTGCGTCACATCGAGCGCACGCGATTGCTGGTCCACCTGGTCGACGTCTCGGAGGCCACTGGACGCGACCCCGTTCACGATTTCGAGATCGTGATGGGAGAGCTGGCCAGCTTTTCGCAATCACTGATCGAGAAGCCGATGCTGCTTGTCGCGTCGAAACTCGACGCCGCTCAGGATCCCGAGCGAATCGCCGCGCTCGAGCATCTCGCCGCGACGCGCGGTCTTCCGTTCTACAAAATCTCGAGCGTCACCGGCGAAGGCATCGACGCCTTGAAGCGCGCCATGGCCGATGCCGTGTTCGCGCCGGTGACGCCAGATGAATAACGCTACACATTAACAGCGTGTGAAGCCCGCAACGCTGCCTCTTCACCGCGCCTCTCACAGATAGGGAGGTCGGTAAAGATGAAACGTTGGCTTTTAGCGGCTGTGTTTGCGGCAACCACAATGGTCGGGTGCGCGGGAGGGGTGTATTATGCGGCGGCACCGCCTCCTCCGCTGCGCGTGGAGAGCTATGGTCCCGCTCCCGGTCCGGGATACGTTTGGGTAAACGGATACTGGGGATGGCGAGGCAATAATTACGTCTGGGTTGGAGGCAATTGGGCTCGCCCGCCGCGTCCACGTGCCGTCTGGGTCTCGCCGTATTGGGAGCACCACGGAGGCCGTTACCGCTTTCACGAGGGACGCTGGCGGTAACCTTTTCGAGCGCGAGCCGATACACTGCTGTATATGAATCGACTCGCGCTCGTCTCGACCCTTTTTTGCGCGGCAGCTTTCTCGCAGCCTGCGAATCTCACTGGAGAATGGGAGTTCACTCTTCTTCGCTTCAACGGCGCGCAGCGCGACTCCATGCGCGCGAACTTTGAGGCGCACGGCGACCAGCTCACGGGCAGTGTGGGGCAGAGATCCGTCGAGGGCAGCGTAAAAGGCTCGACCGTTCAGCTTCAGTTCCTGAACAAGGAAAAGAAAGTTACCGCGACCCTGTCAGGCGCCGTCGCCAGTGGCACACT
>Ga0209517_10006290_pt1 | contig 14730 bp, 10 predicted proteins | sample PeaSoiMetSII2010_FD_187695 | JGI IMG/M metagenome (GOLD analysis project Ga0209517, IMG submission 187695) | Peat soil microbial communities from Weissenstadt, Germany - SII-2010 (SPAdes) (version 2) | ecosystem: Environmental > Terrestrial > Soil > Wetlands > Peat | place: Germany... | reverse complement strand
ATCAGGCCCTCGATCCGGTTTTTGCTGGCGGCGGAGATGACCGGACCCATTTCCACGCCACTATCGAGACCGTAGCCAACCCTGCGACTGCGCGCTGCCGCGGTCATTTGCTCGGTTAGCGGCTGGCGAGCCTCGCCAACGGTGATGGCCACCGACGCCGCCAGGCAGCGTTGTCCGGCGCAGCCAAAAGCCGAGTCAGCGAGGATTCGGGTAGCCATGGCCATGTCGGCATCGGGCATCACCACCACCGGGTTCTTTGCGCCGCCCTGGCATTGCGCGCGTTTGCCGGCCACCGAAGCGCGGCTATAGACATGACGGGCAGTGGCGCTGGAACCCACGAAGCTGATGGCGCGAATGCCGGGATGATCCAGGATTGCGTTGACCGTGTCCCGTCCGCCGTGAACCAACTGGGCGACCCCAGCCGGAAACCCGGCCTGGCCCAGCAGTTGGAACATGCGCGCAGAGGTCATCGGCACGCGCTCCGAGGGCTTCAAAATGAAACAGTTGCCCGTGGCCACGGCGTAGGGCAGGAACCAAAACGGGATCATGCCGGGAAAATTAAAGGGCGTGATCGCGGCGACCACTCCCAGAGGCTGGCGAATCATGTGCTCGTCAATCCCGGCGGCGATGTCCTCGTTATTGCGGCCCTGCATGAGCATCGGCACCGCGCAGGCCACCTCGACATTTTCGATGGCGCGCCGCAGTTCGCCGATGGCCTCGGCGTGCGTCTTACCGCATTCGTTGGTGATGGTGCGGGCCAGGTGATCGAGATCGTCTTCCAGCAGCCGTTTCAGTTTGAAGAGCGGCTGGATGCGGTCGCCGACCGGAGTGCGACGCCAACTGGGGAGTGCCTTGGAGGCTGCGCTGACCGCCTGGTCAACCTCGGCGGCAGGCGACAAGGGAACTTCGGCGAGTACCGCGGCTGAAGCCGGATTAAGGACCTTAAGTGACTCGCCGGCCGTCGATTTATTCCAAGTTCCGTTGATATAATTGAGCAGCAGTTCAGGCATCGGTCAGTTCTCCTTCGGGACGGCCAGGTGATGACGTTCGCGTTTGCGCGCTTCGACGTATTGCTTGCGCACCTGCTGCACGGCGTCAATTTGGGAAACTTCGGCCACTGCCACATCCCACCAGGATTCGTAGCCGGGCACGCCGACGCCGGGCTGGGTTTCCACGACGACCACGGTGATCCGGTCGGCCTTCTTCGCCTCTTCGAGCGCGGTGCGGAGTTCCTTGAGGGAACGGGCTTTGATGGTGTGGGCGCCGAGGCTGCGGGCGTTGGCGGCATAGTCCACTTCCAGGAACGGGCCGTCCAACTGGCGGGAGTTAGCGGAGCGTTGGCGATAGCTGGTGCCGAAGCCGCTCATGCCCAAGGAGCGGCTGAGCCCGCCGATGCTGGCGAAGCCTTGGTTGTCCACCAGCACAATGATGATCTTGATATGCTCCTGCACGGCAGTGACGATCTCCGAGGGCGCCATCAGGTAGGTGCCGTCACCCAGAAAGACGTAAACCTCCCGGCTGGGATCGGCCAGCTTGGCCCCGAGCGCGCCCGGGATTTCGTAACCCATGGTCGAATAGCCGTACTCGAGATGATAACCATTCGGGCTGCGCGTGCGCCATAGCTTGTGCAGATCGCCCGGGTGGCTGCCCGCGGCTGAGAGCAGCATGTCACGCGGGGCCGACGCTTCCCACATAGCGCCGATCACTTCGCTCTGGGCCGGCTTGGGTTGGGTGTTCAAATGGAACAGCCGCTCGACTTCTGCTTCCCAGGTGTCCTTGAGCTTGGCAATCTGGGTGGCGTATTCCCCGCTCACACGATAGGAGGGCAGCGCCGAAGTCAGCCCTTCCAGCGTTATTCGGGCGTCCCCTACCACAGGGATGGCCGAAACCTTGTAAGCGTCGAACTCGGCCGTGTTGATATTCACAAAGCGCACCTCCGGGTTTTGGAAGGCGGTCATTGAGGCGGAAGTAAAATCGGAGTAGCGGGTCCCGATGCCGATAACGAGATCGGCTTCGCGAGCCAGGGGATTGGCCGCCAGGTTGCCGGTGGCGCCCACCGCGCCCACACATTGAGGATGGTTATAAGGCAGGGAGCCTTTGCCCGCCTGTGTCTCCGCGACGGGGATGCCCGAGCGCGACGCAAAGGCAGCCAGCGCGTCCGAGGCGGCACTGTAAAGAACGCCACCGCCGGCAACAATGAGCGGCTTACGACTGCGGGCGATCGCCTTGGTCGCCCGATCGAACGAGACCGCATCTGGGGCTGGGCGGCGAATCAGCCAGACGCGTTTTTCAAACAGCTCGGCCGGAAAATCGTAGGCTTCGGTTTGGACGTCCTGCGGCAACGCCAGAGTCACCGTACCGCAATCGGACGGCGAGGTCAGGACCCGCATAACCTCGGGCAGCGCGGTGATGAGTTGGTCGGGACGGTAGATGCGATCCCAATACCGCGAGACTGGCTTAAAGCAATCGTTGACGCCGATGTCCTGGGTTGCGGGCGATTCGAGTTGCTGCAGGACGGGAGCCACGTTGCGGCGCGCGAAGATGTCGCCAGGCAGCAGGAGCACCGGAAGACGATTGATGGTGGCCAGGGCTGCGCCGGTAACCATATTGGTGGCGCCGGGCCCGATCGAGGAGGTGCAGGCGAAAGTCTTGAGCCGATTGCTGGCTTTGGCGTGGCCGGCCGCCATATGGACCGCTGCCTGCTCGTTGCGCATCAGAATGTAGGGCAGGTCCGGGTTGGCAAGCAACGCCTCACCGATCCCCGCCACGTTGCCGTGGCCAAAGATGCCTAGGACGCCCGAAAAGAAGGCGTGTTGCTGGCCATCGCGCTCGACAAATTGCTTTTTGAGAAAAGTGACGATCGCCTGGGCGACTGTCATGCGCTGTGTTTTCATTCGTAGTGCTCTTTCTAGTGTCTTGGGTGGTTAAAGCTATTTCTTGTCCGGGTCGGGCAGCATGAAATCGCGGACGCAGGCCAGTAACTCAGCGTACGCCCCAATGAACGTGCGCAACGTGCGCACCGTTGCCCCAAACCCGTCGAACTCTTGCGGGGTCATTCCCTTTTCGTCATAGGCGCGGCGGAAATCCACAAACTTGCGATAGAGCTCATCGACAATGGCCGGGTCCACCGGATCCTGCATCCGTTTCCTGACCGGGATATCCGAGCCGTTGAAGAGAACCTGCCATTCATAGGGAATGGTCTGGACAATGTCACCGCCGATCAACTCCGACCAGTGCAGATGGTGGCGGTAAGCAGCGGCCAGCAGGCGGGCTCGGTAGCGACGGACCTGGAACAGGGGATAGGCCTTCTTGATGACCGCAATGCCTGCCCAATCGAGATGGCCGGGCGTCAGCACGATGTTGTCTTTCTTGGCCACGACCTTTAGCCAATCGTCCAACCGCCCGATCATCAGTGTGCACACAGGTGTCAGGCTGGCCGTCTCCTGGCCTGAGGCATCCCGTCGCTTAAGCCCTCGTTCCACGGCTTCCCCTACAGCGATGGCTTGCGGCAGGGTAAAGCAGACCGTCGCGTTGATGCTGATGCCGCGAGCCGTGGCCTCTTCGATCGCGGTGATGCCGGCGTTGGTCACCGGGATCTTTACCTGGATGTTCGGAGCCAGGCTGTGAAAGTGCAGCGCTTGGGCCACGATGGCCTCGGCGTTGCGATAGAGCGCCGGGTTGGTCTGCATCGAGATGCGCCCCTTGCGCCCTCGTTCCCGCTCGAAAATCGGCCGCAGAATCTCGGCGGCCTTGAGCGCCATTTCTTCGATGAGCCGCCAGGCGATTTCCACCTCGGTCCAGGTGTCGTTCTCCCGGATGATTCGCAAGAGCGGCTCTCGCCAGGCAGCCAGCTCTTTGCGCAGCACGCCCAAGACAATCGTGGGATTCGAGGTCGCACCCACCGCGCCGTGACTGACAGCGTACCTTAGTTCCTCCACGGAACAGGAGTCGTTCCAATAATCGTTGCCGCCCAGCGCGACGGTTTGCTGCAGCGGACTGGAACGGGGTTCAGTCATAAAGCATGTTCCTCATTTTACAAGCGGCAGGCGGGGATCCTGGCTGGTCCACGTTTGCCGCACCCAGGCGTATTCGGGGTCATCTGAGGCGGCCATCGAATGCGCCGAACCGGCCAACGCGTTGAGGTAGTAAACATTGTATCCGTGAGCCGCGACTACGGGGTGATAGCCCTCCGGGATGAGGACCAACTGGCCGTCGCGCACGGTCAAGGTGACGTCCAGACGGCGATCTGGCGTATAGACCCGTTGGATCGCGTAACCTTCGGGCCGATCAATCCGGTAATAGTAGATCTCTTCCAGGTCCACTTCCCCCGGGGGGGCATGGACATCGTGCTTGTGCGGCGGGTAACTCGACCAGTTGCCGCTGGGCGTATAAACCTCGCAAATCAACAGGCGATGGGCCGCAAAGCCAGGTTGAATCATGTGGTTGATCTGCCGCGTCGCGTTGCCGCCGCCCCGAATCTCCAGCCTGATATCTCCGGGACCGATCAGCTTGGCGGGATGCCGCTCCTCGGCGCGGGAATAACAGAGGGCCACGTCTGCCTCCGTCTCGGCGCTCAGCTCGAAATCGGTTTCAATCGGCAGGTAGAGCGTGTACGGCCGCCCGTCGAAGACGTTCCGTCGCTGGCCAAAGGAGCGGAAAGAACCTGCCGAGGAGTTGACGGAGCAGGTGCCACCCAATAACACAATTCCCAACTCACGCCGCCCCGTGTTGGCGCGATACGTTTGGCCGGCGGCCACTTTGCGCTGTTGAAAGGCGAGGAATTCGAAACCGAAGTCGCTGATCCGGTCTGTAAAGGTCTCAGGCGACATCAGCAATCGCGCCGCATCGTTCGTGGCGGGGGGCTGGGGAGCTTTCATGCGAGTTCAACGTTTCATGGGCTCGTGCGAAAGCAGGCTGAGGCCCTCAGGACCTCTGGCAACGGAATCGAAAGCGCCACCGGAAAGACAGTGGCAGTGCATTCGTTGCGGGCCGCGCAACCTCTTGTGCCCGGTTGCTGGTGTCATGCGCATAAGCAAACGATATTCCCGATCATTTTGGAAGTGCAGAGTTGAAGAAAATTTTGACAGAAATCAGCACTAGTTCTCCACCAGAAGCCCTCGCTGTGAATCGCGCGCCCGTTTATGTCCTCATGTTCCAGCAACCACAAATTGGTCAGTAGCCTGCGAGGCTGGGCTCGGTGCCAAAATCGGGGGCTGTCCCCGGGGAGAGGGAGAACACTTCAATTCATTTCCGGCGCAGTCATCCTAGACGCCACAATCAGATAAGGGACCCGAGAATGTTGCCAAGTGGTTGTCAGCGGGCCGGGCGGGTAATACGCGAGCCGGCCGCCGCTCGTGATGTCGCCAAAATCCCAGTAAGTTCCACCGTCAGCCCACGGCAGGCTCGCCGCGATGCGATTGGTGGGATATTCGGGATTGAGGAAGCATGGCGCATTGAGGCCGAGGGCGGAGGCGTTTTCCCAGAATTCAATGGTAATCTCATTGGTGGGCGCGATGTTCCCGAAGCCGGCCACCGTGCCGTTTTGGTCGAGACCATTGAATTTCAAGGCGGTGGCATTCGCCGGGCTGACCATCGTGGCCGAGGAGCTGCCGTAATTGGTGGTAAGGCCGTAATCAACCAAGACCACGGTGGCCAGACTATTGGGATTCACGGCCCCATAGGCGTTGGCCGAGGTCAAACTCGTCTGGGACGCGCCCAGCGTGGTGGCCGTGGGCACCTGCGCCCCTGCCAGCACAGAGCTGGACAAAGAAAGGACCGCAAGGCTTTGGACGAACAATCGCGGTGAAATTCTCATAATGCTTGCACACATTTCGTTTCAATTGGTTCTAAAGCATTTCCCGGAAATCCTTTCGCGGTTTTAGCGCTTCCCCGCTTCCCCTTTGAGCGTTGCCCCCAGCCGCTCGTTCGACTACTCTCACCGAACTTGAAAACGGCAAGCTCGACAACAAAACGACCAAGTACAGTTTTCGGCCCGAGGCCGAAAACTGCGGGCGAGACGCCCGTGCTCCCCAAATCAACTGCATAACACGGCTAGGGGACTAAACCTTGCGTCTCCGGCGCGCGCGATTCCCGCCGGTGACAGCAGGCGCTCTCGTAACGCTCCTCGATGTAAACGCATGGCCTCGCCTCATTCTCCTTACTTCGATTTCCTGTTGCTCCCGGTGTTGATCTTTTGCCTGAGGATCTGTGACATGACGCTGGATACACTGCGGATCATTTTCATGACGAAAGGGTTTAAACGGCTGGCGCCGGTCATCGGATTTTTCGAGATCCTGATTTGGATCATCGCGATCACCCGGATCATGCAGAACCTGAATAGCTGGGTGTGCTATGTGGCCTACGCCGGCGGTTTCGCGACCGGCAACTACGTGGGCATGCTGGTTGACGAGCGGCTGGCGATTGGCCATGAACTCATCAGGGTAATCGCGAGAGTGGATGCCACCGCGCTGGCCAGTGCCTTAAGGGCTGCCGGCTACGGTGTGACGACGGTCAAGGCGCTGGGCATGCAGGGGGACGTGGGGATCGTCTATATCGTGGTCAATCGTAAGAACCAGCAACACGCCATTGAAATCATCCGGAAGTACAACCCGAATGCTTTCGTGACGATTCAGAACATCCAATACGTCAACAAGTCAGTGGATAAGACGATTTTATCTGATCCGGGCGGATCGAGGCTTACCGAAATCGAGGGCGGCGTCATTCAACGCAAAATCGACTCGTAGTTTAGCGACGCCAAAGGCGTCCTTCAGGCGAGGATTGGCGTCAGTAGGGACCACTCAGACGGAAAAACCATTGGCCGGGCTGTAAGGGGAGCGGGGCGTAACGGCGGGAGCCAATCTGGTAACCGCTTGGCTCCCCAAGCGAAGTCCAGACGGCACCTGGCCCCAACTGTGAACTTTGCTCCAGATAAAACCGGTAGGCGGCTGCGGGCCAGGAAACGAGCACGTTGGTTTGTACGGTGATGGCGAGGTCGGGCGCCAGCGCGGAGAATTGGAAGGTGTTGGAGGCGCTTAATGGCGATGGGAGACCATTGTCAGTGGCGGTGACGGTGATGTTCCAAACTCCCGGCCTAGCGGGTGTGCCGATAAATGTGACCGTGGCGGGGTCGAAACTCAAGCCCGGCGGAAGACTGGACACGGAATAAGTAAGTGTGTCGCCCCAATCGCGATCAAAGAAGGTGCCCGCCGGCACGGTATAATTGAATGGGTTGAACAAATAGAGTGCCTGATTCGGCAGAGCGCTGATCAAAGCCGGGGGGTTATTGGTCACCGTCGCCGGGGCCACGCAATAGAGCACCCCATCCTGAAAGTCTCCCCCGAGCGGGGTAACGCCGAGGAGTTTGTTGCTGGCGCCCAGAACCAGACCACACGTGGGCCGTGCGCCTTCGGCCCCAACCGGGAAGGCAAAACTGTGCAAGACTGAGAAGCCGGTGCCATCGGTATTGAGCTTGAAGACGACGCCACCTTGACCGCTGAAAGTGCCGCCGAACTGCGTGGCGCCGTAAAGAGCGCCGTCGGCGCCGACAGTCAATTCACCCTGCGGATTCCAGCCATCGGAGTTAGTGAACAGGTGCAGGACCGTGTATTGACTGCCGTCCTGGGTGACGCGGAAGACGCAGCCGGAGCCGCTGCTGGCAGCGGCAGTGACGCCGTAGAGGGCGTTATCAGGACCGACGAGCAAGCCGGATTGAGAAAAGCCGCCGCCGTCGGAAGCGTCGTTGGTGAACTGATGGAGAACAGTGAAACCTGAGCCATCCGTGTTGACTTTGAAAACGGAGCCGCGTCCGGACTGGCCGCCAGCGTCGGTGGTGCCGTAAAGGGCGTCATCGCTGCCCTGAACCAAGGGACCGACGGGAACGACGCCATTATTGGGGCTCGTGAGGAATGCATAGACGACTTGGAAAGCGGAGCCATCGGGCATGAGCCGATAGATGGTGCCGAAACCGGTCCCACCGTAGGTGGTGGTTCCGTAGAGAGCGCCGTCCTGGGCCAACACCAATCCTCCGAGCGGCCGCTGGCCATCGGCGGCACCGCCGGTAAAACTGTGCAGGAGGGTGAAATTAGAGCCGTCGGTGTCCACCCGGAACACCGTTCCCATGTTGCTCACACCGCCCGATGCCGTCGCGCCGAAGAGTACTCCTGGGAGCGGTTCGAGCAGCCTGGTGGGCGAGGCGCCTTCACTGGTCACAAAGGAATGGATCAGCGCGTAATTTGAGCCGTCTTCTGAAAAACGATAAATCGCACCGGCATTATAGATTCCACCGCCGGGGGCGGTGCCATATAGCAAGCTGTCACTGGCGCGGATCAGCGTGGTTCCAGCGCCCCGCGCGTCGCCGCCATGCTGGTAAAAGCTGCGCACGGTGGCGAAGCCGCTTCCGTCGGGGCCGATCTTGAAGATGAGACCGTAACCCTCCGCACCCCCGCCCGGTTTGGTGCCATACAGGTCGCCGTTGGTGCCAAAGATCAAATTGGGAATGGCATACTGGTTCTGGGTGCTTGGATCGGCAAGTTGGGCCAGCACGGAGTAAGCCGAGCCGTCGGGATATAGCTTGAAAATCGTTCCGGCCTTATTGGTGCCGCCGCTGGAGGTTGTGCCATAGAGGAAACCGTCAGCGCCCAGAAGCAAAGCCGACGTGGAACCGCTGCCATCGGCGACGGAGGCGCCAAGATTGTAAATCGTCGTAAAGCCTGTACCGTCTTCATTCATGCTGAACACCGTGCCTGAACTGTGCGTGCCTCCGAAGAACGTCGTACCTAATAACGTGTTGTTTGGTCCAAAAATCAGGTCGCCGCGCGGCTGGCTGCCGTTGGTGTTGCTGAAGGCATAAAGCACCGTGTAACTGCTGCCATCCTCATTTAAGCGGAAGACGGTGCCGTAACCCGAGCGGTTGGTGTTGCCGCCATATTGGGTTGTGCCATAAAGCGTGCCATTGCTGCCGCACACGAGGCCGACCGAAGGATTGCTCCCATCAGTGCCTCCCGAAAAATGATGCAGCACAGAATAACTGGAACCATCGGGTGATAATTTGAACACTGTTCCCAAACGGAAGGTCCCGCCAGCGTAAGTGGTGCCGTAAAGGTTGCCATCGCTGCCGGCAATGAGGCGCGCCCGGGGGCTGAGGCCATCGTTGGTGCCGCCGAATGTGTGGACTTCGACATAACCGGTGCCGTCCGTGTTCACTTGGAAGATCACTCCTGCGCTGGCGTTGCTGCGGGTCAATCCCTGGCTGCTGCTGCCTGAAGCCGTGCCGTAGAGGACGTTGCCGGCGACCAGCAAACCTGCGAGAGGATTGGCGGCGTTGCTGCCGCCGGGGAAGGCATGCAGGACTTGGTATCCGGAGCCATCCTGCATGACGCGGTAAACGACGCCGGCGCCGCCCCCGATCAAGCCGCCGCTGTAGGTGGTGCCGTAAAACGCGCCATCGTTCCCGATCACCAGCCCGGACTGAGGCGTGACTCCAAGCTGTTCCGGGAACCCGAACGATTTGATGCGTTGATAGACGACTTCACCTTGGGCCGTAGAGGCGGATGAAAAAACAATTACTGCTGCGAAGACGAACGGAACAATCCACGTCGTAGTCCACGACTTGACACAGTTGGATTGTGAATGCAAGGCGGCAAACTGCTTTTGAGATTTTCTCACCGCTGGCGTATCATAACTAGGGTCGGAGGCAGCGTCAAGGCGCAAATTTGCTGTGATCGCCATCTGTCCGCGTCCGCAATAGCGGAGAGCCAACCAGCGCAGCCGATCAGGCGTGGGCAAAGGGGAATAGGGGGGCGTTGAAGCTGGCAGGATGAACATTGAGGTTTCGGTTCGCTTGAATATCACCGAGCTCGCTTGACAATCAGCAAACCTGGGGCGACGTTGATTTGGCTGACATGGACGCAGGTAGTTGACAGGAAGTTAGTTGCAGATGTTCATGTCAGCCACTTGGTTCGACTCCGTGGGTATGGCTAAGCAAGTTCACCCGGCAATGATGAGTTCAATGCCTCACGAGCAGCAGAATGAACTACGGTTCAAACTCCTGAGACTCCTCGAGTCCTGTCCCTTCGACGAGACCAACGCCGAGGATTGCCCTTTATTCCCGCTGAGAAAGATGAAGCCCGCCAGGCGTTTGCAGTGGGTCGATGCGTTGACAGAAGACGATCTGGGGTATCTGGCCAATTACCACCGCGTTTGTTTGACCATAAGACAGGAATCAGGGTTGGCCGAGCTGTGAACCAAAGCACCTGACGGATGTCGCCCGTAACCGCTAAGGATTGATAGGCAGCGAGCAATTCAATGCTGGCACACGTCGGAGATTAGCGGGCCACCGCCGCGCAACTCTCTGACGATCCCGCGCCAGTGCCAAGCGTAATGGCTGTCGCGCCAGGCGCAGGCCAAGTGCAGGACAATTCGCCCAAAACTGGATTTAGCGAGCAGAGCTTTCATAAGCACCTTATCGGATCCCTGCAAAATGTTCGTTTTCGTTCCGTGTTGCTGTGTTCGAGTGAGATACGTTCCAAAACCCCGAACTTGCAGTTTGGAGCAGGAGCCCAGGTTGCAGGGTAAGTGGGCTAGAGTCGCCCAGCAATTGTCAAGGGTCTTCTTTACACTTTCAGCCTTCGTGTCTAGCCGCGACGCGCTCGATGCGGCGATTCGGGGATGAGCCAGATCAGGGCGACCACGACAAACAGGCCGTTGGAAATCCAGGGGCTCAGGAAGGCCAGCGGGATGGCTGCTGCGTAAGTGAGTGGGGAGAGCTTGCCTTTCCAATCCCGCCCGATGGCGGCAGCCAAGAAGGACTTGGGCCCTTGTTGGCGAATGATGGCGCTTTGGAGAATCCAATAAGCGAGGGCGGCCATGAGCAAGACGCAGCCATAGGTGGCGGTGGGCATGGCGGCCAGGTGATTCTGCCCCATCCATCCGGTCGCAAAGGGGAAAAGGGAGAGCCAGAACAGGAGGTGGAGGTTGGCCCAGAGCACGCCGCCCGTGACGCGCTTGGTGGTATAGAGCAGGTGGTGGTGGTTGCAGTAGATGCCGCATGGCCGCATGACAATCTTATTGACTGGCCCCGTTGTGGCCCCGTTATGCTCACGTCGGGCTGGAAGTATAAGCAGGCGGTGAAGGCGTTCGAGTCGTACGATGGCGCCAAAGAGAAAAACCCAGAAGTGAGGGCGGACGGCAGGACCTGGATCGCGTGAGTGCTGGCGGCGGGCCAAAGCGCCGGACATCGACCTTCGCCAAACCGGCTGGAAGGAAACACAATCTCGACCATGGCGACCATGAGTTCACCGACCTGAGCGGGCCGGAAGGCATTGACGAGCAAAGGAAATGACCGTGCCATGAGAACAGTAGTCCAGTATCGCCTGCTCGGTGACCCCGAGATTGACGAGGCTTCTGAATTGGCGATACGTGTTTTCAAGGAGTTTGTGGCGCTTGAACAATCCTTTGAAGGGCAGGAGGGATTCTACCGCTACGCCACCCCAAACGCCTTGAGAGGACGCCACCGTTCCGGCCAGTGCTTGACCTTCGTTGCCAGGCGGAATCGTCGGCTCGCCGGCATGCTTCACCTGCAAAATGGCACGCACGTTGCGATGCTCTTCGTGGAAGGGGCCAGCCAGCGGCAAGGGATCGGTCGCGGGCTGCTGGGCGTTGCGACGGATTATGCGCTTACTCGCCAGCCGCCGATCCAAGTCCTGACCGTCGCTTCCACGCCCGCCGCACTCGAGGCCTATCAGCGATTGGGCTTTGAGGCGGTCGCGGCTGAGCAAGTTGTCAATGGGATTCGTTTCATCTCCATGGAACTTAAAATCGGCATCAAGGGCCGTGATAGCCGGGACGCCTCCGCTCCGTTCGCCCGACACATTCCATCTGCGAGCACCTCGGGGCTGGCTTGAACTGGCAACCACATCGAGGCTGCCAGCTACAAATCTGGATCTCCGAGGATGGTTGGCTTTTATGCGGGCGGCTTCAGGAATGTCCCTTCCCGGAGCTCTTCGAACGCCTGCTGGAGTTGCGTCTGCGTGTTCATCACAATCGGACCGTACCAGGCCACCGGCTCCTGGAGGGGCTTGCCTGAGACCAGAAGAAAGCGGATGCCGTCGTCTCCGGCCTGCACCGCAACCTCGTCGCCGCGGTCAAAGAGGACCAGCGACCGATTGTCAGCCGCCACGGGGGGCGCGGTATCGAGCCATTTGACGGCCTCGGTCGGCACCGCGAGAGGTTCGGACGCGTTGCAGAACTTGCCGCTTCCCGCGAAAACGTAGGCGAAGGCCTGGCGGGTCGTCTCGACCGGAAGAGTTTTTCGCTTGCCCGGGGGCACCGTGACATCGAGGTAGATCGGATCGGCCGGATCCCTTCAACCGGCCCCTTTTTTCCCCAAAAGTGCCCGCACACGAGCCGAGCGCGGGTGCCGTCATCGTCCGTGATCTCCGGGATTTCGAGCGCCTTGATCTCCTGGTAGCGCGGAGCTGTCATCTTGAGTGAAGACGGGAGGTTCGCCCACAACTGGAATCCGTGCATTTGGCCGACCTGGTCGCCCTTGGGCATTTCCTGGTGAATGATTCCTCGGCCCGCCGTCATCCACTGGATGTCGCCTGGACCGATCGAGCCGCGGTTGCCCAGACTGTCGCCGTGCTCGACCGTACCGGCCAGAACGTAAGTAATGGTCTCGATGCCGCGGTGCGGGTGCCAGGGAAAGCCGGCGAGGTAATCCTCCGGAATATCGTTGCGGAAGTCGTCGAGGAGAAGGAACGGGTCGAACTCGGAGGTGTTGCCGAAGCCGAACGCACGGCGCAGGTGCACGCCCGCGCCTTCAAGGGTCGGTTTGGACCGAACGAGCCGTTTAATTGGTCGGAGCGACATGTTGTCCTTTCGTGTTCAAGGGTGGCAAATTTAAACTTGGAGGCGGGGGTTGTCCAGAACATTTCGAGTTGTCCGGCAGCACGAGTGTGAAGAGTTCCTCGCCCGGCAGATTCGGCAGATAATGGATGTAAAAAAAACTAAAAAAAGCCTTGCTTTAAAGGCTGACCGGGGTATTAAATTGGGCAAATCACAAAGCGATTCAGCATCGGCGGCTCAATAAACCTGAGCGCAGCCGCAACACTGACACAGGCGTGAAACGAAGCCAATTCTTCGTCCTGGTGGCGGCCGCTTGGGCCGTGGCCATTACCGAGCCAAGCAGCACGGCTCAGACTTGCGCGCCCGTGCCTGCGGGGATTCTGAGTTGGTGGCCGGGGGACGGCACCTACGTCGATGTGGTCAGCGGCTTTAACGGCACGCCCTACAATACCGTAACCTTTGCCCCGGCAGAGGTCGGAGCGGGCTTTGAGCTGGCCAACTCGTCGATCGTCGCAACCGGGAATTGGGATTTCTCGGCTAGCAACGCGATGACCATCGAGCTCTGGTTCGAGTTGAACGCGGATAGCACTTATAATGGCCTGGTGTCGGCCGAGGGTTGCTGCAACTACCGCTTCATGGTCGATGGCAACGGGCATCTCTTTTACGATCCGGGAACGCACACGGACATCACCGTTGGCCCATCGATCAGCCTGGGGCAATTTCACCATGCGGCGCTGGCGATCGCCGGTGGGAGCCAAGCCGCAGTTTATTTGGACGGCCAGCTCATTTCAGCCAGTGCCAACGGTGTTCCTGCGGTCTTACCCTCCGTCTCCACATTCCTGCTCGGCAGTGGTGAAAGCCCGGGAACCTGGGCCATGCAAAACGGCATCATCGATGCAGTGAGCATCTATAACCGGGCCCTCTCCTCGAACGAGATCAGTGCCATCTACCAGGCCGGCAGCGACGGCAAATGCTCGTTCTCCAATGCGCCTTCTATCCTTGCGCAGCCCAGCAATACCACCAATGGCGTTGGTTCCACAGCCTCCTTCACCGTCTTCGCCTGGGGCTCTGCGCCGCTCTCCTATCAATGGTTATCCAATAGCGCGCCGGTTTCGGATGGAGGCCGGCTGAGCGGTTCCACCTCAAATGTCCTCTCGCTTGCCAGCGTGCAAATGTCTGATTCGGGCGAAAGTTACTCGGTCATCGTGACGAACGCCTACGGCGCCGTGACCAGCGTGGTCGCGACGCTGACCGTCACCACGAACATCACCTGGACCGGCGCGGTCTCGAGCGACTGGAATAATCCAGCCAACTGGAGCCCCGCCGGAATACCCGGCCCCGGCGACACGATCAACTTCAACGCTGGGACCATCAACTTGACGACGCCTGTAACCATCAGCAGCACATTCAACTGGTCGGGGGGGAACCTGACTGGAAATCCGCTGACGACTGCCTCCAACGGGACGCTCAACCTTATCGGGGGAGGTTCGGTTACGCTTTCGTGTCCGCTGACCAATGCGGGCACCATCAATTGGAGCAACTCCGTAACGTTTTACGTCTATAACAACAACAGCCCCGGCAACGACGGCGCGATTTACAATTTGGCCGGCGCGCTGTTCAACATCCAGAGCGACCAGGGCCTCAACGGGGGCTATTGCTGCCCGTTTTTCGTCAATGCGGGGATGGTCATCAAAGGCGCCAACAGCGGCACCACCAGCATTAACCTGCCCTTCACCAACAGCGGCGTCGTCACGGTCCTCAACGGCAACATCAACTTCAACTCGGGCGGTGACATCGACGGCGCATTCACCGCGGCGGCGGGGGCGTCCATCAATTTCAACGGGGGCAATTTCGATTTTGTGAGTGTCCCGGTACTGACCGGACCGG
>Ga0209517_10006289_pt1 | contig 14731 bp, 15 predicted proteins | sample PeaSoiMetSII2010_FD_187695 | JGI IMG/M metagenome (GOLD analysis project Ga0209517, IMG submission 187695) | Peat soil microbial communities from Weissenstadt, Germany - SII-2010 (SPAdes) (version 2) | ecosystem: Environmental > Terrestrial > Soil > Wetlands > Peat | place: Germany... | reverse complement strand
TCGTTGGCTGATCATGCCCCGCTACACCCAGCCAGAACCGGATCAGTCGTTGATACTGCACCAGCTTAACCTCACCTTGCCTTCCCAGCCCCCACCCCGGATCAAGGCCCCCCAGGAGGCTGCCCAAACCCCGCCACCGAGATTGAAAATGTAGTGCCGACCTTTGAGATCCCTTCGCTAAAAACAAAGCACTTACCCTTTACCTAACCCCTCAACTGCGAAAGTTCGGCTAACGTATGAGCTCAACGAAGGAAGTTCTCGACCGCCACTTGAAGTCATTTGGTGAGCAGGACCTGAAAGGCATTCTGTCGGACTATGCTCCGGATGCCGTCTTCTTCACGCCGGAGGGACCGCTGAAGGGAGATAGGATCAAGCTGTTTTTCCAGGCACTGCTCGCGGAGTTTGGAAAACCTGGAGCAGCCTTCAGCCTTAAACACCAGTCAGTCGAGGGCGACTATGGCTACATCTTTTGGACGGCGGAGACTGCCGAGAACGTGTACGGGTTGGGCACCGACACGTTCATCGTGCAGGATGGCAAGATCGTGGTTCAGTCGTTCGCGGGCAAGATCACGCCCAAGCAGTGAACGCTCGTTTGCGTTCCATGGCCCCGCTGACAGGCCCATGAAAGCGGGCAGGCGTCTTATAAGCCCGCCGCCTATCGGCAGGCACAGGTCCTGAACTATCACGGCCAGGAACGTCTTCTCTCCGTTTTCGTGTGGGGAGAGGCCCACAGTTTCGAGTGTCGGGCTCCAGACAGACCTGAGAATTGCAGGTATCCCATCTTTCAAAGGAGGTTCATCCCATGGCGAGATATCTGATTGAAGTTCCGCATGAGCCCGAGCTCGTTGCCTGTGCTCGGGCCGTCGAAATCCTGCTGAAGACCGGTTCCCACTTCCTGACGCATGCCGACTGGGGGCGCACGGACGGCGAGCACAAGGCCTGGATCATTGCGGAGGTTGCCGGCAAAGAGGAGGCTCGTGGCATTTTGCCTCCCTCGATGCGGTCCCAAGCCAAAATTGTAAAGCTAAACTATTTCACCTTGGAAGAGATAGACGCTATCGTCCTTCATCACCAGGTCCCGGTGCAGCCGAAAAATCAATGGCACGCGCGTAGGAAGGGAGGAGCAGAAATGCATGAAGCCTCTCAATAGTCCAACGAAGGACACTCTCTACCGACGCCTGGGAGGATACGACGTGATCACTGCCGTAATCGACGAGTTCCTAAGTCGCTTCGGGAGCGATCCTAGGCTGGCGCGGTTCGGCGGGGGCCGAAGTCTGGACTCCCGCCAGCGCACCCGTCAGCTGATTGTCGAGCAAATCTGCTCGCTCGCCGGAGGTCTGTGCGCGTACACCGGCCGCGATATGAAGACCGCACACGCCGGCCTCGGCATCACCGAGGCAGAGTGGCAGGCCACCCTGCGGCACGCCGCTGGGGCGTTGGAAGAATACGGCGTTGCGCCGAGGGAGAGGGAAGAGTTTTTGGCGATCTTTCAGAGGTATAAAGACGACATCGTCGAGAAGACCTGAAGCGTCACCGGGAACTATGAAGCGTGCCCCTAAATTTATGCTACGACAACTCGTCATAAACGAGTACCCGTCGCAATAGGAGGAAAAAAGTATGCCCGCTAAAATTCTTCAGATCAATTTCAAATTCCGCGCCAGTACGTCGGATTACCAGAATCTCTGCCAATCGGTTGCCCAGGCCTTTGACGCGGTTCCGGGCCTGCGCTGGAAGATTTGGCTCTTGAACGACCACGAAAATGAGGCGGGAGGCATCTATCTCTTCGAGAGCGACCAGGCTGTGAATGATTATCTCTCCGGCCCGCTGGTCGCTCAGCTAAAAGGCCATCCTGCCTTGTACGACCTGAGCGCCAAGGCCTTCGACGTGATGGCGGATGTCACTGCCATCACTCACGGTCCTGTTCCAGCAATGGCTGCTTCCGCCACTGCCTGACTAGGCCGGGTTCTGATTCTGTCTGACTCGACAGAGCCGTCTTCCGCCAGCCTCCGACGGGCTTACGCTGTTGAGGGCATTTAGGGGCAAGGATTCGCAGTGTGCGAGTGTGCCGCTAGGGCTGCAATATGCATGCATCTTGACGAATCCGTTGATTAAGAACTTCAACTGCTACGGGACGCGAGGCCAGTAGGAAATGTCACGGACGGAAACGCGCGTGTAAAAATCTCCTCAAGCTCGACTTAAGGCTGTTTCGAGCAGTGGCCAGATACCCTGCATGATCTTGCATTGCCAAGGCCCTTTTTTCTGCCATCTTTTGGGCGACTCCCCCTTGAGGGCTAAAAGCTATCGTTTTCGGCCAGGTAGGGAGCAACCTACTCTTGGCGGGGGCTAAGCTCACGCCTCGGATCGTGCCCGCCTGCTGCTGTAGCGTCGCCCGATAATACCAGGACATCCACACCGTCGGGTTCTTCACCAACTCCTGGGCGTGTTTCTGCAGTTCGGTGAGGTAGTCGAAGGGATTGGCATCATTCAATTCGCAAGAATGGATCAGGCTCATAAACAGGTCCCCTATCTCGGCACCGTTCTCTGTCTTATAGAATAGGGAGTTTTTGCGACTACGGAAAGCTTTCCGTAGCAGCAAAAACTCCTTGTTCGTCGGCAACCCGCGCGGTGGTCGCACCGCCGCTATTCTCGCCAGCCTGACCTCGACCCGCCGTCGGCACCAGGTCGATCCCCAACTCTACCTCACCCAACTCCTCCTGAACCTCCCCGGATGGCCCGCCCGCGACCTCGGCGCCTGGCTCCCCGACCAATGGAAACTCCGCAACGCCGCCCGCGGGGCAACCCTCAACCGTCAGGATTGAGCCACCCCTCTCGACAACCTTATCTCCCCGCTCCGAGAGTAGGCCTTGCGCTTCACATAGCGCTCACAATGCAACAATTGACGTCCCTCCCCAGCACACGAACGATCAGCACGCTCTCATAACCGGCCTTGAGTTGGCACACATCACGCACACAAGTTCTCATTGATCTCGTGGCAAACGAAACAAAACAGGGGCACGACTCCTCGGCAACCACTGATGGGCGAATCAGTGGCAGTTACCCACGGAGGACCGGCGTGAATGGAAGCAGAATTCTGCTTGGAGTAGGTACGCTATCTCCGTAGGGAACACCTGTTCGCAGGTGACAATCACTCGAGTACAAAATGGGTACAACTTGGGCGTTCTGAACGTGCTTTTCAATGACTTGGCATTGCCAACCGTGCCGCAAAGTCAACGAGATACCCTTGTTCAGTCAGATTCCTAGACCGTTGCGCTCTCATGTGGGTTTCCAGAGGAGATGGCTGGGTTCTTCTTCGAGGATTTGAGGACAAGAATGTGTCCGTCTTTGGAAACTGTGGCCGGGCACGCCGGCCAGAGTGTCTTTATTTCGGAGAGCCAGCGGTTCAACTTGCGGCGGAAGAAGCGGTCGGCGCAGTATTCGCGAGTGCCGAGTTGCTCTGCGAGACCTCCCGTTGAGAACAGCGGTACCCTCGCGGTGCCGCCGCTCAGCGACCAGGTCTTCCAGACGAGCCACAGGTAGAGGTCGAGAACTCCCGGCGCGTTGGCCAGCAGCGCCACAACCTCGCGCTCCAAGGGGATGCGGTGCGTATCGATCTCCTGGTAAAAGGCCTCGCTCAGGATGATCGTATTCTCGCTCCCCGATGAAGCAGTGGGCTGGTCTTGAGCTTTATGAAACCACAGGTGGAGCCGATCAAAGAAGTGAAATCTGGCCCAATCGATGACCAGTGTGCCACTTGCTTGGTCATTCGTCCCGAAGAAGATGGTAGCGGCAAATATCCGTTGGAAACCTTCCATGATTCGGTGATATCGCTTGCCGTCTTTGAAGAGATGGAAAAAATCGAGGACCTCAGAAGCTGCACTAAATCGAATAACCCGACTGCGTTGGCGGACGGCCATGGTTGCTACCCAGATCGGGATGAGCCGATCCTGGCCGTAAGGCAGACCGTACTGCGGATGGCCGATGACCTGGAGGAAGAATTTTCCGTTGCGCCTTGTGTGAGACAACTGATCGGAGGGAGGACGACGGAGGGGGAGACCGCAAAGGACAAAGGGCCGGGCGTTGAAGGCGAGTTCCTGGCGGCCAGCAGCGCGCTGCTCGCGGATCAGGCAAATAGATTCGACTTGCTTGAATCGCCGCTTGGTGACACCAATTGAGCGAGCGACCGACTGCAGCGGGACGGCATTCGCCGTGCCGGAGTTGTCAGTCGAATCAGGGCTGTCTTTAAGGGAGAGGAGCCAAGGGGCTTTCTGCTCCATTTCTGCTCCATTAAGAGGAGCCATGAAGCAGACCCGCGAAAATACAGGGGCCTTACATCACCGAAAATCAACGCCGTAGACGCTAAGATTCGTGTTTACAATCTACGAGCAATTTCCCAAGCTGGACGTCGCGGGTTCGATCCCCGTCCCCCGCTCCATGTTTTCAATCAGTTAGGGCAACCTTTCCTACGGCGAGAGTCCAATTGAGTCCATTAAGCGCCAATCGCCCTCTCCAGCGCGTTCACAGCCTCCTTACGGCGCTTGATTGATGTAATTGTGTAAACGTTCTCATTGATATCGATAGTGTGTCCCATCTGCTCGGCACGTACATGCGGGTCCACATCCAGGTCCTTTAATAGGGAGCTGTGAGTACGGCGCATGACCTGGAAGTTTGCCCAAGCCAGACCGGCCGGCTTTAGCTTGGGCAAAAAGCTGCGTCGCCAACAATTGTCCTTTGCCAAGGGCGTCGTGAGTTTCTCCGACGGAAATACCCAGGCATTGGCGTCGGTGTCGCGCGACACGGCCCGCCACTCCTCGATGGAAGTAAGCAGTCCGTCCGAGAGCGCCGCGAATCGCACCGAACGCACCGACTTGGGCGAGTCCACATCGCCGCGGTAAACGCGTTGCCGGATGTCTGCATAATCTGTTTCCATGCGGGCCCACGTTAGGCCGAAGATCTCACCCGGCCTCATCCCGGCAATCAACGCAAGTCTCGCGATCAGCCACTCCCGTACATCCAAAACTGAGAGCATCTGTCGCACCTCTTCAATTGTCATGATGCGCGTCTCTGCCCTTCTGCACTCTCGCGGTGTGAACAGCAACGCCGCCGGATTCTTCCGCAGATATCCTTCTGCAACTGCCATATCGAAGATCTGCTTCAGATCCCAACGCAAGTGGTCCACCACGCTAAATGAAAGCACTCCACCTTTGCCATCGAGGAACGCCTGCAACTCATCCCTGTCGAAGACGCCCAGCGGCCGAGCGCCGAACTCCGACGTGAGGTGATGTGCCAGCCGATCCTCGTTCGTCATTGTGGTCGACCGCTTCCACTTTCGCCGGTAAAACGTCAAATAGACATCTCGAACGAAATCACCGAAGTTCTTCTGCTCCGATGGTTCAATCCGCTTATCGTTAACTGGAGCAACGAGAGCTGCCAATTTGGTTTGCGCTTGCGTTTTGGTCATCTGGGAAATTCGCCCCAGAATTCGCGCCTTGCGCTCTCCCTCTTGCCGCCATCTCGCTACCCATGTACCACGAATCTTCTGCAAACTACCTTGTTGAAACCGTCTACGCATGAATTTTCTCCCTCACGCGTCAAACGGCGTCGCTTGCTGACGATCACACAATATTACCATTCGGGCCAGCGCTCTCGTTAGTCCGCTTCCATTCTTCGAGCGCCGACCGTCTCACCAGTTTTCTTCGTCCCATACGGATCGTTGGGAGGGGAGTGACGCCTTCCACGTTACCCGCAATCGTCTTGTAGACGTGAGCCTTTGAGCAGCGCAACTCGGCCGCAACTTCCGCAGCGGTTAGGATCTCATCTTTAGTCACTCGTCACCCTTTGGGGCTAAATGTTCGGCTACGCTGCGCCCGCGCTTCAGAAGGTCCTCCCCCGGCTGAGGTGTCACGCTTTGCGCCGGTTCACTCCTGGGCCGCCTCCTTCGCCTGGGGGGTCGCATCCTTTACTCCAAAACCAACAACCCGTTCATCGCTATCTTTGAACCACCGGACCGGGGGAAAATAGCCAATATTTTTCATGTTGATCAGGAGGAGATCGAACCAATGCAAGTGTTGCCCCGCCGCTTTGTAGTCCTTCAAAAGTTTTCCAGCCTCAACTGTATCGTCGGATCCGGAATTCTCCTGCGATGCCCATTCGAGCAGCCTACCAACCTTAGTGAAATGCTCGCGACCCGTCTGAGTGTGCACGTAACGCACTGGGAGGAGCCTACAAAGTTGCATCAGGCGATCACGGCGGGGCACCATTTCATTCCTTGCTGACTGCGCAAGTTCGCGGTACCCGGCAATCTTCCTTTCCAAATCCTCTTTCAGATGCGGCATGACATGGAGGTCTACGGCGGTTCCCTCAACAATGATCGACACCATCCTCTTGGGCGAGCCCTCTTTCAGTTTTGCCGTGACCTGCCGGTCGTCGCCAGCTCGCTCGCTTGTTCGCTCGTGTTCTTCGTCATCTTCAGTGATGATGGGCATGGAGTGAGACTTCACCAGACGCATCATCAACGCCAAATCTCTTTCGAGGCTACTGGCTAGGCTGTCTAGCTGCCTCGGCCGGATTTGTGGGAGAGCCTCCTGGAGGGGCTTGACCATTCCGAGACTGTCGTACAACATGACAGGGTCGCAGCCCCTGACCGTCAAGAACTCAAAATCTTCCTTCTGCTCGGGGCCGCGCCTGGGCAACATGACCCGGCTCTTAAGCAGCGCCGGATCGAAAACCGCAGTCCGCAGCATCCATCCCGTCACCCACTCAATGAAGCGGCGTTCCCGCTCCGACAGATTCTGAGCTTTCGCCATGCCGCCCTCCCAGAACAAACTTACACCTCCCTTCACCAACCAAGAAGGTTTTTTGGAAGCGAAAATAAGCTTTGAACTTGCATTCTTGCGCGGCTACGGAGGCCGCAGAATAGTTGCGAGTGCGGGAGAGGCCTTGCAGAACACCGCAACGGCCGGGGGTGGAGGCGTGATGGCGCAGCGCAGCATCGCATGCGACGTAAACTCCATGGCGCTGGCAGAGGTCACGCTACGAAGGCTTCCCGTGCCAGCAGCGGAATTCGAACGCACAGCACCGCCCCGCAAGCCCAAAGAAAACCGGGCTATCGTTTGCTACGAGTGCGGGCTGGAGGGGCACATCGCAAGTGAGTGCCCTGAGCGAGAAGAAGAGAATGAGTATGCATAAATTGCCTTGGACGAACCAAAAAAAATGCCGAGCGGAAGTGAGGGACAGGATAGTCGCCGGATCCGCGATGGTGATCAAGGAACTGCAGCGCGCGCCCGCGGGCGCGCCCGCCTCCCCAGCTGGGCCAAAGCTGAGCAAGCCAAAAGAGAAGGAATTCCGACGCGAGCAGGCCTGGAGCATCATCTTCGACGAGCTCAGGCAGCGCCACAGCGGCCCGTCCGGCAGCGTTTGGCAAACCAGCGCCATTCGCTGCGACCGCCGCATAACGGCGCTCGACCTGAGCAAGGGGGAACTCGATTATGTGCTCGCCCTCGGGCTGCGACAAGGCCTGTGGGCGAGGGAGCGGCATGGCCGGGAGAGCTTCTGGAAGCTGCCGCAGCAAGGAGCGAAGCCAACGGAGCAACAGGCGCTGGCAGGCAAAGCAGGTCCTCCACCGAGCGCCACGCATGCCCAGCGTTCCCTTTACGGGCGAGACCAGGCTCGCTGCCGGCACGCGCACGGTGAAATTCGTGGCGCTTGGTCGGCTCAGGAAGCTGAGGACGATCCAGTCCGGTGTGGCGCCAAGGACAGCTGACAGCCGAGCCTGACCTCGACTGCGTGAGTTGGACAAGCTTCAAGCCCTGAACCGCCGCGGCAGGGTGAAGGCCCGGCGAAAGCCGGCTTACGAGGAAGGTAAGCATGAACAATCTCGAGAAAGAAGCCGCCAATAGAAAGATCCTCAGTATCGTGGTCTACCGCGTAATCGATGCCCAGGGGACAAGCACGTTTTTGTCTGTGGATGCTCTCTCCGTCGACGCCCTTGGCGGCGCGGACGCAGTCAAAGCAATGTTCGCTAAGCAATGCAAAAGCGCCGAACTGATGGGGGCCGGCGCCATCGCCGCGTCCGCGGAAAACCCCGCGCGATGGGAGCCGTTAGATGAAGGCGGGAAAAACCCGCTCTGGGAACGGCTGATGCACGCTATGGAATCGTGCCCAACCTCGTCGCGCTGCCTCGAACACGTGCAGCTCAAGACGCCGCCGCGTATGGACACAACACAGGTGAAGCTGAGGCCGATGTCCGCGCTGAAGGAAGAGGTCGGCAATGTCGATCTCGAGAGGATCGCCATCGCGTTCACCAACCGGGACGTCGCGAGCATGGTGAAGCCTGAATTCGTGTCTATCGTAAGGGCAAGGGGCGCAGCGCGACTGGGCGAGCTCAAGGAGGAGTACAGGACGGTTGTGGGGCCGAGCCTAACCCGCGCGCTAGAAGGGCGAACGGCGGGCTCCGGACCGGCAAGGGGGACGGAGGACGATGAATTGAAAGGCTAGCCACGAGCGTATTGCAGTCCCTGGGTTAGGGCAACGGGGTTTTTGACAGCACGGAAATTGCAGTCAGGAGGCATAACCATGAAGAACCCGGAAAGTAATGATCAGCAGTTGGAATTGATCAAGAAGCTCGGCCTGGAACGCCCGCACATCGTCATTGGCGCGGAGGACGGCGAGTATGAGCTCGCGCCCGTCGCAGCCGCGCTGGACTGGGCGAACAACAAGGGCGAAACGCCCCGATGCGTGAGGATACGCAAGGGATCCATGCTTGCGAACGTACTGCGGCCGCTGCAGAAAGCGGATGTGTTCTCTATAGAGGTCGGAGGAGCTGGCGTGGAGCTGAGGAGGCATACGCTTCCAGCCGAGGATTCGGAGCTCCTCCGCTCTGTGTTCTTTTATGGTGCGGGCAGAGCCGACCGGCCCGCCAAGCACATAGACATCCCGAAGTCGGTCCTGCCGGTATCGTTGCGAAAGGGCGAGGGCACCGACACCTGCTTCGACACCATCGCCTCAGTGGTCAAGCGAATCCGCTTGGACGCGCAGCTTGTCGTCACGGGGATAGATGCGGATGGCAGCTATCTCGTCTCGTACCTGACTGACGTCGCGGCGCTCCTGGACGGCCAAAGTGGCAAGTCCAAGCTCGAGACCTTCGATTACCTGCCGGATTCCCCGATCGCCAGGGCGTTCCTCACGGAGCTGCAGCCGCACGACGTCTTCATGCTCGTGTCTTGCTCGGACAGCGTCGACCTCTGGAAGTTCATCCCCTCGACGGCGCAGAAGAAGGACTTGGACCGGCTGAAGCCGATTACGAAAGCAAGTGTTGCAACGCCCGTCGCCCCGGAAGGGCATGGCGGCGAAGCGGGGCGCGCCAATCGCCCGCGGGAAGAGAGCTGGCCGACACTGTCCGATGCGGAGCACGCCCACAGGGCGAGGATGGACTGGATCTGGAACGACGGACAAACGGCCTGGGCGCTCGGTTTCTGGGACAACGGCGACCTCACCTTGGCGTTCCGCCACCGCGAGCTTGACAGCGATGGGCCGGCCGTCCCGGCCGAGGAGTTCAAGGACAGGCTTTGCACTGAGGCGGAGCATCATTCCGTGCCGCTGAACGGCGAGGCCCTGCGGTGGATCCGGGAGAAGGTCGCGGATGCCATTGCCGTCCGCCAGGCCAAGCCGGGGCCGTGGACGATGCGCGAGCTCGAGGAAATCTGCAACACCCTCACGTGCGCCATCGACGAAAAGCGAAAGGGCGATCGCGCCTTCTTCGGCGGCAGGCCATGGCCGGAAAGGCGGGCGGGACAGGGTGCGGAGACGGAGCCACGCGCCGAGAAGGCAAGGCTGATAGCCGAGCACTCGCGCAGGCTCACCCAGAAGTACGGCAATGTCGCCATGGTGGCGTTCGTCAGGAGATCTAGGATAAGCGTCGTCGGAGAAGACGACGACTACACGGCCGCGTCTCTGCAGCAGGCGGTGGAAACCCTCCTGAACGACGGCTGGACGCAGGTTGGCACGCTGGTGTTCGAAGATGTCGGCAAGACGAGACACGGCGAGACTGCGGCCGTCCACGTTGAGCCCGACTCAGGCTCAGGCCTGGACCCCGCGGTGCAGCTCGCGGCCCTTCAAGAGGCTTCCAAGGAGCTGGTCAAGAGGCTCAACGCGGATCCGTCTGCGCCGTGGTTCCGAACGCGCGCGCCTGTGGCGGGCAGCCAGCCGGAAGCAGCAACGAGGACTGCGCAGGGCATGCTCAAGGAGCTGCTCGAGGGGAGGGGGCTGATGGTGGAGTCGGTGGAGTCCAAGGGGCCTCGCGAGGCTGCCGCGCGCGTCGTGCATGAGGGCAGTCTCAGGACGGTGACGGCAGAGGTCACCGACGAAGGCTCGGGCCTGTGGGCGAAAGACACTGATCCCTGCCACCCGCAGAGCTTCGCGTTTCCCGGGGGAGTGCCAATACCTGCTTCCAAGGCGGACGCGGTCGGGGCTTCATTCCTGCATGTGATCTTCTCCCCCGACGGATGCAGCGCTGGGGTGCTGCTCGGCGAGGATATTAAGAAGCACGGCACGCTCCGCCCCGCCGAGGCGGGCCGCGAGGCTCTCTATGTCGTCCCGATGTCCCGCTGCCTCGTGCTGCATGAGGGCCGCCCGCGCGAGAAGAAGGAAATGGGGTGGCGCCAGGAACGCGTCTTCGCCGTCCCGGCCGCCGGGGAAGGCGCCGCTGGCCTGGAAAATGAACGGACGGCGATGGCGGGATGGAGGGAGCCCGGGAAGCCGCAGGGCAACCCGGCGGGCGAGAACGCGCAAGGCGCACCGGATACGAAACCGGAGCGTGAGGAACCAAATCTGGGATGGAAAGGAATCGAGGATTGGCCGATCGGAGACTGAGCATGCGCGACGAGCACATCGAAACCGTTGCGGGGAGCGGCGGCGCCGCGTTGGGGACTGCCGGCCAGCAGTCTGCCTGAGCGGACGGCGTGCTCGTCGCGGTGTGGACGGGACCAACCGCAAGGCCGTCACATTGAAAAGGAGAAGCCATTATATGGGAGCAGTCAAGAAATTCGACCGGAAGGGCCTGGCGGCGTTCCTTCGCCGCAAAGGCAACGTGATCATATGGGCAACTCGCCACGGCGCAATCGTCAAGTACGCCGCCGTAGACGGAATCCAGGTGTATCCCGTCTCCGAGCTTGACGACGATAAAGAGCTCGATCGAATGGTCGAGGAGATTCGCCGGAAAGCAGACGAAGGCTGCAGGTTCCGTGTCATCAACGGCACGGACGGGCTTGCATGCCTCAGCCCCGAAACCTTGAGGCAGATTCCCGAAGAGGCCGACTTCATTCCGGACTGGAACTTGGACTTCGCCGGCGACAGGTGCGGAGAGATTGGCGAGGCGAAGGTGGAGGACATCGTCGCGGGGCCTATGTCCGGCGCCGTTCCGCAGGGTCCGCACGCGGGCGCGCGGCAGGCGGCCGAATCCGATGAGGACGAAGCCCCGGGAGAGCAAGCCGCCATCGCTGCCGATCAGCCCGCTCGGACGGAATCAACTCCCCGGAAGCTGGAGGAGATGCCCGAAACTGCGATGTACGGCTGGCTCGGCAGGAAGGCGAGGGAGCTCGACACCCCGCTGGGCTTCGCCTACCCGGCGATGCTGACGGCCTTCGCCCCCCTGCTGGAAGCGTTCCCGAAACAGGTGCGCCCAACCCTATACACCTGCCTTGCGGGCCCTGTCCACTGCGGCAAGAGCGAAACTATCAAGCGTTCGCTTGCCTCGCTCGATTTCCCAGATCCCGAGACCGTGAAGTGGACGGTGCCCGGATCCGACCGGGGCCTGATCAACATCTTCGGCGCCAAGAAGAAGCCCAAGAAGAAGGATGACGCGCTCGGGCTCGAGGCGCCCAAGCCGCGCCTGCTGGCCCAGGACGAGCTCCGGAACGTGCTCGCCAAGGCGGACATCAACGCGTCGAGCCTGACCGCGACCCTGTGCTCCCTGTGGTCCCAGGACGAAGCCGGGGCGGCTGACAAGACGGGGGAGCATATCGCCCTCGTCCGCCTCAGCATCTTGGGCGCGTTGAAGGCCGACGACCCGGAGGACTTCGCCGAGGTGTTCGGGAAGCAGTTGACCTCCGGCCTGTACGACCGCTTTGTCTTCGGGATCGCCCCGAGCGGGTGGAAGTACAACCCCTGGGAAGCGAATAAACAGAGGAGGGCGGCGAGCAGGCCGGACATGCCTCCGGAACGCTTCCAGTCGCTCGCCGCATGGCGCGACAAAAGCTCGGCCAGCCGCGGCCGGCTGGGCGAAATCGCCCTCCGGATCGCCTACATTTCCGCCGCTGCCAACCAGGACGAGGAGGTGAATGAAGAATGCATGCGGGCGGCGCTGGTGTTCGCGGAATGGCAGGAGGCCATCCGCTCGGGGTATAAGGCTGGCCTGGGCGACACGCTGGATGCGATCGCTACCAACGCCATCCTGATTATGCTGGAGAAAGCCGGCGGGAAGTGGGTCGCCTGGCGGCGGGTGGCCCAAAGGAAGAACTGATACCGGAAATTCGGGGCGGCGGCCCTCAGCCGCGTGCGCGACTCGCTGGCAAAGTCCGGCATGACCATGGAGGAGACTGAGGAGGGCGAGAATGGCCGCCCGAGGCGCACCGGGCGGCTGCGGCTGCGGACGGGGGACGACGAAGGCTGACGGGTCGCGCGGCCCACTAGCCGTCTTGGTTGTCGCCGCGTTGTCTCCGGTTGTCAGTCCGGTAGTCACGATAAAACTGGAAAAATCGGGTCAAGTAGTCAGTTTCAGGGGGAGGGGTGAGAGAGAGATAATTCTTATATAAGGTTTAGCCCCCACCGGGATATATGGAAAACTGACAACCGAGTGAGATTTTCCCATGTTTTCCGTGACTACCGGGATGACAACAGGGCGAGAACAGGACTGAAAACTGGGGCAGAGCCGGAGATCAAGTATGGCTTGTGGGGCGCCGCTTATTCTGCGCTTTCTCCCCTTCGGCATGATGCAGCCACAGACATGGCCGTGGCGCGTGTCGAACCGTCAAGCATCTCGCCGACTGCGGCAGGGCCAAAGGGATCATCCGGTAATTCTTGATCCTGCCGATAGGGAATGGCGATTCGCCAGGCATTAGTCGAACGCCCGCCGCCCGCGTGTCCCACCGAATTTGAACTCAACGGATTACTCCAGGCGGGCGGTCAATTCGAGATCGAGGCCAATAGAACAAAGGGAAAGGTCCTGATGGGAGATAGGCATTTCCAACGCATGGGCTTTCTTCACGGCACAAGCAAAAACGGCGAGTTGCGGTTCGAGCTCCTAGACTCTTGGGATGGCACGTTCGCGCGGGAGTTTCTGGAAGCGTTTCCGGCCAAACTAAGAGAACGCTGAACGCCCATAGAAAGAGGACACCAGGCCGCTTAATATCCCCTGCCGTTGACTTGCCGCGCAAATACTGAACCTGGAACTGCGAGGCTTCAGCGCGAGGTCAACAGCGCGAGGCGACGATGTGCTTCCTGCGAGCGAAAGTGTAAACAGCGTCAGTCAACGCTGATAAATGGAGATGAATCATGAATGAATCAGAGCAAAGGCATCCTGAAGAGCAGAAGGTCGCCGATCTTGTGAATGGCCCATCGGATCGGCCAGGTGGGGAAACGCAAGAACGAAGAATAATCAAGAACGCCGACAACGAGGGTCTTCTCCCAGGGGGGAATGAAACGTTAATGATCGGCTACGTGCACGAGGTGAACGGCGCCGGGGCCGCGGAAGCGGCCTCATACGTCCCCACCCGCCATGAGGTGGTCGAGCTTGTGAAATATTGGTACCGCCGGGTTTTGGAGAACAGTTGGTTCTTCTTCATCTTTGGCGGGACGGGAAGCTCCGGGTGGCGTGTGAATGAATTTGCGGAAAGGCGCATCGGCAGGGCGGCCGCCGCCATCGGGGAAGAAGCGGTGGACGCGGCGGTCACGGAGGTGCGCGAGGAGTTCAGGACGAAGGTCGTGAAGGACGACCGGCTGTGGGAAGTCTTCGAACACGGCACTGCGGAGCAGTGGGATGCGGTACTGGAAGAAACGCATCGAAAGATGCGCGAAGAAGATGCGGCGGAAGCCGTCAAGAGGTTGGAGCAGCTCCAATCAGAGTCTCCAGGCGACTTCATCGCGCTGGTGCTTAGAGATTTTCCAGACGACAAGAACGCACCGGTCCTGGTTTCTTTCACGGATTCGGAACTCAACGCAGTGCTCAAAGCGAGCGGTGAATTCCAGGTCGAGACCGACAAATCGAAGGCCAGGAGCTTGATGGTTGATCAACACTTTACAAGCATGGGGTTTCTCCGGGCGAGACGGCATGACGGGGAGTGGCCGTTCGAATTTCCAGACTCAGGCGGAATAGGGCGGAAATATCTCGAATCGGTCGCCGGTGAGATCAAGATGCTTCTGCATGCCAGGGCCGCGGCTATCAAGAAACATGAGTAGGCCGGCTGGCGGCGAGGGCGGCGGCACGGACGCGATTATAGCGAAAGGATTCTTAGCATTCAGGCAAATGGAGACAAAGGGAGGAAATAGGCAATGTCCACAGTGCAGAACGCAGTGAGGTGCAGGCAGTGCGGCTTTCCCGAGGCGTGGGAGGAGTTCGATTGCCGGTCAAGCGAGTGGACGGTCGATTGCTTCAGGTGCGGCTACCGCGAGAGCTGGACGCACGAGTCGCGTTTTCCGAACGGGCATCTCCAAAGGGGCGCCAGGGAGATCATCTATTCTG
>Ga0209517_10006287_pt1 | contig 14733 bp, 10 predicted proteins | sample PeaSoiMetSII2010_FD_187695 | JGI IMG/M metagenome (GOLD analysis project Ga0209517, IMG submission 187695) | Peat soil microbial communities from Weissenstadt, Germany - SII-2010 (SPAdes) (version 2) | ecosystem: Environmental > Terrestrial > Soil > Wetlands > Peat | place: Germany... | reverse complement strand
AAGCCGCGTCTCTACGGGAAATCCGATGTCGTTTTAGGGGCTGGGCATCCGCCGCCTGCTACGCCTTTCCGGCCGTGATCGTCTCCAGCCCATGCCCGTGCGGACCGGTCTCGCGAATTCGCAACAGAATGGCGAAGGTAAGCCCGACGAAGCCGAGGATCGAGAAGATCCACATGCCCAGCCCGTATCCTCTCGGGTTATCCAGTCCGGCGTGGGAGTAGTCGTTGGCCTTGCCAATCAGCAGGTTCAGGATGAAGAATCCGATCTGCTGAATCAGGGTCATCAAAGCGTAAGCGGTGCCCAGCCGGCTCTGGTCCACGATATAGGCGACCGACGGCCACATGACCGCCGGAATCAGCGAGAAAGCCACCCCCATCATGCAGACAGGCGCATAGAGTGAGACGTTGGTGTATCCCATCATCAAATAAACCGGCATCAGCAGGATGGAGGCGAACATCATCAAGAACGCGCGCTTCCCGATCTTGTCGGCGAGCAGTCCGAAAAGAGGGGTCGCGATCATGGCCGAAAAGGGAAGCAGGCTGTTGAAGAATCCCGCCCGCTCGTGCGCCAGCACCCGCATCGCTTCCGAAGCGCTTATGCCGCCATGGGTTGCCAGAATTCTATTGGTGAAGAAGTCGATGGCAAATGTACGGAAGGGAAAGATGGCGGAGTAGAAAGTGAAACACAGCCCCACCACGAACCAGTACGATGCGTTAAATCGAAAAATCTGCCCGAACTCGAGTTTGTCGATTTCGCCCGCCTTGCCCAGTTCGTAGCGGCCTTCTGCCCGGCTTTCGAGCATCCAGTAAACTGCCGAGCAGACAACCGCCAGTACTCCAGCACCCACGGCCAGCAAAAGCGGTCCCTGCCAGCTCGGTTCGCCCGCCGGGCCCTTAGGATAGAAAACCGAATTCGCCCAAGTCGGCGAGTTGTCCGCCGCCACCGAGGCCAGACGAGCAATGGTGAGGTTGATCCCGAAGGCGAAGCTCAGCTCTTTGCCCTTAAACCACTTGGCGAGCACGGTCGTGACCGCAACGATCATGGATTCGGCGCCCAGGCCAAGCACGGTGCGGCCGACGATCATCACCCCCGGCCGCCCGCGCGCGGCGGTGAGCGCGGCACCCAGCAGGCAGAGTGCGGCGAAGAACGTAATCGCCTTCTTGGTGCCAATTCGGTCGATGATGATGCCGCCGATCAGCAGGGTCGCAACCGCGGCTACGCTATAGGACGAGTTCAACCACCCGAACGCCGTCGCGGAAAAACCCAGCTTCTCGATAAAAATGCGTTCCAGCGGGTTGATACTGTCGTAGATGTAGTAGTTGCCGCCCATCGCCACGCTGACAAACAGCAGCACGGTCCAGCGGAAAAGGCGAGACGGTTCCGGTCGAGCCGTGCCAACCCGGGCAGTGTCAACCATCGAGGCACTCATCCTCGGCGCCCACTGGCGCCTGCATGGTATGTGTGGAGAGAATCAACCGACGAAGATAGCAGATTGGGAAAGGGAATGGGTCGCTAAAGACGGGCGGCTGGGCAAAAGGCTGTTTACGAACTTCAGCTTTGCGTCGTCAGTTGACGCGGAGTAGAATCTGACCGGAAGTCCAAGGAAATCACCCGATGCTTACCGTGAACGAAGTCATCGCGAGAGATCCGGAAGTGCTCGGTGGAACCCCTGTCTTTCGCGGAACGCGCGTCCCGTTTCAGGCGCTGTTGGACTACTTGGAAGGGGGACAGACGTTGGTCGAGTTTCTGGATGACTTTCCTACTGTCACGCGTGAGGCCGCGATCTCTGCTTTGGAACAAGGAAAATTGCTTCTTGTCAGCCAACTGGGGTGAAAATCCTTTTGGACGAATGCCTTCCTCGGAAACTCAAGGACCGGTTTGCTAGCCACGATTGCTATACAGTACCCGAGGCATTGCTCGGCGGGAAGAAAACGGCGAACTCCTTGCGATTGCAGAGAGTCAGGGATTCGAGATTTTCCTGACCATGGACAGGGGGCTCGAATACGAGCAGAATCTCACTGGTCGACAGATCGCCGTCATCATTCTCCGCGCCAAATCGAATCGCCTGGTGGATCTCGTCCCGTTGGTTGAGGCTTGCCTTACAACGGATGCGCTCGATCAAGCTGGGTCAGATTGCTCGGATCGGGGAGTGACGCCGGCACCCCTGCGCGGAGTGGACCGAACACAAACGGCTGTATTCCTTCAAGAAATGAAAGACCCTCGGCCTCCACGGAGCGTGGTGACCGAGAGCCGAGAGCTGAGAGCCGAAAGTCGCCTCTTACATCTTTTCCGTCTTGCCGTCGTACTTCACGGTACCGTTTTTGTCATTCTGGCGCGTGACGTCGTCGTTGTTATAGACGTGAGCCGCCTTCCGGAAGCCCTTCGCTTCACTCGCCACCAGCGCCGCATCCGAAGTATGTTCCGGTCCGGTGTAATACATCCAGCCGCCGCGGGCTTCTCCTCGTGGGCCGCGTTCTCCGTGCGAACGTGCTTCACGCATCGCGTCATGCATCGGGCGACCTTCGCGTCCAATCGTTTCGGGCCACAGCTGAACCTCTGGCGTTATCAGCGGAGCGCCGCCGCCCTGGTACCACACGGCCACGGTGGACTCCGAGCTTGTCGATCCCTGAATTTGCGAAAGCGTCGAGTTGGTCGCGCCAGCGATCAACCCCGTGGTGGCGCTGGTCGCTCCCACCGGATTCGGCGAAAACGTTTGCAGGGACACCATCGGCGTGGTCACAAGCGGGACAAACGGGCCGCAGCCATAAAGGCAAGGGCCGTAGGCTGGGCGGGGAACGGGCTGTTGCCCAAAAGCCGCTACTACCATCAAAACTACCGCCATCAGAACCAAATAGGGTCGCATACTGCCTCCACTGGTGCTAACACACCCCGGTTTTAATTGCAGTTTGCTGGCCAGTTCGCGGTGGGCCGAAGACAGCCAAGATGTCCGGAGATTCGCGGCGCTCTCGGCTAAACCACTGAGATTTAAGCGAGGCCCAGGCGCGAGGCTGGTGAAAACTAGTGCGCACAACCTGCAATCGATTGGCGTAGGAGCAACTCTCAACTGCCTACGAATCGCGCATACAGACTGCGCGCAATGGCCGTGTCGGTCGTTCCCTTGATGATCGCCCGACCGTCGGGAAACAGTGTCATTTCGTAGGGCTCGCGCCAGAACTTCAGCACAAACTCATTGTGGCGAACGTTGCCGTGAGGCTGAAGGCGGATGCTAAGCTCTGCAAAGTCCACCGGTCGCTGCCGCTCGTGAATCTGCACGGAATTCCTGCCGCACAACGTTATGTGAGGCCGCCCTTCCCCAGCAAGATGAACAAAGTCTCCCGAGCAGGTTCGGCATCCCGCCCGCGGCTGGATGGCGACCGCTGCCAACTCCGCCCGTTCGTTCGTCCAGACATCCCAGGAAAGCAACGTCCTCCGCATTTTCGAACGGGCACCCACCAGAAATTTCAACGCCTCGCTGGCGGCAATCGACGCCACCAAGTTGACGGCAGAATTCAAAATGCCGGCGGTTTCACAGGTCTCCACAATCCCGCGGGGGGATTCGGGAAAAATGCAGGCCAGGCATGCCGTTTCGCCGGGCAGGATGTTCATGGTCACGGCATAACTGCCGACCGCGGCTGCGTAAATCCAGGCCACGGAGTTTTTCACCGCATAGTCGTTGATCAGGTAGCGGGTTTCGAAATTGTCGGTACCATCCAGGATCAGGCCGCAGCCGCCGAGCAGGGAATCGACATTCGCCGGAATAAGGTCGGCAACGTGGGGCTCGACAACGATCTGCGAGTTGAAGCGCTCGATTTGCCGCGCCGCCGCGATCGCCTTGGGCACCGATTCGCGCGCGTCTTCTTCGTCAAATAACGACTGCCGCTGCAGATTGCTCGACTCGACATAGTCGCGGTCAAGAATCCGCAGCGTCCCGATGCCCGAACGCGCCAGCAACGAGGCCAGGGCAGAACCGGTGGCGCCGCATCCGACGATGACCACCCGGGACTGCGACAGCTTTTTCTGCCCCTCCGCTCCGATCTCCTTAAACAACACCTGCCGCGAGTAACGGTTGTCCAATTCCAAAGCAATAACCTTGGCGATTACCTTTCACAAGCTTTCAAACCAGTATTATAGGTGCCGGTCGTCAAACTTTGTTCTAGCGAGCAACGTGTGCCGTTTCGCGATTCATCGAACCCGAAAAGTTTCATGGTTAACCAGCCTGAATTTCGGGAGGGAGTTTTGCGGCTAGCAGCCCGTTGTGAAAGCGAGACCCCGGTCTCAAGTCCCAAATTCGCCAGACTTTCATTAGATGTATCGCTCTTGCACCGCTCGGAACCCGACTCTAGCCACGGGCTCCTAAGCGGAGCCGCTCGGGTTGTGCTCATACTTCTGTTCGTGCTGGCGCACCGGGCAAGTTGGGCGGCGGGTTCGCCACAAGCCGTTCCGCAACCCGCCGAATCGCCCTTGCAGTTCGGAACCATCACGCCCTATCTCGGCTTGGCGATTGATCAAATCGAGTTGCCGGGCGTTCCGCTGGAAGAAGCGGCTTCGCTGCTGGCGGCTACGCCACTCAAGATCGGCGAACCTCTGACGCGCGAAGCACTGCACGTCGCGATGCAGGCTCTTGTTGCCACCGGGCGGTTCTCCGATATTCAGGCCGAAGCGGATCGCACCGACACCGCTGGCGTCAGGCTGCGCTTTCTGACGATCGCCAATTTTTTCGTGGGCATGGTGGCGATGGAAGGCGTCTCCACTAATCCGTCCGCGAACCAACTGGCAAGCGCCACTCGTTTACAACTCGGCGAACTCTACGCGCGGGAGAAACTCGACCGCGCTCTGGCAGGCATCCAACGTGTAATGGAAGAAAATGGATTTCACCAGTCGAAAGTAACGATCTCGGAACAGCGCGACGAGCAACAACACCAGGTCAACATGACCTTCCATGTCGTCCGTGGGCCGCGGGCTGCGGTCGGAGAAATCACCCTGGAAGGCGACACCGGCTACTCGCAAGCAGAGATCAAGGAGATCGCCAAACTGCATTCCGGAGATCCGGTCGTCTCGAATCACATTACGCGCGCTCTGCAACGAATCCGGCGTCGCTATCAGAAGCAAGACCGTCTGCTCGCCCAGGTCTCGGTGGCGAGCCGCACCTACCATGCCGAGCGCAACACGGTGGACTACATCTTCAAAGTGGACCGCGGTGCGGTGGTGGAGATTGCTGCCGAGGGTTTTAAACTCAGCCAGCGCGTACTGAAGAGGCTGGTGCCAATCTATGAAGAAGGCGCGGTCGACGATGATCTACTCAACGAAGGCCGGCGCAACATCCAGAACCATCTTCAGACTCTTGGCTACTTCGAGGCCACGGTTAGCGTGAGCCAGCACGGCACGCAGGGCGGCAAGAATTTGCAGGTGGTTTACGACGTCAATCCCGGGGACCGCCACAAGCTCGCTGCCATTCGTATTTCTGGCAATCGGTTTTTTTCCGACGACCTGATTCGCTCACGCATGCAGAACCAATCCGCCGGACGCCTGTTCAGTCACGGGCGCTACAGCGAAGTGCTGCTTGAGGAGGATGTGCGGAACATCCAGGGTCTCTATCGCGCGAGTGGTTTCCGGCAGGCCGAAGTCACCAGCAAACTGGTGGACAAGTACCAGGGTGATCCGTCGCAACTTGCGATTGAGATCGTCGTCAAAGAGGGCCCGCAGACGCGCGTGGCATGGGTCCGCATCGAGGGCAGTTATACCCTTCCGCAGGAACAGCTTCCCGAAATTTCCACTGCCGAAGGGCAGGGCTTTGATGAATCGAGTCTGGCGGATGACCGCGATACGATTCTGAGTAAATATTTCGATAATGGTTTTCCCAATGCCACCGTCGACGTCGCCTATGTCTCCGCTCCGTCACCGGACAGCTTGCCGCGCGTTGGTGTGACCTTCTCGATCCATGAGGGCGAGCAATTTTTTGTCAATCAAGTTTTTCTCGATGGGCTGCACCACACCCGCCCCGGAGTCGCACGCCGGGAAATGCGGGTGCAACCGGGCGCGCCCCTGAGCCAGCAGGACATGCTGGAGAGCCAGCGCCGCCTCTACGACCTCGGCCTTTTCAAGCAGGTGGAGACAGCGATCCAGAACCCGGAGGGCACCGAGTCGCACAAGAACGTGCTGGTCACCGCGCGCGAAGCGGATCGCTACACCTTCGATTACGGCGTGGGTATCGAGTTCCAGACCGGACAGCCCGCATTCGGGACCAACCAGCCACTCGGAGCAACCGGCGTCAGTCCCAGAGTGTCGTTCGGCGTCAGCCGCCTCAACGTTGGCGGTCGCCACCAAACCCTCACCATGAAGAGCAACGTCGGCCGCCTGCAGCAGAGAGGGCTCATCAGTTACGACATCCCCAAACTGCTGAACCGGGACAACCTTCGTTTCACCGCCACTGCGCTTTACGACAATACCGTAGACGTGTCCACCTTTACCTCGAAACGTCTCGAGGGCACGTTGCAAGTCTCGCAAGTGCTGTACAAAGTGCAGGACCGCGAACTGACGACGCTCGCCTACCGTTTCAGTTACCGTCGCGTGGAGGCCAGCAATATTGAGGTCACCAGTAACCTCATTCCGCTTCTGTCAACCCCAACCCGGGTAGGAACTCCTAATTTTGTCTACATTCGCAACCGGCGCGATAACGATCTGGAAAGCACCCGCGGCAGCTACACCACCGTAGAAGGCGGCGTTGCCTCCAGCTATTTCGGCTCCGAGGCCGATTTCAGCCGGTTGCTGATCAAGAACTCCACCTATCACATGCTCTTTCGAAATCGCAGCACGGGACGAGGATTCGTCTTCGCCCGCTCCACCAGCGTCGGAGTTGAGAACCCTTTCGGCAGCACGGTTCTACTGGATCCAGCGGAAACGGTGCCAACCGGCCACACCCTTGTTCCTCTGCCCGAGCGGTTCTTCAGCGGCGGAGGCAACTCTCATCGCGGATTCGGGTTAAATCAGGCAGGACCACGCGACCCGTTCACCGGATTTCCCGTCGGCGGCAGCGCTGTGTTCCTCAACAGCCTGGAGATGCGTTTTCCAAACGTTCTGGTGCCTTATCTTAATGACTACATCGGCTTTACGATTTTTGAGGATATGGGCAATGTTTTTGCGCGGCCACAGGAAATGCTCCCCAGCCTGGGGCGCTTTCACCAGCCCGACCAACAGTTCTGTTTTGAAGAGGTCACGCACCTGAAGTGCAATTACAACTATGCTTCGCACGCCGTTGGCTTGGGAGTGCGTTATCAGACGCCGATCGGACCATTACGCTTTGACTTCGGATACAATTTAAATCCGCCGTACTTTCCCAGCTACACGAACATCACGACCAACACGCAGACTGGGCAGCAGGTCGGGCAGTTTGGGTACCAACGGGCCGGGCATTTTAACTTTTCGTTCAGCGTCGGGCAGTCTTTCTGATGAAACTAGGCCGGATCAAACTCGGAATGACCAAACTCGGAAACCATTGCGTTATTGCGATGGCGCTGAGCTGGGCGCTGGCGGCCTCATCGATGGGCGGTCAGATCGTCGATCGCGTGGTCGCGAACGTGAACGGCCACGTGGTCTTGCAGAGTGATTGGGAGCAGGAAATAGCCTTCGAGGCCTTTTCGAATACCCGCGATCCGGACTCGTTCACCTCGGCCGAACGCAGCGCGGCCCTCGATCGCCTGATCGATCAAGAACTGCTGCGCGAACAGGTTCGGCCGTCTCAACCAGCTCCCGCCGAGCAGGTCGCTGCCCGCGTTGCGGAAGTGCGCAAGCTTTATCCGGATTGCGCCGTCGACGAAGGTTGGCACGCCAAGCTGCAACGTTATGGGTTGACCCAAAGCTCGCTTGAGAAACGTCTGGGCGACGAGATCCAGCTCATGAACCTCGTGGAAGACCGTCTGCGGCCCTCGATCCAGATTGATCAGCAGGCGGTGGAGACCTACTACCACGATCAGTTGCTGCCGGAGATGAAAAAGGCCGGCAGCCGCGCAACGCCGTTGCCCGAAGTCTTTGGTCGAATCAAGAATTTACTGGCCGAGAAAAAAATGAACGAGCTGCTCTCTGGGTGGCTGGCGAGTCTGCGCTCTGGGAGCCACATCCTGACTCCTGAATCCAATGCCGGAGAGCAGAACCGTTGACCGAACCATCGACTGAGCCTGTTCCTCCCGAGCGCCGGCGCATTTTGTGGCAGCTCTTTCTGCTGTTTTGCGTTTTCAGCCTGATTGGATTCGCCCTGCTCGGCTGGTACGTCACTACGGATTCCTTTCAGCAGATGGTCCGCCGCCGAGTGGTCGCGTCGGTTGAGAAAATCACCGGCGGCCGCGTCGAACTCGGGGAACTGCACACCATCCCGTTCCGTCTGCGCGTGGACGCTCGCAACCTGACCATCCATGGTCTCGAGGCTTCAGACCAAGTTCCATTTCTGCGGGTCGACCGCCTGCAGGCGGAAATGAAAATCATTTCCATCCTCAGCACCACGATCGGGTTGCGTTCACTGGTGCTCGAGCATCCCGTCGTCCATATCATTGACTATCCCGATGGCACCACCAACGTTCCCGTGCCGCAGGCGGGCCTTACCTCCGAGCAGGGCCCGGTCGAGCAACTCTTCTCCCTGGCGGTTTCGTACACCGAGGTGCAGCGCGGCGAGCTTTTGTGGGAAGACAAGAAAGTCCCCATCGATTTTGCCGCCCGCGACCTGGCGCTGCTCATGAACTACTCCTTGTTGCGGCGGCAATACGAAGCGCATGTAGCCGCGGGAAGTATCGCCACGCGCGTTCAGGACTACCCCTCGTTTGTGTGGCGGGCGGAGGCGTCGCTGGTTCTGGCTCGGGGACGCGCCGACATCACCAATTTGACGTTGGCTTCAGGGAAATCTGAATTTCATTTCGCGGGCCGTCTGCAAGACTTTCACAACCCCCAGTTGAACGGTGATTATCATGGCCTCGCCGACCTCGGCGAACTCGCGTCTCTGACACGGCAGGTGCAAGTTCGCAAAGGTACGGCCCAGTTTGAGGGCAAAGGCTCCTGGAGCCTACAGGATTTTTCCACCCAGGGAAGCGTGCAGGCCAAAGACATCGAGTGGTCGAACGAGAAGCTGTCGATGCGGAATGGCCGTTTCAACGCAGGGTTCTCCATCACCCCGGAGCGCTTCCGCGTTTCCTCGATCAAGGCAAATCTGCTCGGTGGCGACCTGCTGGGCGATGCCGATGTGACGAACTGGCAGAGTTCGCTCGAACCGTCGCCGGCCGCTGGGCGGCGCCATGTGATCGGACGAGTCCCGCCGGGAAGTCTGCAGCGCGGCTCGGTGCGCCTGCAATTGGCGGGCTTCCCGCTGCTCCCGGTCCTGGAAATGCTGAGCTCAAAAAAACTTCCACTGGATCGCCTCGACCTTTCCGGAAGCGCGAGCGGCAATGTTGAGATGCTCTGGGTGGGCTCGATCCGTGACGCGGAGACTCGTCTGAACCTTGGCATTGCGCCACCGATAAAGCCGACCCCGAGCGAGATCCCGGTACGCGGCCAGATTGACGGCATCTATCGCGGCTCGCGCGACGAATTGGAGGTGACCCAACTTCACCTGGCAACACCAGGCTCTGAAATCACCGCCTCGGGCAATCTGGCCGCGACCTCATCGCTGCAATTCTCTTTCATCAGCCATAACCTGAGGGAATGGACGCCGTTGCTCGAAGCGGCCTACGGATCCCGGGATTTGCCCTTTGCCGTTCACGGCTGGGCAAGCGTTACCGGCAACGCCAGCGGCAAATTCTCTGCGTTTTCCATCAGCGGAAATCTGGAAGTCTACGACTTTGACACTACCTTGCCGGCGACCGGACGAGTCTCCTCTCGGGTGGTGCACTGGGACGCACTCTCTACCGCCCTTCAGTACTCCAGCAATCATTTCGCCGCGCGCAATGGGTCGCTCATTCATGGCCACGCCACGGCGCACTTCGACGCCAGTGCCGCACTTGTGGGGAATGCGCTTCCGGAGGACGCTCCCTTTACTCTGCACTTTGACTTGCACAACGCCGACGTGGCGGAGCTTGCTCAATTAGCCGGAGTTGCTCAGCCGTCCGCGGGCACTCTCGGTATGGCCGCCACCATTTCGGGCACGCGCGCCAATCCTCACGGGGATGGACACCTTGAGCTTCACAATGGAACGGCCTACGGAGTTGGCATTCCTTTGTTGAAGAGCGATCTCCGCCTCGCCGGTGGCGAGCTCCAGTTCAACAACATCGATGCCAGTGCCTACGATGCTCCACTTTCCGGGAGCGCCGCCGTCAGCACGTCGAACCGCGATTGGTCGAAGAACGAGTTTCGTCTAAATCTTTTCGGACGTAACCTCGATCTCGCCCGTTTCCCGCGCTTCCATACCAGCCGGTTCACGGCGGACGGCGTCGCCGATTTCACGCTGCGAGCCAGCGGCACTCCCGCGCAGCCTTCGCTCGAAGCGCACGTTCATCTCAAGGATCTCGCCCTGGACAAGGAGCGCACCGGAGATTTCTACGTCGATGCGGTTACTCATGGAAGGCAGCTCGATCTCAATGCACACTCGGACTTCGATAAAGCTGACTTGACCATTCTGGGGAGCGTCGGGTTAGAGCATGACTTTCCCGCCGATCTGAACCTGGCGTTCCATCATCTGGATGCCGATTGGCTTCTTCGCACTTACTTGCCGGGAAAGATCACGGGACACTCTGCTCTGGACGGGACGCTCCACGTTCGGGGTCCCCTGCGCAATCCACGCGATCTGAAAGCTGCCGCCGAGCTCCAGGCTTTCAGCGTCGAGGTCGAGCACGTATCGTTACAAAGTGTCGATCCCATTCGCTTCGAGGTCGCAGACCAAATCCTGCGGGTCGAAAACCTCCACCTTGCAGGAAGTGGAACCGATTTCACCGCGCACGGCCGCGCGCATTTGGCCGGCGCGCGCGAGCTCGACATCCGTCTGGACGGCTCGATCAATCTGACGCTCTTGCAGTCTCTCAACCCCAAAATCCTGGCGCGCGGCACTTTGGGCGTAAACCTCAACGCCGGCGGTACGCTGTCGCAGCCCGTGCTGCAGGGACGTCTGGAAGTGAAGAACACTTTCGTCAGCCACAACGACTTTCCCAGCGGCCTTAGCGACCTGAACGGCGTCTTGCTTTTCGATCGCAACCGCATCCAGATCGAGAGCCTCAGCGGCACCACCGGCGGCGGCACCGTGGCGCTGACCGGCTCCGCGACTTACCAGAGCGGCGGTCTCCTCCTCGATTTCGGTGCGACGGCGCATGATGTTCGCCTGCGTTATCCTCCGGGAGTAAGTTCCACCGCGAACGCCGACGTCCGGCTGACCGGCAGTACGAATTCCGCTGTGCTGAGCGGCGATGTTGTGGTCACCAAGCTGGCCGTCACTCCAGGATTTGACTTCGCTGCCTATATCGAAAAGAGCAGACAGACGGTCGTCCTGACGCAGAGCGATAGTCTGCAGAGCCGCCTTAAACTTGATGTCCACGTGGTGACCACTCCTGAACTGCAGATGCAAACTGCCGTCGCCAGGCTCTCCGGTAACGCGGACCTCAGGGTGCGGGGTACCGCCGACCGTCCGGCAATTCTGGGAAGGGTGGAAGTTTTGGAAGGAGATATCTCTTTCAACGGGAACAAGTACCGCCTCGAACGCGGCGATGTTACCTTCGCGAATCCGGCCAAGACGCAGCCGATCATCGATCTGCAGGCGACCACGCGAGTGCGTGATTACGACATCACGGTGCAATTCCGCGGTGACGCCAGCGTCACCAACGGCTTGAAAGTCACCTGGCAGTCCGAACCGCAGCTTCCCGAAGCCGACGTGATCGCCCTGTTGGCTCTGGGCCGCACGCGAGAAGAGTCGGCTGCCGCAACGTCGGGCGGAGGCTTTGGGTTTGGCGGAGAGGCCTCCAACTTACTAATCAATCAGGCCCTCAACAGCACCGTCAACAGCCGCCTGCAGCGCTTGTTCGGGGCGAGCCGCGTTAAAATTGATCCTCAGGGTTTGGCCAGCGACACCGCCGTGGTTCGAGGGCCGCAGGTCACCGTCGAGCAGCAAGTGGCGAGCAATATCACACTGACCTATAGCACCAACGTCTCAGTGTCTAACCAGCAGATTATCCAGGCGGAGTACAACATAACGCGAAACATTTCTATCGTGGCGCTGCGCGACTGGAACGGAGTGGTCAGTTTCGACTTCAAGATACGTCGCCGGAAGAAGTAACCGCAGCGCGTTGCCGATTGTCTAGAGCGGCATCAAGCCACTGTCAACCGCTTGCTTTCCCACCTGAATCCCATATTCAGTTGCAATTTCTTCGGTGGAAAAGACTTTCCCCGACGGAAAGTATCTGACGAGCGAGTCCACGGGATCGCGGTGCCTCGTGACGTAAGTATCAACCGTGAATCCTCCACCCCTAATCGGCAAGGGACACGACTCAATGAACAGCCGACCGTATCGTATTCTCATGCTGACCTTTCTCGACTCTTGCCGCACTCTTAGTTTATCGTTAGGGCGATCAGAGAGCCAAACAAAAAAATTCAGGTTATCCCTTGGCCGCGAAAGGCTGGTCATCCGTTGATGCCCGAGGCACCCGTTGATGAGATCTATCTCGATATTGAAACTCTCCGTTACTCGGACGAAGTTCCCGGAGAGTGGGATAACGTTGAAATCTTTGGGATGTCTGTTGCCGTGACATACGACCAGAGGCACGGTTTTCGGACATGGTTTGAGGCCGACGCTCAGAACTTAATCAAGGAGCTATCCTCGTGCAATCGGATCATTACATTTAACGGGGAACGGTTTGATTTCAGAGTGTTGAGCTTCTACGGAACTGTGCAGCGGCTGTACTCGCATTCTTTCGATCTGTGCGAACTCGTCCGAATTCTCCACGGACGTCGTTGCTCGCTGAATCGTCTATCACGGGACACTCTCCATCGCGGCAAACGAACGTTCTCACATCCGCGATATAAGGGCCTTGGAGTGGTCGAGCTTTGGAAGGTCGGCGAAACTGGTCGCGTAGCTCGGTACTGCCAAAACGACGTTCAACTTCTGGTTGACCTTGTTTCGCACATTCGCTCGCATGGATTCTTGGTAGTGCAGGGTCGCCGAGAGGAGTTGCCCTGGCACGTTGCTCTCCGGGCGAATGAAGTCAGGGAGCGGCCTTCCGCGTCAAACTGTTTCAGGTCGCAGATTGCAAATACGGCTCAGAGAATTGATTCAGCCGACAATACGGCCCGCCAGCGCAGTGGTCCCGGAAATGTGATGTTTCGGATAGGGCGTGGGATAATTCAGGGGAAACACATGTTGAGAATGTGGCTCAGGAAATTAATTCAGCCGATAATACGGTGCTTCAGAGCATCTCAATAAGCCTCGATGACGCAGGAGGGTGCGACCGTCATCAAGATCCGCCTTGACATAAATCTCCAAACCAGCAACTCTATTTGTTTTTGGTAAGGGAAGCCAATTTGCGAGTGCGGGTCTTTTATCACGACAAGTGTTTCGACGGGGCTTGCTCGGCAGCCCTGTTCGCCCGTTTCTATCGGGAACGAATCCGCAGCGATGTAGACTTCGTATTCTCCGGCCTGCTGCATCGTGCCGGCGCCCTTTTCGACGAGAAGCAGTTTGATGGCGACGAGAATGCGATCGTCGATTTCAAGTATTCCAGTTCGCCCAACATCACCTGGTGGTTCGATCACCACGAAAGCGCTTTTCTTTCCCCGGCCGATGCCGCCCACTTCGAGCAGGATCAGAGCAACCGCAAGTTCTACGATCCGGCTTTCAAGTCCTGCACGAGTTTCATTGCGATGGTGGCGGAAGAACGCTTCGGCTTCGATCCGCGCCCGGTGTCGGAACTAGTCCGCTGGACCGACATCGTGGACGGCGCCATGTACGAAGACGCGAAGTCGGCGGTGGAAATGAAAGCTCCCGCCATGAAACTGACCATGGCCATCGAAGCCTCGAGTGACCGCGACTTCGTCAAGAAGATGATTCCTCTGCTCGCTTACCATCCTCTCGCCAGCATTCTTGAGCAGCCATTCGTCGCCGCCGTCCTGCCGCCGCTGCTCGAACGCCACCAGCGCTCCGTTGATATTTTGCGGCAGCGCATGGAAGAAAAAGACGGCACGATTTTTTTCGACATCACCGACCTGAACCTCGAAGGCTACAACAAGTTCATTCCGTACTATCTGCATCCGGACTCGGTTTACAGCGTCGGCGTCAGCAAGAGTTCGTTCCGGGTGAAGGTTTCGGTCGGGTCGAACCCCTGGTCGAAACGCGAGCCCACCGTCAATCTCGCCCGGGTCTGCGAGCGCTATGGCGGCGGCGGCCACGCCCGCGTTGGGGCGGTCTCGTTCGAGGTCAACCAGAGTGAAGCCGCCCACAAAGCCGCGCTGGAGATAGTCGAGGAGTTGCGCGCCAGCGTTCGCCAGCAAAGTTGAGAATCAGGAGCTTCGTATCAGGGTATCGCTTTAGCGAAACCGCAAGTAGCGAAATCAAAAGCCCCTTTGGGGGCCACGCTTTAGAATGAATCCGCGATGAAGCGTTGGATAGCGGAAATCAATTTTCACCAAATGCATCCCACCATCCACGATCCCGGGCACGTCAAAGGCGTGCGCACGGTCGCCACCGTTGAGTTTGCGAAAGGGATCATCGTCGTTCTCGCGGGCCTGGGTGTGTTCTCGATGCGCCACAAAGACATTTGGGGAGTGACGGAGAGCCTCCTG
>Ga0209517_10006286_pt1 | contig 14735 bp, 4 predicted proteins | sample PeaSoiMetSII2010_FD_187695 | JGI IMG/M metagenome (GOLD analysis project Ga0209517, IMG submission 187695) | Peat soil microbial communities from Weissenstadt, Germany - SII-2010 (SPAdes) (version 2) | ecosystem: Environmental > Terrestrial > Soil > Wetlands > Peat | place: Germany: Weissenstadt... | reverse complement strand
CTCAAATTCCCTGGCTGTACAACTTCAAAATTGACTTCCGGTTCAGATAGCCAGCCGAAACGCGAGAAACGTCAAATTGTTTCCCCCCTAAAAATCTCTGCTGACGGGGAGCTACGAAGGGCAACTGAATCTGCGGCTGGGTGGCCTGTTCAGCGAGCCGAGCGTTTGGCAGAAAAACGAGGCCGGGCTGGACATCTACCAGGTGGCCACCAACGGGCAGCCGTACATTGATGAATCCGCCGCAGTTGTGTCCACACTGACCAATGATGTCATCGTGGCGGCGGGACAGGTCATTTCCAACCAACTTGACTTCAGCTACACGTTCAGCGAGGTCCAGTTGCAGGTGCAATCCTCCTCGGGGGTTTTCTCTAGCCCAGAGGTGCGCTACAGCTCTGGGACCTTTGCGGGCACTAACTTCGTCGGCGAGCCTGACAGTTATACCTTCTCGGTGGACATTGCGGCTGGCACTCCGAGCTATTTTACCAACAACGGTTTGGTGGTGATGTATCTGGCCGAAGGCAATTATACGCTGAAACCCTTCGTGACAACCTCGAACGCAAACGGCACCGCCCAAACTGCCCTCCAACCTATTAGTCTGAGCGTCGGGCGCGCCCAGCGCATCAATTTGCAGTCCGGCCTGCAGGTCCAGCTCAACGCTCCCGCTTGCACCGCCGATTCCGCGAATGTGCCCATCTCCGGACAGGTGTTCGGCAGCAACCAAATCGCCGCGATAGCGGTCAGCGTGAATAGCGTCATGACTAACGTCTTATGCAACAATTGCGGCTTGAACCCGACGTTCAACACGACGGTGGCCGTGCCCTCGATACCGTGCAGCAACATCACGGTCACGGTCACGGCGACCGACGTCCTTGGCGCCACCGCCTCCACCACGGCCTCCGTCCTTTACTCGCCGCAGGCCCCTTCGATCCTGGCTTGCCCGTCGAATATAATGGTAGCCTGCGCCGGACTGGGCGGCACTGTCGTGTCTTACTCCGCTCAGGGCGTGGGCAGTTGCCCCGGTCCCGTAACGGTCGTTTTCACCCCGCCGTCCGGCACGCTCTTCCCGGCCGGAACCAATACCGTAACCTGTTACGCGCAGGACGGCTGCGGGCGACAGAGCAGCCCCTGCACGTTCACGGTGACGGTCATAAACACGAACCCACCGGCCATCCTCTGCCCCCCCAACCTGGTTGTGAATTGTGCCGGAACCAATGGCACCCCAGTCGTTTTCCACGTCGTCGCCAGCTCCGGCTGCGATACGAACGTCACGGTCGTGACGGTGCCTCCCTCTGGGTCGTTGTTCCCGGTGGGAACCAACATTGTTACGGCGGTCGCGACGGACCATTCAGGCAACACCAATCAATGTTCCTTCCTGCTCATCGTTCAGCCGTCCGCCAGCATCGAGTTGACGGTAACCGTTAATTGGTGCGGCAACGGACTGCAAGAGTCTGATAACGCCAACGGCCCCTGGGTGGAAATCCCCTCGCCCAGCAACCCGTACACGGTGCCCGTCAGCCAAGCCAAGCAGTTTTACCGAGCCAAATAGCCGCTCGCTGCTGCGCCGGGACCTCTTTGAAACACGAGACTCCGCCGGTCAAAAATCTTTTCAAAATAGTTTGCCAGTTTGTTCCTGGAATTACGCATTACTTAGCGGTGGGAGAAATGAGCCTGCCGATTGAAACCAGAAAGACGACCATTATGAGAATAAAAACCACCCTTGGCTTCGCCGTTGCTGCGGCGCTGGCCGCCTCTGCCTCCTGGGCCCAAACCGTCATCAATTTCGACGACCTGACGGCGCCGACCTTCATCACCCAAGGCCCGAACCAGGGCCATTATGTCAGCCAAGGCATAAACTTTGATTCTGAAGGGTTCATCCTCGGCAAGGTCGTTGCCGACGTGAATGCCCCTACTTCCCCCAACGTTCTCGACATCACGGACTATACCGCCGTGGAATTTAAGCGGAGTTTGATCAGGGGTGTTTTCGTCCAAGGACAGCACCATTATGTCCAAATGCTCGTGGGCGCTCGCTGGGGCCAAGCCGGCGGAGGGGGCGGACAGGTGTATTTAACTGCATATGACCTCGGCAACAATGTCGTGGGTACCAGTCAGCTCACTGTTTCAAACAGCGCGACCTCCGAAGGTTGGGTTCCCCTCTCGGTGACTTCGCAGGGTCAGGATATTGCCTCGTTCGTGGTTGACGGTGGCGATAATGAGTATATCCTAATTGATAACCTGCAGTTCGATACACTGACTGGCCCGCCCCAGCCGGATTTCTCCTTGGCTAATCAAAGTCAAAGTGGCTCGGACATCTTGATCTTTCCGTTCAACTCAAGCTCCAGTCCAAACGTGTCTTCCACCGCGACCCTGAAAATCCAATTGCAGCGATTGAACGGTTCCGACGGCAATATCTCGTATTCAGTCCCTAACTTGCCGCCACATGTTCACCTCCTGAGCATCACGCCGATGGTGTCAATGAATACCGCGAATGATCTCGTCCGAGTCGTTTTGCAGGCGGACTCCATGCAGATGCCCGTGCTAAACCAAGTCGTCACATTTACCGCAACACCCGCCGGTAGTGCGGGGAGCCATGTCCATTCAGTCAACTTCAACCTGACGGTGGGCGGCACCTATGACGCGCGCATCGTCAACATGGAGGTCACTCAGGGCATCCAGAACATGGACCTTGCAGCCAGAACAGTGGGTCCTGACGGCGACCTCACTCCCTCTGTCCCTTACTCAGGGGTTGACTTGGCGGCAGGCGGCAAAACGGTCGTCCGCGTGTTTGCCGGCCTCAAAACCCCACTGCCAACTCCGAATAATACGCAATTGCCTCAGGTCAGTTGCTACCTTTACGGTTATGACCAAAACAATCAACGGTTGCCGGGAAGCCCCCTCCAAACACTCCAGCCAACGAGCCCCTCCGCCGCCAGCCTTCCGTGTTGTGACGATTATGTCACGGACCAACAGCGACTTGGGGGCGACTATCGCTTCACTCTCCCAGAGCCCTGGACCCACGGAACCATCTCGCTCCGGGCGACGCTGGTGGCCAGCATCCCGGCGTTCACGCCCACCCTGCCTCCTAGCTGGGATTGTTGTCCAAACAACGATACCTTTACGTTGACCGGCATTAGCTTCGTCCCGGTTCCAGATTTCTCGTTCAACGCTATGGCTTTGGGAGTAAATAATCTGCCTCCCGGGCCTGCTCATGACGCGTATGACCAGTTGGCACCGACTCCGCCTTGGGCGATCCTGGGCCAGGGCATCAACCTATTGCCACTCGGCGAGAGCCAAGCGTCCCCGGCATCCCTCAACCTCTTAGATTACGCGGTCGAATTCGATATCACGCCGACCTATGACAACGACAACGACCAGCTTTGCTTCCAGACCTGTTCGACTTGGATCCCAGGCAACCCGTGCGCTACGATCTGCGGGACCTTCGGCCTCCAACAGAGCATGGTCCGGGCACTGAACATAATGTTCCAAATGTCGACTGCCGGGGACCAGTTCAACTGCTTCCAACCAAATAAAATCGTAGTCGGTATTTTTCCCTACTCCGATCCAACATCGGGTCTCCAAGACAGAGTTCGCAACTTCACATACGTGGTAGATGAAGCGGCCATTGTTGGATTACCTATAATAGGCACATTCAACTTTGGTAGCTGGGCGATCCCCAATAACATGTCCGTCTTCGAGGACGGTTCGCGCCCCTTGACCGCGGCAATCCATGAAGTGAGCCATCAGTTCTGGCGAGTCCACGCCAGCGGGGCCGGCGGCGCCAGCGATACCTCCAACGGCTGCTATGAGGACTGGCCGCCGGACCAACAGGGTTACCTGGACGGGGTTGGATTCGATCGCTCGAGCCCGCTGGGCCAGGCCCGCATTTCCGGCGTGGGCGGGAGCGGTAATTACTACGACTTCATGTCATATGCCGCCGATGACAATGAGGACGGGGATCCAAATTCCTGGATTTCACCGAAGGGCTGGGAAGAGACGATACACTTTTTCACCAATGGCCCCGGAACGTTCCCTGAGCCGGGCTGGCATTGCGCTTCCTTCTTGGGTTTCACTGCGGGTCAGGACCCGGGCTCGCCTGGCCCGGGGCTGCTCGTTCGCGCCCTTGTCATCGACACCAATGTTAACATCTTCGAGGTTACGGCGCAAAATTTGGCCGCGGTACCTCCCCCATTATCATCCGCGTACCATCTGCAAGCCCTGGACATGTCTGGAAACCTGCTAACTGAAGTTCCCATGTCCGCGGGCGTCGCCCGAGACGCCGGGGCGAATGTATCTTTCCTCGTCGCCAAGGTGCCGGTGACCAATGCGGCCAGCGTGACCGTTACCTTAAACGGCAACCTGGTTAGCCAGATTACGCGCAGTGCCAACGCACCGGTTGTCCAAATCACGGGCGTACAAAGTGACGTCCCGAGTTCGAGCGGCCAACCGGTCACGGTTATCACTTGGACGGCAACCGACGCGGACAATGATCCGCTCAAGACCGCGGTGGATTACTCGCCGGATAACGGGCAAACCTGGCGCGGTCTGTTTTATGGGCCGAACACGAACTATTTAGCCGTGCCCAATTCGCGTTTTAGTGCGTCCAGGGAAGGCGTGATTCGAGTTCGGGTCTCCGACGGTTTCAATGAGACGGCCGCCCTTTCGTCGCCCTTTGCCGAGGTTGGCTCTCCCCCCGTGGTGTTCATCACCAGCCCCGTCTCTGGAACGACCTTTGGCAACGAGGAAACCCTCCATTGCAGTGGGAGCGCTACGGACGACCGGCGCCAGCCGATCCTTGACGACAACGTATGGTGGTATGCCGGGAAAAAGCAGGTCGGGCAGGGCAGGACGATCAGTGTGACCGGCCTGGCACCGTGCAGCCAAACGTTGACGATGGTAGCGCGCGACTACCTCGGCCGCACCGGCAGCGCATCGGTGACGATCAATGTCACACAATTCGGCCTACCAACCAACCCTTTCCTGGCCAATCCAACTCTCATCAACACCAACATCGCTCTATGGCTAACCGCCGACACCGGTGTTCAGGCCGATTCTAACGGACTGGTTTCGGTGTGGGCCGACCAATCCGGCCTGGGCAACGATGCTCTTCAGGCCAACCCAGGCAACCAACCCATTTACGTCGCGAACGCCATTCAGGGCCGGCCAGCCGTGCAGTTCGGCATTAGCGGCAACCAGCTCCTGACCATTGCCGGTCAAGTCCTGACCGGCACGCAGTTCACGATCGTCGCTGTCATCAACGACCAGGCCAGCAATGCGACCTCGCGCGTGCTCCTTTCCAGCTTCACCAACACAAGCTCAGCACCGCCGGTTTCCTTGGGCCTCTCCGAGGGCTATCCCAACCCCGTTTCGGTCCAGTTTTCGCAGGAATTCGGTCCCGGCGCCGCAATCCTCGGAGGGCCCCAACACGTGTCGGTCCTGAGCGCAGTGGTCACTAACGGCCCTGGCTGCTCAAACACAACCTCCCTGTATCAAAACCAGCGCCTCATCGGCACGGCCACTCTGCCCTGCTCGGTAACAAACACTCTGGCCGGCCCGTACGCCATCGGCGCCCTCTCCGGCGGCTCGGGGGACACATTTTGGCGCGGGGAAATCGCCGAAGTCCTGGTGTACAACACCGGCCTATCCCAAACCGAGATGCAGCAGGTCTATGGCTATTTGCAGGCCAAGTATGTCGTTCTGCCTGGGACCCCGCAAATTGCTTCCCTCCAAATCACCAACAACAGCGTGCTCATCACCTTCAACACCGAGGCCAATCGAACCTACTTGCTGCAGGCGGCCGATTCGCTGGGGCCAAACCCAATGCATTGGGTGACAATTACTAAGATCTTTTCGGCCCCTAGGCCGGCCACCGTCGTTGTGCCCGACTCGCTTTCGCGCGCTCAGCGGTTCTACCGCCTCGTCATTCCGGCTGCTTGAACCCGTCCGGATGAATCAGGTTTGTTGAATTAACCTCAAAAACGACCAAGAGTTATGAAACGTAATATCTGCCTCGCAATGTTTGTGCTGTCCATGGCTGCTGCCTGCGGCCTGCGCGCGCAAAGCAACTGCCTCACCTATACCTGCGCCGGCGACAAGACGGTGTCTTGCGGCACGGCCTGGAGCTTCGATCCGCCAACCAACGTGGTCAATACCTGCTGCGAATTTACCAACTACGCCCTTACGGTGCTTAGCACGGTTACCAACAGCTCGGCTTGCACTAACCAGGCCATCACCCGGACCTGGGAGATTACTGTGTGCGGCGACCTTCACGCTCAGTGCCAACAAACCGTCTTCGTCATTAACAACAACCAAGCCGTCTTCCAGGGCGCGACCAACATTTCCGTGGTTTCCTGTTCGAACGTGCCGGTCTATTACAATATCACCGCCTCAGAAGTCTGCTGCGGTACATTAAATGTCGTATGCACTCCCCCCTCAGGGAGCTTGTTCCCGCCAGGCGTGAGCCCGGTGGAATGCGTGGCCGGCGATTGCTGCGGGCGCAGCTTTACCAATATTTTCTATGTTGGGGTGATACACACCAACCCCCCGGTCTTCCAGGGGGTCTCCACCATCGTCGTCACGTCCTGCTCGGACACTCCGGTGTATTACAATCCCACCGCCAGCGAGGACTGCTGTGGTCCGCTAACGGTCGTCTGCACGCCACCCTCCGGGACCACTTTCCACCTGGGGCAGCTAACCCAGGTCAGTTGTGTCGTCACCGATTGCTTCGGCCAAACCTACACAACGAACTTTTACGTGTTGGTTAATGGAGGAACCTACATATCATTGACCTGCATCGACAAGTCCGTGATTTGCGGCACAGCCTGGAACTACGACGTGCCGATGATCTACGATCCCTGCTGCCCCGGCACAAATTACACCATCGGGTACGAGGGGCCCTTCACCAACGGGATCGGCGCCTGCGCGCAGACCAACAGCATCACATGGGTAATCACCGACGAGTGCGGCAACAGCAATAATTGCACCCAGTTCGTGACCATCCTCGATTCGCTGGCGCTCTTCCCGACCAACGAGGTCATCTCCTGCGACAGCCCGGTACCGACCAACCCGCCCGCAATTGTGGCCGGGTGTTGCACCAACACGACGCTCAGCCTCCAAGGAAGCTTCACCAACAACAACGGGTGCGGCCAAATCATTTACCAGGTTTGGCAGGCGGTTGACTGCTGCAGCAACACCGTCACCGCCACTAATATCATCACTGTCCTGCCCGCCGCGCCGACTATTGTCTGCGCAAGCAACAAGGTCCTCGGTGGAAGTGCCTGCTCTGTGCCCAATGGGTTGCCACCGTTCGCCGTGCTGCACAGCTTCCCGGGCGCGGGCAATGTCCCACCCAACGACGGAACTTACCCCTCGTCTGCTCTGTTGGTTGGTAGCGACCAGGCACTTTACGGCACCACCGAAGATGGCGGCGGTTACGGTCAATTCGGGTCCGGCACCATCTTCACCCTGAATCAAGACGGCACTGGGTACAACCTCGTCCACCGCTTTGGCGGTGTCGCTGGCGATGGGTTTAACCCGTACGGGGGCGTCGTCGAAGGGGTTGATGGCGCACTCTACGGCACCACAACCCAAAATGGCATCTTCGGTAACGGAACGATCTTCTCGGTCCACAAGGACGGCACCGGCTTCACGGTCTTGTACAATTTCGGGAGCAACGCAACGGATGGCTACCTTCCGTTAGACGCCCTCATACACGCCGGGAACGGGGCCTTGTACGGGACGACCTCCCAGGGCGGCGACTACTCTTTCGGAACGGTGTTCACCATCCAAACCAATGGCCTGGGTTACCAGGTGCTGTACGGTTTCGGCGGCACAAACGGAGACGGCACTTATCCGCAGGGGTCTTTGGTTATCGGACCCGATGGCGCGCTCTACGGCACGACTGCCTCAGGCGGCGATTTCAACCAAGGGACCATCTTTAAGATCAACCTGGATGGCACAGCCTATACCCTAATCTACAGCTTCGGCAGGTTCCCCAACGACGGAAGGGAGCCGGAGGCTGGCCTGATCGTGGGCACGGACGGGGCCCTTTATGGGACCACTTGGTCGGGCGGCACTCATTATAGCGGGAGTAATCAGGGGGGCACGGTGTTCAAGCTCCTGCCCAGCGGGCTGGGCTATACAGTCCTCTATAACTTCGGCAGCTCTGCTGAGGACGGCCTGGCGCCCCAGGCGAGCTTGATTGTGGGTTGCGACGGCGCGCTCTACGGAACGACCAGTTCCGGGGGCAGCGGTGCGGGCGGACTGGGAACCGTCTTCGCGATCAACCAGGACGGCACAGGCTACAGCATCTTGCACAGCCTGGACAACAACGATGGTGACTCTCTGTTGTTCGGTTTGGTGTCAGGGGCAAACGGGACCTTATACGGAACTGCGTGGAATGGGGGCGCCAACGGGTCGGGCACTGTGTTCCAACTTCCGCCCTCGTTGGGAGGTTTCTTCAACCCGCCCACTTTAGTCGGTGGTTGCTGTGGCACCAATGTTACGATCACCGTCTTGGGCACAGTGAGCACCAACTTGGCCTGCGGGCAGGCGCTGACGCGCACTTGGGAGATCATTGACTGCTGCGGCCAGAGCAATGTGTGCAGCCAAACCGTTAGCTTTGGGAGTAATACCCCGCCGGTCCTTGAATGCTCGAACTTAACGGTGACCTGCGGCAGTCCAATCCCAACCAACCCGCCGGCGGTCTATGATCCAGGCTGCTCGAATGTCACCGTCACGCTCATCAGCAGCACGACCAATAGCGCCGGCTGCGGCCAAGTCATCTCGCAAGTGTGGCAGGCCATTGATTGTTGCAGCAACACCGCCGTCTGCACGCAACTAGTCACCATCGTCGCCTCGCCGCCCGTTATCACCTGCGCCAGCAACAAGACGGTGGCCTGCGGCACAGTCTGGGGTTTCGACCCACCCTTCGTTTTCGATACTTGTTGTTCGAACCTAAACTACTTCCTGCTTAGCTCCAACCTGGTCGCTTCCTTTGGCTGCAAACAGGTCTATGATGGCGTGTGGCTGGTGAGCGACTGTTGCAGTAATAGCCTCCTGTGCACCCAAGTGGTCACGGTGGTCGCCTCGCCGCCCCTCATCACTTGCGCCAGCAACAAGACGGTCTTGTGCGGCGGGGCGCCAGCCTACAGCATCCTCCAGAGCTTCGAGGTGACTAACGGCGTTCAGCCATTCAGCCCTGTGCTCAACGGAAAGGATGGTGCCTTGTATGGAACAACCTCCACCGGCGGTTATGTGGACGGGGGCACGGTCTTCACGATCAAGCCTGACGGGACAGGGTTTCTGGTGCTGCACTCGTTTGGGACCACGACCAACGACGGCCAGGATCCGTCTGGGCTTTGCCAGGACAGCCAAGGCAACCTCTATGGGACGACCTTCGGCGGGGGCGATATCGGCCTGGGGACCGTCTTCAAAGTCAGCCCGAACGGCGTCAGTTACTCCATTCTTTACAGCTTTGGCTCCAACCCGAATGACGGAGCGAACCCGGCTGCAGCCCTGATCATCGGGGCCGACGGAGCCTTATATGGCTCTACCTTCAGCGGCGGTGCCTACGAGGGAGGGACGATCTTCAGGCTCCAGACGGACGGCACGATCGAGACTCTACGTCAGCTTGGCGGCACGCCCAGCGATGGCACCGGGCCGGCCGGCGCTCTGATTCAAGCCGCAGACGGTGCCTTATACGGGACCACGGCCTACGGCGGCGGCGCCACGGAAGGGGGAACCGTCTTCACCCTGCACACCGACGGGAGCAGCTACCGCGTGCTGCACTCCTTCGGAAGCCCCTTAGGCGATGGTATCAATCCGTACGCTGGCCTCGTGCAAGGGAGTGAACGCGCGCTCTACGGGACCACCGCTTACGGCGGCGCCGGCGGATTCGGCACCGTCTTCACGCTCGACACCCACGGCAACAACTACCAGATATTGCACAGTTTCTCCGGGTCTCCGACCGACGCGCTCTCGCCCGAGGCCGGCCTCATCATAGGCAGCGACGGGGCCTTGTATGGGACTGCCTTCGGCGACGGAGCCGATGACGCGGGAGGTGTTTTCAAGGTGAATCCGGACGGCAGCGACTACTCGCTGGTGTACAGCTTCGGCAGCACGCAAGAGGACGGCTCCGGCCCGTTGGCGAGCCTGGCCATCGGCAGCGATGGCGCCTTTTACGGCACGACGGCATACGGTGGCATCAATAGCAATGGAATTATCTTCCGGCTGACGCCGAGCGCGCCCTGGAGCTTCGACCCACCGACGGTCCTCGAGACCTGTTGCAGCAATATCGCGCCGGTCATTCTGAGCACAGTAACCAATGGGACCTGTCCGCAGGTGATTACCCGAACCTGGCTCATCGCTGATTGCTGCAGCAATTCCACCGTCTGCACCCAGATGGTGACGGTCGTGACGCCACCGCCAGTCCTCAGTTGCGCAAGTCTGACCATCGCAGCCGGAAGCCCGGTGCCGACCAACCCACCGACTGTCCTTGCCTCTTGCTGCACGAATGTAGCCGTCATCCTGACCGGTGCCATCACCAACGGCGGCGGTTGCACAAATACCATTTATCAAACCTGGCAGGCCATCGACTGCTGTGGCCAAACCACCAACTGTACCCGCATCATCACGGTGCTGCCGTCAGGACCGGTCTTCCTCTGCTTAGACCACCTCGATATCCCCTGCGGCGCACCGGTGCCGACAAATGCACCTGCAGTCTTCGACCTCTGCTGCACAAACGTCTCGGTCAGTCTTATAAGCACCCTGACCAACTCCGTCGGCTGCGGCGAGGTCATCTACCAGACCTGGCAAGCGGTCGATTGCAACAGCAATTCCGCCCTCTGCACGCGGATAGTGACGGTCTCCCCCGCTCCGCCACTCGTCCTCTGTCCCAGCAATAAGACCGTCATCTGTGGATCCTGCTCGTCAGGGAGCACGCCTTCGCCCTTCGCCCTCTTGCATGGCTTTCCTGTCACCAACGGCGACGGTGAATTGCCTGGAGGCGGTTTGCTCCTGGGCAGCGAAGGGGCGCTCTACGGAACCACAACGGCGGGGGGCGCCGACAATGCTGGAACCGTGTTTGCCCTGAATCGGGATGGAACCGGCTACACCCTTCTCAAGAGCTTCCTGGGCACCGATGGCCAGAACCCCCTCGGCACCCTGGCGGGTGGAGCGAGCGACGGAGCACTGTATGGCGTCACGGCCCTGGGCGGCAGCAGCAACCTCGGCACGGTCTTCACCTTGAACAAGAACGGCGGCGGTTCTACTGTGCTCAAGAGCTTTTTCGGCAGCGATGGGGACAGGCCGGACGCTCTGCTGGTTGGTAAAGACGGCGCGCTCTATGGCGCCACACAATACGGGGGAAGCAATAATTACGGGGCCGTATTCAGCCTGAAAGCCTCCGGCGCTGGCTTTACGGTCCTGCACAGCTTTGCGGGCAACAACGGCTACAATTCTGTTCTCGGGCCATACGTTGGCCTGATCCAGGGACAAGATGGCGGCCTGTATGGGACAACGGCCTACGGCGGAAGCAGCGGCATGGGCCTGGTTTTCCGGTTGAACACCAACGGCACCGGCTACACCGTGCTGATCAACTTAGCCGGCAGTCTCGGCCAAACGCCTTTGGCCCAATTGCTGCAGGCCAGCGATGGCGCCCTTTACGGCACGACCTACGCCGGCGGCAGCGGCAATGGCGTCGTGTTCCGATTGACCACCAATGGCATCTACAACGTCCTCCACACTTTTGCAGCCGGTGAAGGATCTGGTCCGCTCGGTGGTTTGCTCGAAGGGTGTGACGGCTCACTTTATGGCTCGACTAGCGAGGGCAGCGGCGGTGGCGGAGTGATCTTTAAGCTGAACAAGGACGGCTCTTCCTTTACCGTCCTCCAAACCCTGGCGCTTACCGTCGCGCAGGCCCAATGGACGATTGGCACTTTGGTGGACGGGCACGACGGCGCACTTTATGGCGCCACCGCCTTTGGCGGGAACGCCGGCGGGGGAACCGTTTTCGAAATGGCCTACGGCTGGACATTTGACTGGCCCGTAGTTGAAAGTCGTTGCTGCGGCACGAACCTCGGCGTCATTCTCCTCGGCACAGTAACTAATGCCATCCAATGCGGGCAGTCGATCACAGCCACGTGGGCCGTCACGGACTGCTGCACCAACACCAGTACCTGCACCCAAACGGTGACCGTCATCTCCGGGTCCGGGGTGTTCCAGTGCCCGTCGAACATCGTGGTCACTTCCTGCACTAATATCCCGGTGTTCTTCCCGGCCACAACAGCGGGCAACGCGTGCTGCTCCAACGTGACGCTCTCGTACCTGCCGCCCTCGGGCAGCCTCTTCGCTCCCGGCAGTACCAACCTCGTCCAGTGCGTCGCCACCGATTGCTGTGGGCACACGAACAGTTGCACCTTCGAGGTGACAGTGGTCTCACCAACCCTGGGACTGACGATCAACCGCACCCAGAACACCATCACCCTGACCTGGAACGGCGGCGGCGGCCTCGAACAAGCCAATAACGTCACCGGACCCTGGACACCTGTCCTTGGCGCGGTCTCGCCCTACACCACGCCCGTAAATGCAGCGGCCCGGTTTTACCGCTTGTTATGTCAGTGAGTTGAGCCAGCGAAGCCATTCGGCCACGGGGCCAAGAGCAGGCCCCGTGGCTTTGGTTTTCAGGATTTGGGCTGGTTTTGCCCGACGATGGACGGACAGCAGATAACGAGCCATCCATGAATAATCAACCCGAGCGCGAGGCGGACATCTTTAACGCCGCGCTCCGAGTTCCCGCCATGGAGCGCGCCGCTTACCTGGATGCGGCCTGCTCGGGCGCTGCCGGTTTGCGACAACAGGTAGAGGAACTCCTTCAGGCCAGCGAGGAGGCCGGGGATTTCCTGGAGTCGCCCGCGTCGGCGGTTGGCCGGGCGCTTAACGGTGGCATGAGAATACCGCGCCGGCTGGTGTCCAAGTGCCAGGACCAATGAGCCAGCCGCGCCGAGTCCTCCAGCCACCGGGGGCTTGTCCTTACCTCGTCAGAAATCTTTTTCAAAACATTTTGCCAGTTTCTCCCGAAAATTACGCATTACTTAACGGTGAGGGAAATAAATCTCACACCACGAGCTGAAAACAAAAGATAAAAAGCATGTCTATGAAACACAGCGTCAAAACGGTCCTAGCCGTCCTCGCCAGTTCCTTGTGCGCGCTCAGCGCGATGGCCCAGGGCACGGCTTTCACCTACCAAGGTCGGCTCAATGACACGGGCCAGTGCGCCGATGGCCAGTATGACTTCCAGTTCACCCTGTATAACGCTGCGAGTGGCTCCGGCACGATCAACTTCCCCGCCAACCTCACTACAACGTCCGATGTCTTGGTCTCCAACGGTTTATTCACGGTGCTGCTCGACTTTGGATCCACCCCGTACACGGGCCAGGATCTCTGGCTGGAAACTGACGTGCGGACCAACGGCAGTGTGCTTCCCTACGGCATCCTGAGCCCAAGACAACAACTCACTCCCGCGCCTTACGCCATCTACGCCACGACCGCGGGCAACGTCGCTAACAGCAGCATCACCGCCAGTCAACTGGATACCTCGGGCTCGCCCACCAGTGGGGAAGTCCTCACCTATAACGGGAGCAGTCTGGTGTGGGCCAGTCCCGGCTCCGCCAACGCCTGGTTACTCAACGGTAATAGCGGCACTTCATCCGGCGCCAATTTCCTCGGCACGACCGACAACGAGACGCTGGAACTGCGCGTCAACAACACCCGGGCATTGCTGCTGCAGCCAGGCAGCGGAGGCTATCCCAATATCATCGGCGGCGGGGCAACCAGCAGCTTGGATTACAGCTCCATCGATCCCTCGGATGGCGGCGCGACCATCGCCGGGGGCGTGCTAAACGTCATCCAAGCCGATGCCGATCAATCGACTATCGGCGGCGGCGCCTTCCATACCATCCAACCCGGCGCGAATAACTCCACCATCGGCGGGGGCTATAATAACCGCAGTGGCGCAGCCATCTCTGTTATTGGCGGAGGCAGCCTGAATTATATTCAGACCAACGCTAGTGGCTCGACCATCGCCGGGGGGGTTGAGAACAACATCGCGCCCAACGCTCAATATGCTTTCGTTGGTGGCGGGTTCCTAAACAATGCCTCTGGGATCGCCTCGTTCGTCGGGGGTGGTGGTTATGACGGACTAAATTACGGCGCTAACGCCGCTTTTTACCCGGCCTCGACGGTGGTCGGCGGTGTCGGGAATATAGCCGAGGCCTACTACGCGACGGTAGGCGGCGGCTACAGCAACACTGCCAGCTCCTACGGCGCTTTCGTCGGCGGTGGTTTCAAGAACGCTGCGAGCGGCGGAGTTGCGATTGTTGGCGGGGGCCTTGCGAACACCGCCGGCAACCTCTACGCGACGGTGGGCGGTGGTCAGGCCAACACCGCCAGCGGAATAGGGTCATTTGTGGGTGGCGGCGGCTACGACGGGTCCATTACCAGCGGCAACGCCGCCAGCGGCGCGGCTTCCGTGGTGGCCGGCGGGTTGGGCAACAGCATCCTGATCGACGCGTACTATTCGGCCATCGGTGGAGGACGACAGAACTCCATCCAAAACTCCTACGAGTCCACTATCGCGGGCGGTGCGAATAACGCTATCCAGGAATACGGCTACGGTTCGTTCATCGGCGGAGGCTCCAACAACTTAGTCCAATCCCTCGGCTCCAAGAACGTCATCTGTGGCG
>Ga0209517_10006284_pt1 | contig 14738 bp, 15 predicted proteins | sample PeaSoiMetSII2010_FD_187695 | JGI IMG/M metagenome (GOLD analysis project Ga0209517, IMG submission 187695) | Peat soil microbial communities from Weissenstadt, Germany - SII-2010 (SPAdes) (version 2) | ecosystem: Environmental > Terrestrial > Soil > Wetlands > Peat | place: Germany... | reverse complement strand
CGGGCTGGATGAAACGCAGATGATCGACAGCGCGCGATCGGCGGCGTTGACGTAAACCGTCGAGGGATGCCACATGTCCTCGCAGATCAGCATCGCGAGGCGGCCGAAGCGCGTGTCGAAGGCGCGTAGCGCGCGGCCCCGCGCGAAGTAGCGCTGCTCGTCGAAGAGTCCGTAGGTCGGCAGGTAACATTTGCGATGGACGTGGCGCAGCTCGCCGCCCTCGAAGTACAGCGCCGAGTTGTAGAACAGCGAATCGGCGGATTCCTCGACGATCCCGATCACGATCGAGATGCGGCGGCTGGCCTCGCGCAGCCACTTCAACTCTTTCGAGTCGGCCCGCAGCGCCATCGCGGGGACCTGATCCTTGAGGAAGTACCCGGTGAGGCTCAACTCCGGGAACACGACGAGCTCGGCGCCGGCGGAACGCGCGGCGGCGATTTGCTCGCGGATTATCTCGCGGTTCGCGGCCAAGTCGCCGAGGCGCGGATTCACCTGCGCCAGCGCGAGCGCGTATTTGTCGAGCGACATAGCGTCATCCTGACGCAAAGTGGTTTGACAGACAAGGCGCGCGCGCGCGGGCGCGCTGCGGGCAGAAGATTGGACACCTCTCCCGCGCCTGCGGCTGGCCGCAGGCGCGAACCGGGAGAGGTCGCCGGGCGACTTGCGTGCAAGTCGCCCGGCGGGTGAGGGCGCACCTGCGGCGCGCATCGGTTTTTCCCGATTTGTTTTACCCGCGCCGAACACTACAATCAGGCTGATTCTTTTTCGCAGGCTGCTTCTATAAGCGGAAAGATCAACCGAAGGATCACACGGCGTGGCGGCTCCTACAGCGACCCTGCTCATCACCTCGCGCGACCGCGCGGGAATAATCGCGGCGATCTCCAATCTGCTCTATTCGCACGGATGCAATATCATCAACTCCGACCAGCATACGGAGGAGCAGGACGGCCGCTTCTTCTGGCGAATCTTCCTGGCCAGCGAGCGGCTCGGCCTCGACCAGCTTCGCGCGCTGCTGAGCCAGAGCCTGGAAGCGCTGCTCCCCGATATCGGGATCAAATGGGAGCTGCACGACAGCACGCATCGCGACCGGATGGTGATCCTGGTGTCGCGGCTGCCGCACTGCATGATGGACCTCCTGAGCCGCCATCACTTTGGCGAGCTCGAGGCGGATCTGGCCGCCGTGATCAGCAATCATCCCGACATGGAGCCGATGGTCCGTGCGTTCGGAATTCCCTTCACCCTGATTCCGGTCGAGAGGGCGCACAAGGCCGAGGCGGAGGCCGCACTGCTCGCGGCGCTAAGGGAACTGAAGTGCGACACGCTGGTGCTCGCGCGCTATATGCAGGTGCTGTCGGGAGATTTTCTGCGCGCGTGGGGCAAGCCGATCATCAACATCCATCACAGCTTTCTGCCCGCCTTCGCGGGCAACAGTCCCTACCGGCAGGCGTATGAGCGCGGCGTGAAGCTGATCGGCGCGACCGCGCATTACGTCAGTGAGGAACTCGACGCGGGGCCGATCATCGCGCAGGCGACGATCGAAGTGAGCCATCGCGATTTGCCACGAGATCTCACGCTCAAGGGCAAGGACGCCGAGGTGATGGTGCTCGCCAAGGCGGTCCGCGACCATCTGCAGAAGCGCGTGTTCATCCACCAGAACCGGACGATCGTGTTCGATTGATCCGGTTCCGCTTCCAAAGCGCCGACCGGTCTTTAGGCGCGCCACCGATTCGCTTCTCTCCCCAGCTTCAGAGGGCTCTTAAGCTCGCTGCGAACGCTTGACGATCTTCATGCAGCATAGTATACATACTATGCTGCATGTGGTTCGATCCTCTATCCGCGACGTGACTCGTCGCGGTAAAGACCGCTTTGCAAGGGCTCTTTCGTTTGGATCAGCAAATGACCATCCGAACGATCACTCGAAGAACTGAGACGCTTGCGAAAGGAAAACCACCGGTGGCCAAGGGATCTCACGTAGTATATCAGTCCCTCAGGCCTGTCTTCCATTCTCACGTCGAAGACGTGGTATCCGGCCTCACCAAACGTTTGAATGAGGGCCTTCCGAACCCTCGCCAGCGCGGACTCTCGCTCTCCCTCATCCCGAAAGTCGCCCTGCATCGAGAAATCCACATCGATCGATGCCCGCGTGCTGATTCGATGGATGAGGTCCAACGCGTTCCCGCCCTTTAAGACCAAACGTTCCATCAGCAGGTCGTCCGAAAACATCGCGATGACGACGAGCTTCTTGATTTCCTCTAGCCGTTGGAGCTCTGCATCGGCTGACAGCTTTTTTTTCTTGGCCAAGGGTCTGCCTACTCCACGTCAGAATGCAGCGCAGATTCGCGATGAACAAGAGACCCCGCTACACTGCTACTTCAAACCCCGCGAGTTCCGCTCGCTACGCGGTATGCGACAGCCGGTCGCTCATTTGTGTGGGAACGCCCAGCGGGTGGCGCTGCCTTGCATGGCGAACTCTATGATTCCAGTTGCTACCGTCGGGCTGACCGCGTAGACCGGGCCCATGTCGGGGCTCGCATCCCAGTCGTACTTGAGGTTGTACGCCGCGAAGATCTTCTTGAGCGCGGCGCGATTGGTCAGCTCTGCGGCAACTCCTTCCACCACGATACTGGTCTGGTTGTCGCTCTCGGGACAGACGACGCAATTCGGATTCGACTCGAGGTTGCGCGCCTTGCGCGAGCTGCGCGCGGTACTGAAATAGAAGACGTTGTCGATCCACACGCCCCATACCGGCATGCAATGCGGCCGGCCGTCGGGACGGGTAGTCGCGACTATGTAATTATGCGACTTCGACAGGGTCCGGACGGCCAGCCGCCATGGGATCAACCCGTTGCCGTCGGGAGCGTCGAGCAGCCCGTACTCCGGCATCGCCGGCCGACTGGCCTTGGGCTCGGTGACTTTCGCTTTCGCCATCACGCGTCCTCCAGCGGCGCAGGGTAGTCGATCACCGCCCGGTCTGGTAGTTCTCTGCGCATGGCAAACGAAACGCCCACGGGATGCGGATGCCCACCCACTGCGACGCCCGTTCAGGCCGGCGGCGTGCATCACGTGTTCCTCACGGTGAACGACTTGAAGCGCTCGCGGCCGTTCTATGCTGCGCTGATGCCTCGGCTGGGATTTCCGGAGCCGCACGACTTCGGCACGGTGCTCGGATGGTCGGGCGCTGGCGGGAGCTTCTGGCTCAAGCAGGCGGACCCGCGCTTTGCGGCAGACACGTTCTCAAAGGATCGCGTCGGCCTGTGCGAGGTGGCTTTCCGGGCCGAGGGCCGCGCGCAGATCGACGCGCTGGCGGCCGACATCCCGAAATGGGGCGGCAGGATCCTCGATCAGCCGCGCGAGTATCCGGAGTACATGCCGGGGTACTACGCGGTGTTCTTCGAGGACCCGGATGGGATCAAGCTGGAATTCGTGCACGTGCCGGATTAGGCAGGCACCAGCCTTCTTCGTAGCGCCGGCCGGAGCTTGCCCTGAGTCCGACCGAAGGGTGCCGGTGCCTTCATACATTCGCGGCGCGGCAGCCAAATCGCGCCACAAGATGTCCCTCACCCAGACCCTCTCCCATCACTGGGAGAGGGCTCAGACAGGGATAGGACTCAGAGGAAATCTTGAAGATGGGAAAGTCTACGCTGAGCCCATGAAGAAGTTCAGCGAGCGGTCGGCGATCGCTATTATCGGCGCCCAGTAGAGTCCCAGTATGATCGTCAGGCACGCCAGCGCGCCCATCAGGCTGTAGTTCCAGGGCTCGGCCAGGACCACGCCCTCGTCGCCGATGGGCTGGTCGAAGAACATGGTGCGAATCGGACCGACATAGTAGTAAAGCGCCACTACCGAATTGAGTATTCCGACTATCCCGAGCAGGTAGAACTGGCCGCGGATTACGGCGGCAAACAGGTAGAACTTGCCGATGAATCCGATCGTCAGCGGAATCCCGGTCAGCGAGAACAGGAAAATGGTGAGCGCGATCGCGGGGATGATTCCGCCGCGCCAGGCGAGTCCCCGATAGGCCCCGATATCCTCGCGCCCGGTCTGGTTGGCGACGATCATGACGACCAGAAACGCGCCCGCGTCCATCAGATAGTAGGCCAGCATGTAGAACAGCATCGCGCGGATGCCGTCGTTGGACAGCACCACCAGGCCCATCAGCGCGTAGCCGGCCTGCGCGATACTGGAATAGGCGAGCAGCCGCTTCATGTTGGTCTGCTGGAGCGCGGCGAGATTGCCGAGCGTCATCGTGATCATGCACATCACGAGCAGCAGTTGCGGCCAGTCAACGCCCTCAAGCGCGATCCACGCGCCGCCGGGCTCCAGATGCGAAATGGCCGGATAGAAGAAGCGCGTGAGTAGCGCGAATCCGGCGGCTTTCGATCCGATCGCGAGGAAAGTGGTCACCGGGATCGGCGCGCCGGTGTAGACGTCCGGCGCCCACATGTGGAACGGCACCGACGCGACCTTGTAGCCCATCCCCGCCAGGATCAGCACCAGCGCGATAAACACCGCGAGCACCGAACCCTGGCCGCCGGCTGAAAGCGCGCGATTGATCGCCGCGAAATCCATCGAGCCGGCGATGCCGAAGATCCAGCTCATCCCGTAAATCATCGTGCCCGAGGCAACGCCGCCGTAAATCAGATACTTGAGCGCGGCCTCCTGCGACCGGCGATTGTGGCGCAGGAATCCGGTCAGGATATAGGAGGTCAGACTCACGAACTCGAGCGACAGGTAGGCCATCAGCAGGTTTTCCGCCGACGCCATCAGGAGCATCGCGAGCGTGCTCGAGAGCAGGATCGCGTAGTACTCGCCCTGGTCGCAGCTTTGGACCTCCTTGGAGCCGATCGACATCCAGATCGCGATCACCGCCGCGATCGCGATCAGGGCGCGGAAGAACAGCGCGAATCCGTCGAACACGATCATCCGGTTGAAGAGCGCAGTGGCCGGCGTTCCGGCCTGGGCGAGAATCTTGATCAGCACGCCAATTGCAACCACCAGCGCGAGATAGCCGAGCCGCGACTTGTCCGTCACCGCCAGATCGATCAGGACGATGGCCAGAATCCCGAACGTGATCAGCAGCTCGGGAAGGAAGTAGCCGAGACTCGCGGCGTTGCCCAGATCCATCAGGTTGAAACCGTTCCGCCGGGTCAGACCGTTTCGCCTAATGCACCGACGCGATCGCGGCGGGGATCGGCGAGGAGAGCACGACCTGGTTGAGATGGACCAGCGAAGTGTTGATCAAATCCAGCACCAGATGCGGATAGAAGCCGAGCACCAGCACGATCACTCCGAGCGGGACGAGCGTGAACGTCTCGCGGAATGTCAGATCAGGCAGATTTTTGTACTTTTCGTTCAACGGGCCCAGGTAGATGCGCTGGAAAGTCCAGAGCAGGTATGCGGCGGTGAGAACCGCAGTCGCCGCGCCAAACATCGTCATCAGCGGATGCAACTGCCAGGCGCCGATCAGAACCAGGACCTCGGAGATGAAAGCCGAAAGCCCGGGCAATCCCATCCCGGCAAAGAACGCGAAGCCGGTGATTCCTGCGTACAGCGGCATCTGGCTCGCCAGTCCGCCGAAGCCGTTGATCTCGCGATGATGCGCGCGGTCGTAGATCACGCCGACCAGGATAAAGAGCATCGCGGTGACCGTGCCGTGATTGAACATCTGGAACACGGCGCCGTTGATCCCGGCTGCGGTGAACCCGGCGATGCCGAGCATCACGTAGCCCATGTGACTAATCGACGAGTAGGCGACCAGCCGCTTGAAGTCGGTCTGACCCATCGCGCAGAGCGCGCCGTACACGATGTTGATAGTGCCGATCGTGCCGAGGAAGAACCACGCCAGCTCGTGGCTGGCGCCCGGCAGGATCGAAAAGTTCACGCGCAGGATTCCGTAAGTGCCCATCTTGAGCAGCACGCCCGCCAGGATGACGCTGATGGCGGTGGGCGCCTCGACGTGCGCGTCGGGCAACCAGGTGTGGAACGGGAAGGCCGGAATTTTGATCGCAAAGCCGATAAACAGCGCGATCCAGACGATGCGCTGAAAGTTCATGCTGTAGCTGCTCGAGTGCGCCGCGAGCTCCGTCATGTCGAAGGTGACGGGCGAGTTGTAGTAGTAGAGCCCGAGCATCGCCAGCAGGATCAGCACCGAGCCGAGCAGCGTATACAGGAAGAACTTGATCGCGGCGTACTCACGGCGCGGACCGCCCCAGATGCCGATCAGGAAGTACATCGGCAGCAGCATCACTTCCCAGAAGATGTAGAAGAGGAAGAAATCGACCGAGACGAACACTCCCATCATGCCGGTGTCGAGCAGCAGTAACAGCGCGAAGTAGCCCTTGGGCGCACGCTCGATGCCGAAGCTCGCGAACACCGAGATGAAGCAGATCAGCGCGGTCAGCAGGACCATCGAGATGCTGATCCCGTCGACGCCCATGAAGTAGTTGATGTTGTAACTTGAAATCCAGGGATACTTCTCGACGAACTGGAGCGCGGTGGTGCCGGTATCGAAGCCCTGGTACAGCCCGATCGCGATCAGCACCTGCAGGAGGGTCGGCGCCACGGCGATCCACTTGACGATGCTCTCCTGCCCCTTTGGAACGAGCAGGATTATCGCCGCTCCGGCCAGCGGTATGAATGTTATGAGCGTAAGCGCGTGAGTCATCGGCTGATTGTCCGTTTTCCCTACAGAATGTTGTGCGCTAGGCCCTCAGGATCGCGCGCGCCAGCAGGATCACCATCACCGCCGCCAGGATCCCGTACAGGTACCCGTTTATCGAGCCGGTCTGGAGCCGCCGCAGCCGTCCGCCCGCGTCGAGCGTCAGGTTGGAGGCCAGATTCACCAGCCCGTCGACCACGTAATGATCGAACAGCTCCGACGCCCCTGCCACCAGGACTACGATCGTCGCGGCCAGGTTTACCACGCCGTCGATAACATGCAGGTCGAACCAGGCGGATGCGCGCGTCAACGCGAGATACGGATTGACGATCGCGGCCTGGTAAAACTCGTCGACGTAATATTTTTCGAGCACCAGCGTATAGAGCCCGCCGAAGGCTGCGCTGACGCGGTCCGCGCTCAGCGCCTCGCGCCGATAGATCGTGTCGGCCAGGTACCATCCCAGCGCGACGATCATCAGCGAGAGCGCGGCGAAACCCGCCTCGGCCGCGTGGCTGTGAATTCCGCTCTCGACGAGCTGTCGGGTCGCGTCGGAGCTGAACACAGGGGCGAGAAAATCTTCAAGCATTCTGATCGGCGCGAGGAACTCCGGAAACTTGACGAACCCGCCGATCACCGAGAGCACGGCCAGCACGGCCAGGACCATCGACATCGAGGGCGGCGACTCGTGCAGATGGTGTTCCTGCTCGTGGGTGCCGCGGAACTCGCCGAAGAAGGTCATGTAGACCTGGCGGAACATGTAGAACACCGTGATCCCCGCGCCGAGCCAGAGCAGCATCCACACCATCTGATGGCCGTGCGACCAGGCCTGCCAGATAATCTCGTCCTTGGAGAAGAAGCCCGCGAACGGCGGCACGCCGCACAGCGCCAGGGTCGCAGCCAGGAAGGTCCAGAACGTGATCGGCATATGATGGCGCAGGCCGCCCATCTTGCGCATGTCCTGCTCGCCGCCCATCGCATGGATTACCGAGCCCGAGCCCAGGAACAGGCAAGCCTTGAAGAACGCGTGGGTCATCAGATGGAACACGCCGGCGGTGTACGCGCTCACCCCGACGGCCGCGAACATATAGCCGAGCTGGCTGATGGTGGAATAGGCGAGGACCTTCTTGATGTCGTTCTGCGCCAGCCCAATCGTCGCGGCGAACAGCGCGGTCAGCGCACCGACTATCGCGATCACTTCCATCGTCGCGGGCGCCATCGAGAACAGAAAGTTGAGCCGCGCGGTCATGTAGATGCCCGCGGTGACCATCGTCGCTGCGTGGATCAGCGCGCTGACCGGCGTCGGACCCGCCATCGCGTCGGGCAGCCATACGTAGAGCGGAATCTGCGCGGACTTACCGGTCGCGCCGATGAACATCAGCAGGGTCACGAAGGTGACCATCGACATTCCGAGGTAACCGGGCATCCCGGCAATCGACGGCGCGTAAGCCGCAATCTCGCGGGTCACGAGCGTCGGATGGCCGGCCGAGCCGAGCGCCGCGAACAGGCTGTAGAGCGCGACTACGAAAGCCAGATCGCCGACCCGGTTGACGATAAAGGCCTTGTTGCCCGCAGTCGAGTTGGCCAGCACTTTGTACCAGAAGCCGATCAGCGCGAACGAGCAGAGCCCGACACCTTCCCATCCCACGAACATCAGCCACAGGTTGTCGCCCAGCACCAGCGTCAGCATCGCGAACGTGAACAGGTTGAGCCATCCGAAAAAGCGCCAGTACGACTCGTCATCGTGCATGTAGCCGATCGAGTAGATGTGGATCAGGCCGCCGACGCCGGTCACGATCAGCGTCATCAGCATCGAGAGCGGGTCGAGCCAGAACGCGATATCGAGCTTCAGGTCGCCGACGTAAATCCAATGCCAGAGATCGTCGAGCATGAAGCGGTTTTCGGGCGCGAGCCCGAGCATCGCGACGAACCCGCGCAGCGCGATCAGAAACGCGAGCGCGACCACGCCGCATCCGACGACGCTGATCGCGCGCTTACCGAAGGTTCGCTGAAGCCAGGCGCCGGCCAGGAAGTTGATCGCGGCGCCGAAGGCCGGCAACAGCACGATCCAGCGGATGAAGCTGACGTTGATCGGATGGTCCATCGTTTCAGATATCGTTCAGGCGCAGGCCCGGCCGCGGCGCACAGCGGCATCGGCCTTGATACATTTCAACTTAAACAAGTGTCCCGCAGATATAAGCAAAAATGTTGCGACCGCGAAAGCGGCTCCCGGCGCGCGGCGGTCAGCCACTTAGGGTCTCGGTCGCGTCGACATCGATGGTCTTGAAGTCCTGGTAGATCGCCAGCACGATCGCCAGGCCGATCACCGCCTCCGCCGCCGCGAGCATGATCACGAAGATTGCAAAGACCTGACCGTCGTAGCGGCCGCCGCCGTAAAAAGCGAACGCGAGATAGTTGATGTTCGCCGAGTTCAGGATCAGCTCGACCCCCATCAGGATTCCGATTGCGTTGCGGCGCGAGAGCACGCAGAACATGCCGAGCAGGAAGACGATCAGGCCCAGCACAAGGAAGTGGTTCAGCGTGATTCCCGACGCGGCCATCGAAGTCCCCTATTCCCGCACGGAGCCGCGCGAGATCACGACCGCCCCGACCAGCGCGGCGAGCAACACCAGCGACGCGATCTCGAACGGCAGCGCGTAGGTATCGAGAAAGGCGTTGCCGATTCCGTAGGTGGTCGGTGCGATGGTCGCGGCGCCGAGATGCCACGGCGTGTGCAGCGTCGCGAACAGCATCACGGTTCCGGCGAGCGCGGTGACGATCAGGGCGGGAATCGTGCCGACCGCGCGGTTCGAGATCGTAACGTCGGCGATCCCCTGGGTGAGCATCACCGCGAACAGGGTCAGAACCAGAATCCCGCCGACGTAGACCAGCAACTGCACCATCGCGACGAAGTCGGCGGCGAGCAGCACGTAGACCCCCACCACGCCCATGAACGCGCCGAGCAGGGCGAAGACCGAATGGACGATATTGCGCGAGAAGGCGACGACCAGACCGGAGCCGACGATCAGCACCGCGATGATATAGAAGATCAGTTGGGCGAGCATGATTCCGGCGTTCCGATTCAGAGGGGGAATGATGCTTGCGACTGTAGTTGGTAGTACGCCCTCACCCGCGCGCTCCGCGACGGAGCGCTTGCCCTCTCCCGGAGGGAGAGGGAACAAGAAGGCGGGCGCCGAACCGTTTCTGTTCCCTCTCCCTCCGGGAGAGGGCGAGGGTGAGGGCGCAGACCGCGATCGCAAATTCGAGACACGCCTACGCAGCCTCTTCATCCGTCGGCGGCTTCTCGCCGCCGGGTTGCGCCCATTGCGTGAGGAAGTTCATCCCGCGGTTGAGTATCGGCGCGATTCGTGGGTCGGTCTCGGGACCTTTTTTGGGCCGATAGGCGACCACCGGCTCCTTGACGAAGCGGCGGATCAGGCTCTCCAGCGAGAAGTCGGCGCCCTCGAACTCGGTGGTGTGATGGATCGAGCCGGTCGGGCACGGCTCGCTGCACAGCCCGCAGAACATGCACTTGGCGATATCGATGTCGAACTGCGAGAGGATCATCGACTTGGTCTGCGGATGTTTCTCGACCGCGATCACGATGCAATCGATCGGGCAGGCGCGCTCGCACGCCAGGCAGCCGGTGCAAATCTCGAGATCGACTTCCAGGATTCCGCGATAGCGGAACGGCAGCGTGTCCTGCACCCGCATCGGCATCCGGTCGGGATACTGGACCGTGTAGGGCTTGCGCATGAAGTGCGACGCGGTCACCGCCATGCCCTCGAAGATCGAGGTGACGGTCTCCCTGATATTACCGATGTATGTACCGACCGCGCCCATTCAAACCTCAGATGATCGGACTGACGTAAATCTCCATCTGCGACTTGCGCAGGTAGTAAATCACGCGCTGGAGGAAGATCACCAGCACCACCAAAGCGAGCGCCGCCATGATAAAGCCCGCGACCGGGTTGCCGTCGGGCCAAATCGCGACCCAGACCGCGGTGCCGATCATATCGATGAAGGAGATCGGAACGAAGTACTTCCAGCACAGCGACATGAGCTGATCGATTCGCACGCGCGGCAGCGTCGCGCGAATCCACATCGAGAGGAACACCACCGACAGCACTTTGACGTTGAAAGTGATCAGTTGCAGGATGTTCATCACCACGCGGCTGTGGCTCACGTGCGGAAACTGCCATCCGCCCAGAAACAGCGTCGTGATGATCGCCCCGATGATGAACAGCGCACCCCACTCGGCCATGAAGAAAAACAGGTAGCGCAGGCCGCTGTACTCGGTGACGTAGCCGGCGACCAGCTCCGATTCCGCCTCGGGCAGGTCGAACGGCGTGCGGTTGCCCTCGGCCAGCGCCGAGATGAACAGGATATTGGCCGCGACGAAGGTGAACGGGTTGTTGAACAGGAACCAGTTATTCGGCGCCCAGCCCTGCGCCCGGATGATCCCCTGCATCGAGAGCGTGCCGGTGATCAGCACGACCGGAAAAATCGAGAGCCCGGCGGGAATCTCGTAGCTGACGATTTGCGCGGCCGAGCGGATGCCGCCGATCAACGACCATTTGTCGTTCGAGGCCCATCCCGCCATCAGCACGCCGACCACGGTCAGCGCGGTCACGGCCGTCATGTAGAGAATCCCTACATTCAGGTCAGCCAGGATCAGGTCGGAGGAGAACGGCATCACCGCCCACGGCAGCACGTACGCGATCATCACCAGGTAAGGCGCCGCCTTGAACAGGCGCGGGTCGGCCTCGTGGGGGATGATGTCTTCCTTGCAGGCGAGCTTGACGCCGTCGGCCAGCCATTGCAGGAAGCCGTTGGGGCCGACCCGGTTCGGCCCGACCCGCGACTGGATCCGCGCCCAAACCCGGCGCTCCACCCAGGTCACGATCGCGGCGAACGGGAACGCGACCCCCATGAACACCACCAGGCAGAGCACGAATATGATCAGCGCGTATACCAGGTCGCGCGGCGGATGCGCACCGAAGAATCCGGAGGCGATCAGATGGTCGGCGAGGGGTTGCATGGCTCTCGTTAGTTAGAAACCCGGACTACCCTCACCCGGCGAGCGCTTACGCGCTCGCCGACCTCTCCCTGGTCAGGGAGAGGTGAAGATAAAGAGCGGGCGTGTGTCACGATCATCGATCGATCTCGGGGGCTATCACGTCGAGGCTTGCGATCAATGCTACCAGGTCCGCGATCATCAGGCCGCGGCTCAGCTTCTGTACGATTCCCATCGCGGCGAACGAACCGGTGCGGACGTGGACCCGCCACGGATATCCGGTGCCGTCGCTGACCGCGTACCATCCCATGTCGCCGCGGGCGCTTTCCACCCGTATCTGGCATTCGCCGGCGGGCGGCCTGAAGTTGCGCGCTACCTTCGCAAGCACCGGTCCGTCGGGAATCTGTTTCAGCGCCTGGCGCAGGATCTTGACCGACTCCTTCATCTCGCGGACCCGCACCATGTAGCGATCCATCGAATCGCCCAGCTCGCCGAACTCACCGAACCCGACGGGAACCTCGAAATCGAACTCGGGATAGACCGAGTACGGGATGTCGCGGCGAATATCCCACTTGACGCCGCTGGCGCGCAGGTTCGGGCCGACCAGGTTGTAGTTGATCGCGTCCTCGGCGCTGATCACGCCGACGTGGATCAACCGCTCGATGTAAATCTTGTTGAAGGAAATCAGCGAGTTGTATTCGTCGAGAATCGGATCGAGGTGATCCAGATAAGCGAGCGACTTTTCGCGCCATCCCGGCGGGAGGTCCCATCCAACCCCGCCGATCCGCATGTAGTTGAAGGTCAGGCGCGCGCCGCACAGCTCCTCGATCAGGTCGTTGATCATCTCGCGCTCGCGGAGCACGTGGGTGAACGGCGTATTGGCGCCGATGTCCATCGCCATCGTTCCGACCGAGAGCAGATGCGACGCGATCCGGTTGAACTCGGCGGCGATCACGCGGCAATACTCCCCGCGCCGGGGAACTTCGATTCCGCCCAGCTTCTCGCTCACCATTCCCCAACCCTGATTGGTGAACATCGCGCACACGTAATCGACCCGGTCGGTGTACGGCATAAAGCCGTGATAGCCGACTTTCTCGGCGATTTTTTCGATCGAGCGATGGAGGTAGCCGACGTCGGGGATCGCCTCGCGCATCACCTCGCCGTCGGCCTTGATCACGAAGCGCAGCACGCCGTGGGTCGAGGGATGCTGCGGCCCCATATTCAGCGTCATTTCTTCGGTTTTGAGCGTGCTCATTTTTTCTTCGCGTCCAGGCGGATAATCGGGCTCTCGCGAGTGGTCGAGATGCCGTGATACTCGAGCGGCTCGACGAAATCCTTGCGCAGCGGATAGCCCGGCCAATCCTCGGGCATCAGCAGCCGGCGGAGATCGCTATGGCCCTCGAAGTTTACGCCGAGCAGGTCGAAAATTTCGCGCTCCATCCAGTTGGCCGACTTCCAGAGTCCTTCGAGCGTCGGCACCGACGGATTGTCGCGCGGCAGCTTCACCTTGAGGATCGCGTTGTGGCGATGGCGATATGAAAACAGATGGTAAACGACCTCGATTCGATCCTTGTAATCAACGCCGCTCTGATTGGATAGACAGTCCATCGCAGTCTCAGGGTCGTCTTTCAGGAAGCCGCAGACCTCCACGATCGCCGCCGGATCCACCACCATCCAGGGATCGAGCTTCGCGTCCGAGACTTCGAGGACCTTGCCGGCAAAGCGTGCTTTGGCCTTCGCGTATATCGAAAGCGCGTCCACTCGGGCGTCAGGCCGCGACCGTGCCGTTGCTGGGCTCTTTGCTGAGCCAGCGCTCGGTCATCATTTTCTCCTGGAGCTTGAGCAGCCCTTCGGTGAGCGCTTCGGGACGCGGCGGGCATCCGGGCACATACACGTCCACCGGCAGAATCTTGTCGACGCCGTCGCACACCGAGTATGCGAGCTGAAACAGTCCGCCGCAGCTCGCGCAACTGCCCATCGAGATTACGTACTTGGGGTCGGGCATCTGGTCGAAGAGCAAACGCGTACGCAACGCCATTTTGAGAGTCAGCGTCCCCGCCACGATCATCAGATCAGACTGCCGTGCCGAGGCGCGCGGGGCGGCGCCGAAGCGGTCGAGATCGGCGCGCGGGCCGCCGGTGTGCATCAGCTCGATCGCGCAACACGCCAGGCCGAAGAGCATGTACCAGATGCTCGACTTGCGCATCCAGTTGATTAGCTCGTCGGTCTTGGTGGTCAGGACGTAATCCGGCAATGTGTTGAGCAGCGGCATGGCGTTGGTCTTAAGACTCCTACTCTGGCACGTTCTTGACCCATTCGAGGTCGTGTTTCACCCAGACATAGATCAACCCGACGAATAGAATCGAGAGGAAGATCAGGACTTCGCTCATCACGTACAGCCGCTGGCCGCGCTTGACCCAATCCAGATAGACCGCGGCGACCGGATAGACGAAGGCCACTTCCACTTCGAACACGACGAAGATCAGCGCGATAAGATAGAAGCGGACGTTGAAGTTGATCCAGGCGCGTCCGGTCGGCGGCTCGCCGCATTCGTAGGGGATGAGCTTGCGTTCATACGGATTCTGCGGCGCGAGAATCTTCTGCAGGCCGAACATCACGGCCAGGAATCCGATCCCGATGACCGTCAGGGCCAGCGGCACGCCGAATTGAAAGTACATATCCGAACTCAACTATATCTCTGGCGTCAACTATACCCGAACGTGGCTCCGGGCAAAAACGTTGTTGCTTCAGCAATTTGAGAGCGCATGCGGATAGTCTCCCGAGGCTCCGCCATCTCCCGATCCTCTACTTGCGGGCGTCGAGAATGGCTTTCAGGGCGGCGGTTTCGAGCCAGACGCCGTGATCGTCCGGACAGGCCATCATCGCGATTCCGCCACGCGCGCCGGCGGCCAGCGCTTTGCCGCATTGCGGACAGTTGAGCGCGGCGCCGGCCTGCTTATGTTGCGCCATCTTCGCGCGCTGCTTCTCGATCAGTTTGCGATCCTCTTCATGCGCCCATTGGTCCTCGCGGGCCTTTTCGACATTGCGCAGCTTGTCGCCAAACCG
>Ga0209517_10006283_pt1 | contig 14738 bp, 8 predicted proteins | sample PeaSoiMetSII2010_FD_187695 | JGI IMG/M metagenome (GOLD analysis project Ga0209517, IMG submission 187695) | Peat soil microbial communities from Weissenstadt, Germany - SII-2010 (SPAdes) (version 2) | ecosystem: Environmental > Terrestrial > Soil > Wetlands > Peat | place: Germany: Weissenstadt... | reverse complement strand
TTAATGTACCTGATCGATGTGCTGCACCAACACGGGATCGGGGTCATTCTCGACTGGGTGCCCTCGCATTTCCCGAGCGACGAATTCGGGCTGTCATTTTTCGACGGTACGCACCTGTTCGAGCACCAGGACCCCCAAAAAGGGTTCCATCCCGAGTGGAAAAGCTACATCTTCAATCACGGGCGCTATGAAATCAGGGCATTTCTCATCAGCAGCGCTCTTTTCTGGCTTGACAAGTATCACGCGGACGCACTGCGGGTGGACGCCGTAGCGTCGATGCTCTACCTGGACTATGCGCGTCAGGAGGGCGAATGGATTCCCAACATTTACGGGGGCAAGGAGAACCTGGACGCAATTTATTTCATAAAGCGTTTCAATGAAATGGTTTACCAGGAATATCCCGACGTACAGACGATTGCCGAGGAGTCCACCTCATGGCCGATGGTATCGAGGCCTGCCTACGCGGGCGGCCTGGGATTCGGCATGAAGTGGAACATGGGGTGGATGCACGATACCCTGGAGTACTTTTCAAAAGATTGCATTTACAGAAAATTCCATCAAAATCAGCTTACTTTCAGCATCTGGTACGCCTTTTTCGAAAATTTCACTCTCCCCCTGTCTCATGATGAAGTCGTGTACGGAAAAGGCTCGCTTTTGCGTAAGATGCCCGGAGACGACTGGCAGAAATTCGCAAACCTGAGGCTTCTTTTCGGCTACATGTTCGGCGAACCCGGCAAAAAGCTCATCTTCATGGGCGGCGAATTCGGGCAGTGGGACGAGTGGTATCACGAACAAAGCCTGGCATGGGACCTTCTCGATTATCCTGCGCACCAGGGAGTTCAACAATGGGTCCAGGACCTCAACCGATTGTACCGGGAAGAACCTGCCATGCATCAGCTCGATTTCAGCGGCGCAGGATTCGAATGGATAGACTTTCGCGACGCAGACTCGAGCGTGATCGCTTTTCTGAGAAAGCCGGCGGCCGGCAACGATTTAATAATGATAGCCGCCAATTTTACCCCTGCGCCACGTACAGACTACCGGTTCGGGGTCCCAAGGGCGGGCTGCTGGCGGGAGCTTCTAAATAGCGACTCAAAGGTTTACGGCGGGTCCGGTTACGGCAATTTCGGGGGCTTGGACGCAGTTCCGATACCCAGTCATGGTCACAACTATTCCCTTTCACTGGTTCTGCCGCCCCTCGGGATCGTTTTCCTGAAAAGCGAAGCCCACGCCGCCGGGACAATGCCGCCACAGGAGCAACCGGCCCCGGGTGAATGAAGCTGCGGGCGGGACTAAGTCTCCACGAACCGTTAATGCACGGAGTCTTCCGGCTTTGATTTAATCTTGTGCCACAGTGAAAATGAGGCCTCCTTGACGGCCTCGAGCAATACGCGCACCGTTCCGGCGATCTCGTGCTCTTTTGCCCCCTTGACCAACTGGTGCTCGGTGACCTTGATGGACCTGTTTTCGGCTATCACATCCAAGATTCGCCGGCTGTCACGGTCACGCGTCAGGTCCACGCCCTCCGAAAAAAGATAGTTTATAAGCTCGCCTCCGTCGGTAACTATGAAAAGGTCCTCCCTGTCGCCGACCCTGCGGATGTGGATTTCGATCCGCTCGTTATTCGGCAGGACCCAGTCTGTTGCAATTAGAAACCCGCCGCCGGTCGGCGTAACATCCCAGCCCCGGGAAAAATCCTCAGCAAGCGCTTCCAGAATTTCATTCTCATCCATTATTGCTCTCCTCAACAGGCCCTATGAAAAACCCAATTACTTTATAGCATCCTGAATCCGTCAACGAACAAATATAATTTCCATTTCAATTTGCAATCTTCACAATCGGCATGCATTGCATTTTGAAATGATTCGCCTTTTTTCCCAAGACCTGAGGATATCTAAGTAACCGAAATAGAACAACATGGCTTATGTCCACCAAGCGGCATGCATATTGCCCTGCCAGGGTGATGAAAAAGGATTGGAATTCGACCTGGTAAGTGGGGCTCTGGCATTAAAGTTCGAAAGATTATCCGAAATTGTGCCAAAATTGGCCCGGCAACCGGACATGGTACATTTCCGTACCTCTTCGGCTTTATCAATTACGTTGCGCGAACATAACGGGACAGTTGCGCAGCAAGAATCTCCTTGCATTAAGTATTATTATTTCGGTATGTTAGGCACCTTGGGACAGGCGCCTTTCAAAAATCACATCCGGCGCGCCGTTATGTGGCTCGAATTCTGCTCTTTGAAATTCTTACCCCCGAATGCAAATCTATATTCTTCGTCAAAAGCGTTGCGGTCCGGTCAAGAAATGCTGGACTGATATGGATTTTCGTCCGGACGGATTCAAACGAAAACTGGAGGCTCAAGAAAGGCAGTTCCAAACTCAACATTAAAAAAGGGGCGAATGCAATGAACTCATCGGCAATCAGAAAGAAAGCTCTGGAGTGTACGAAGGCTAGATTGGTAAGAGGCATACTGATTCTTTTCCTGTTGATCCTTTGGCCGGGGATGGCACATTCAACACCTTCAACGACCTACTGGACGCCAATGACTTTGGATATTCAGTCCTTTGGTGTAGTCCACCTCGGCGTGGACAATTATTTCAGCAACTCCAGCGCTTTCCCCACAGATTTCGGAGTCACGGTCGGTGTGATTCCAGGCGACAAACTTCAAATGGAGGTTGGGATAGATTTTTTTGCGAACACCTATAAACCCGACTTCGCAATAGAGAATCAGCATCCAGTGTCTTTCAACGCAAAGATCGGCTTCTTGGAGGACACCTTGTGCAAGAATGCCCCAGCCCTCCAGATTGGTATTTTCGATGCGGGTTTCCGCTCTTCGGTCCAAGCCACGGATTTCACCAATGCGGAGATAGTATACGGGGTAATCGGCAAAAGCATTTGTAATCTGGGGCGATTCTCCGTTGGGCCATACTTTGGACTCCCCCAAGCGATGCGCAGCAGCACAGGGAACCTGCAAAACGTAGGAGCTATGGTTGCATGGGACTATGGGTTCTGCAAGGTGAAAGACGCCTGCGGTAATGAATACAACAAATTCGTTCTGTGCGCGGATTATGCTTCCGGAAACAATCTGCTCGGCGGCGGGGGCCCCGGTCTTTACTATTACTTCACAAAGGATATAGACGTTCTGACTGGACCTGTATTTTTTAACGATCCAGCCATCAATGGGCGCTGGAAATGGACTGTCCAGTTCGACTGGAATCTTCCGGCCCTGTTCAAGTAATCGAAACAATCCTTTCTCGAAGGCCCATGGGTGGTTGTTCGGCACATGGCATGCACATTGCCCCGCTGTGTAGTTGATAGCCAATTGTAATAAGTGCTCCTAACCGGTCTGAGGCAGGCTGCCGTTAACCGATGCGGCCGCGAACTACCTGGAAGCCAACTCGTTAGACTCTGATTCCATCCATTTTTACGGCGGCATAAACCTTACCGCTACGTTCTGAGGCAAATTGGAGATCGGGTGAAGGGAATCGGAGCCTTCGCCCCTTCCCCCCTGGAATTGCGAAAGCCCATCACATATCACTTGCATGTTCGGCCGGGAAATCGTATGGTCTTCCCGGCTTAATTTTTCTCCGGCAGAATCCAACCTAAAATGCGATTCAGACTCATGACGCACAAGTTAGATTCTTAATTCCCGGTCATAAATGCTGTCGGAATAGATGAGCAAAAGCAGAAGTTTCTCCTCTGCTTTGCATCGGCGAATGCTCAGCCAAGAGTTTCGGCCTGCCCCATGCAAGTGCGGACCCCGATCCTTAAGGCATCGCTCCACGGCAGTTCCGGGTGCTCAACACAAGATCTTTATGACAACCGCATAATAATGCAGGCATTTTCATCGTAGGGCCATTGCGGACAGGAACACCCAAGGGAATAGACTTTGTATAATTGCACTTGGAAAGAGTTTTAACCTGGAGAGGAGACAATCATGGCAAAAGAGGATTATTTCAAATGGGCGGAGTCGGTCTTGGATCCGTCGATGGCCTTTGAAAAACCTGAGGCTTTGGCTGACATCAAGGTGGTCGAGCTTGCCACATTGATCCTGGGGCCATCGCTTCCCGCCATTATGGCCGAGATGGGAGCAACGGTTTTTAAAGTGGAGCTTCCAGGCGCCGGAGATACCATGCGCTCCTTGACTCCTCTTGCCAGGTTTCATAATGAAGCGGCTTTGGGCTGGCTCAAAGAGGCCCGCAACAAATACCATCTCGCCGTTGATGTCCACCACGAAGAGGGCAAAAAACTGTTCAAGGAGCTGGTGAAGCGTTCGGATGTCGTGGTTGAAAACGTGCGCGCCGGCACAATGGATCGCTGGGGACTTGGTTACCGGCAATTGAAGGAAATCAATCCCAGGCTCATATACATCGCCTTGAGCGGCTTCGGCCAGTGGGGGACTTTTGTAGAAAGGCCTTCCTATGACGCTATTGCGCAGGCAGAGTCTGGCATGGCCTGGATCACCGGTTTTCCTGATAAGCTCCCTCTGAAATCGGGCATCTGGCTGGCCGACTATTTCGGCGCACTCATGGGAATGGTTGGAGTGATGGCTGCATTGGCCCACAGAGACCGTACGGGAGAAGGTCAGTTCATTGAGATGTCACAAGCTGAAAATATGATCCGTGCCCTGGACTGGACATGGCTCTGGCAGCATTATAGCGGGAAGGGCCGGGAACGCCATGGGAATCGAGACGTGAGTATCTGCCCTTCTGATATTTTCCCATGCAAAGATAACATGATGGCCATTGCTGCTGCTACCGAAGTTCAATTCCGGGGCCTTTGCACTGCCATGGGCAAGCCTGAGCTCTGCGAGGACCCAAGGTTTAAGACTCATGCGGCCAGGTTAGAAGAGGAAAATGCGGTGGTTCTGCTCGACGTCATTCGCTCCTGGAGCGCCGGTAAATCCAGTGCCGAGATCGATAAACTGGCCGGAGAGTATGGCTTTGCCGCCCATAAGGTCTGCGATGGCAAAGATCACTTCGAGGATGAGCATCTTATCAAGCGCAACTTTACCTGTACCGTCGACGATCTCGTTTACGGCGAAATTGTCGAGGAAGGGATTGTGCCGAAATTTTCCGAAACACCCGGCCGTATCAAATGGGCGGGAAGACCTGTAGGCTTTGATAATGAATACGTTTTGAAGCGCTTCCTGGGACTGAGCGCTGAGCAGATCCAGTTTCTGAAGGATCACAATATCATAGGAAAATGGGTGGACAATCCTCCGGGCAGAAAACCTCCCGCATCCTGGGACGGCAAGAGCGGGATTAAGCTGGGCTGATCTCATTTAACACCGATAATTCCAAAGCTTTACATACAGAGGAGCAAAATCCAATGTCGGATCAAGACAAAGACAAGAAGACGGACTGGCGTGATTGGGTTAGAGAATCGGATGATCCAGCCAGGGCATTCACCAAGCCGGAGGCGCTGGACAACCTTACTGTGTTGGATTGCAGTTATGCCAACATGGCCGGTTGTTTCGCAACATCCATTCTTGCAGAATTTGGTGCGGAAGTGATCCGTATCGAACCACCCGATGGTGATCCGGTACGTTCATATTCACCTTGGGGTTTTATGAATAAAGGCACCGGCCTGGGCTATCTAAATGAAGGCCGCAACAAATTCCACGTGACTTTGAATCTCCAAAAACCTGAAGGCAGGCAAGTTTTTAGTAAATTGGCCAAAACTGCCGATATAGTGGTGGAAACTTTCCTCCCTGGCGTCATGGATGAGTGGGAAATCGGATACAGGCAACTGAGCGGTTTCAACCCGCGACTCATCTATTGCGCCATTTATACTTACGGACAGTTCGGTCCCATGGCTGCCTGCGGCAAAGCGGATGCGGACGTGGTGAATCAGGCCTATTCCGGCATCACCAGCATAACTGGTGAGCGCCCTGAGGACCCTGAACACCCTAAGCCTTCAGAGGTGCCGACAAGACAGGGAAACTGGATGGGCTGGTATGCGGGAGGCGCCTGGGCGTCAGCAGCAATGCTCGTCGCACTGCATCATCGAGTCAATTCCGGCAAGGGCCAGTTTATAGACGTATCCCCGGGGGAAGCCTTCGGGCGTTGCATCAATTATGGTCTCACCTACTATCAGGGGTTTAAGGACGTCTTACCTAGGTTAGGGAACTGGGACCCAGGGGTTTTTCCCTACACCTATTTTCGTTGCAAGGATGGATATGCCTTCCTGGCCGGTTTTTCAGATATAAACTGGGAAGCCCTTTGCACTATCTTGAACCGCCCCGACCTGCGGGCCCAGTTTCCAACTATTTTCGACCGGCTCAATCCAGACAACATGGGCACTATGTACAAAGAGATCGAGAAATGGACGCTGGCTCGCACGTACGATGAAATCTACGATGCAGTTATGGCTTACAACAAGACAGGCGGTAAAGGCGTGGTCGTTCCCGGCAAGGTTTCGGCCCCTATCGACACGATGAAAACTGAGAACTGGTGGGAGAGACATGCCTTGCAAAGAGTCAACGATCCTCACTACGGAGAAACGATAATCGCCAATCAAGCCTGGAAGATGACGGCATCGCCACCACGAGTCAAATGGGTTTGCCGTCCTGTTGGTGCTGATAACGAGCATATCTATGGTATGAAGCTCGGCCTGGGGCCTAAGCAACTGGCGACAATGAAAGAAAACGGACTCTTATAGGACCGGCCCAAAGGCTTCCTTAAATTTTGCGGGAGAGGGCCTTGCCCGCGATTAACTTCAATATGTATTGAGTTGATCGCGCGCATTGTCCGCTCCTGCAAGACCGCAACTTAAGAATTAATGATTCGATCCCTTCCAGCTCTATTCAAAAAGCACCAAGATTGATCTATATAACCGGGTTATTTTTCGATGGGATTAGCGGTCTAAATATAATACTAGGCGAATTCAACAACACTCCCTCCTTTATCCAGATAGCATGCTTATCGTAAAATGAACGCCTTCCCCCGTGCCTTTCAAGAATCCTGCCGTTGCATCGAGAATTCTTGACTGGAGCCGGATTACGAAGTAGTATATTTTCTCCCTAAGGTTCAGCTTTGATTTCTATCGATACACTTCCTATTCTGATAGGGGTCGGTCTTGTTCCCTGCAATCTTTGAAGCTAAGACTTTCCAGGCAGTGTTTTTCTCGCTTCCTGCGAAGCCAATCCGTCCGTCATGGCCCTTGTACGTTGAATATACCAAGTGAAAGGAGGTGCAGTGTTCAAAGCTCGTCCGGAACGTCTAATGGTTTCATTTACGTTTGGAGACGCATTCTGAAAAGGAGGTTAGCTCAATGCCCAGGCCATTAAGGCAACGAAAAAAAGTGGAAATCCTTCCTCTCAAAGACGCTGTAACTAAGTATATGCGCGATGGACTGATCTGCGCTTACAGCGGATTTACCGGTTTCAACAGGAATCCGGTAGCATTTGCATGGGAGACTGTAAGGCAGGGCTTCAAAGACTTGCATATCATGGATCGCCACGGGAGCTGCTGCACTTGGCTTCTTAATGCGGTCGGCGCAATGAAAATATTTGAAACCGATTGGATGGGCTGGGGGGAGATGGCCGGAAAACTGGATATAAGTCTCGAAAGGCGCTACAAGGCCGGCCAGATAATTCTCGAAGACTTCGCCCATGGTGCAATGGCAATGAGGTACCTGGCCGGAGCTATTGGTGCGCCTTTCATCCCTTATTACGCCCCTCTTGGCTCGGATCTCTATAATCCGGATTATGATGCGCTCGGCCGCGCGGGACTGCGGGACGGCAAGAATCCCAAGATTGCAAAAAAGAAATTCATACAAATCGAAGACCCATTTTTCGGTGATGGCGAGGTGGTGCTCCTGCCCGCCGCAAGGCCTGACCTGGCAATACTCCATGTCCCCCAGGCGGGTGACAAGGGCACGGCGCGATGGCGAGGAGTCGGCACCATCGACAAGGAGATCGCTTTTGCGGCGGACAAAGTAGTCGTGATATGCGAAGAACTTGTTCCCGAATCCGAAATGCGCAAGAATCCCGAAGCAAATCAGATCCCGTTTTTCGTTGTAGACTGCATAGTCGAACAGCCATGGGGAGCATTCCCCAGTTCGGTCCCGTTTTATTATGACTACGACGCGCCGTTTATGAGAGGCATGGACGCCGCGTCCAGGAAGGAAGAGGACCTGAAAAAATGGCTGGATGAATGGGTGTTTGGGCCAAAGGACTGGGAAGACTTCATGGTGAAACTCGGCGCGAAGAGGATGCTCGACCTCAAAGCCGACAGCGTAACAGGCTACAGCACCCGGATGATGAGAGGCAAAAAACCCGCTCCCAGGATGAAAATGCCTCTGTCCGTCGCAAGAAGCGGTTTCTAGATAAGGGGGACAGACATGAGCAAATCGATGGAAGAGCTGATGGAACTGGTTGACAAAATGCCCGATGAACCCGCAAAACCAGGCGAATTCATCCTGCCCGAACTGATGGCCATAGCAGTTTCCCACGAGGTTCGGGACGATGATATAGTGTTTGCGGGCACCGGTCTTCCGATGGTAGGAATCATGGCCGCCAATATGCTCAATGCGCCGCACGCCCTCCTGATCTATGAATCCGGGGTCTGTGACGGGAAAACGATGCACGTCCCGATGTCGGTCTGCGACCAGAGGGCTGCCAATATGAGCTCCACTCTGGGCGGACTTGTCGATACGTTCGGATATTTTCTCCAAGGGGGCTACGTCACCCTGGGATTTCTCGGAGGAGCGGCAATCGACAAGTACGGTGGGGTAAACGTCACATCAATCGGTGACTACTTCGCGCCGGCCCACAGGTTTACAGGTTCGGGTGGAAACGCCGATATAGGCGCTATGGCGGGCCGGACCGCCTTCATCATTCTTCAGGAAAAAAGGCGGTTTTTGGAAAGAAACGACTACACCACCACCCCCGGCTGGTGGTGCTGGGACTTCAAAACCCGAGAGTGGAAGCCCAAACAGGAGGTCTGGAAGGGCACCCCCTTTGCGAACTGCGGCCCCGATTCCGTCGTGACCAACATGGCAGTTTACCGGTTCGACAAAAACGGGATTATCTACCTTGAAACAAACCATCCGGGAGTAAGTGTCGCCCAGGTGAGCGAAAACTGTGGATTCGACCTCAACGTGGAAAGAGTCAAGGGCGAGACCCCGGCTCCCACTTACAAGGAGCTTTTCGTCCTCAGGGAATTCGTGGACCCGGAACTTATCTTCCTGCCTCAGAAGATGGAATATCCGCCTGCCATCCAGTCGATAATCGACTCGCATTAAGAGTGGGCAGCATTCGAGGCGAGTGACGGGTTACGGGCAACAGTTCGTCCCGTCACCCGCCACCCTCGTATGATAGACTTATACAACACCTTGATCGAAAAAAATGCGCCTGACATGATAAGAGCGGCGACCGTGCGCGCAGCCATGCAGAGAAGCAGGGCTGAGAACTGAGCAAAAGCGGGAGGCCTCCTTTGTCGTTGTCCCTTTTTGTATTTTACTGATAAAATTGTCGGCAACTCTCAGGAAGGAATTATCGACAATTGCTGACAAGTTTGGCCATCCACAATTACGCCATAATTCGCGATCTCGAAATAAGCTTGCATCCGGGATTCAATGTACTGTCAGGCGAGACCGGTGCGGGCAAATCGATTCTGGTAGGGGCGGTCAATCTCATCCTCGGGGCGCGCGCATCAAGTGAGATGATCCGAACCGGGGCTGCTGAGGCAAGCGTTGAGGCGGTCGTGCAGTTACCGCCCGGATGCCTTTGTGCGCAGTATCTAAGCCAATGGGGGATCGAATTCGGTCCGGAACTCGTAATCCGCAGGAGCATCGCCCGGAGCGGGCGAAACCGCGTGTTTATAAACGACCAGGCCGCATCAGTCCAGCAGCTCCAGCAGCTTTCGCCCCTTTTGATCTCGGTTTCCGGCCAGCACGAGCATCAGCTCCTTCTCGATCCCGAAACTCACCTGGGCCTTCTTGACTCTTTCGCAAATCTCGATACAGCCTGCTCCCAGGTGCGGGCAATCCATACGGCATGGCAGCAGGGCCGCGACGAACTTGCCCGAATGAGGCACGCAAGGGAGCAGAGAGCTGCCCAGACGGACTTTCTGCGATTCCAGATTGCGGAGCTTGAATCGGCACAGATCCGGCCAAACGAGGATTCCGATCTCGGGCGCGAGCGGGAGGTCCTGAAAAACGCCGCTGATTTGAGCCATGCCTCACAAAGGGCTATCAACGCGCTCTACTCAGAGAAAGGCGCTGTTTTGGAGCGGCTCTCGGAGGTGGACAAAGACCTGCGTGCGATCCTAAATGTCGATCCATCTCAGAGCGGACTTGTCGAATATCTCCAGCAGGCCCGTATTCACCTCGAAGAGATGACCCACGCGCTACGGTACTACGCTGAACGGATTGTCTTCGACCCTGCAAGGCTCGCCGCAGTGGAAGAACGGCTTTCAAACCTGGGCAAGCTCGGCAAAAAGTATGGCCCAAGCGCAAACGGGATGCTCGCCAGATTGGAAGAACTCCGTAAAATGGCCGGCGTGAGCGAGGAATCAAACCTTCGGGAAGAGGAACTGCAAAGTGAAGTAAAATCGCTGCGCCTCGCCTACCTCGATAGGGCCGGCGATCTTTCGCGCAAACGGCACGAGGCGGCGGCAAAGCTCTCCACAGACGTTTCGCGTAATCTGGCCGGTCTGGATATGCCGCAGGCACGCTTCTGCGTGCGCTTTTCCGGGGAAGACGACGATCCTCCCTTATTCTCTGCGACCGGTGTCGACCGGATAGAGTTTCTGCTCTCGGCAAATCCGGGAGAAGACTTGAAGCCCCTGGTCAGGGTAGCCTCAGGAGGGGAGCTTTCCAGGATCCTTCTAGCCCTAAAGAGCCTTCTCGGAAGAAAAGAAGAAGCTGAGACGCTCATCTTTGATGAGGTTGACGCGGGAATCGGAGGCCGGGCTGCGGAACTGGTCGGGCTTCAATTAAATAAGCTCTCAGAGCGCCATCAGGTAGTCTGCATTACTCACCTTCCCCAAATCGCCTGCTACGGCAAATGGCATTATCTGGTAAGAAAGCAGGCCGAAGGAAATGAGACTTCCACCACGATCCGCATGCTGACCGAATCGGAGCGCTCAGAAGAACTTGCCCGCATGCTTGGAGGGATTTCGATATCTGCGAAGGTGCGCGAGCATGCAAAAGAGCTTATGGAACGGAGTTTGGAACTCGGAGAGCGAATGAACGATGACGGGTGAGGGATGTTTTTCGGTCTGCCGGCCACCCGCCTGTCATTGGCCGCTCGCAAATGGATTATAGATGCTTGTTCTCGCGGATGCTGAAAAACGCTCCAGGGTCCTTGCTCCGGCGGGCAGCTTTCACCTGACTGCCCCGGCCGGTTCGGGCAAGACCTTTCTGCTGGTAGCCCGGTTTCTTCGCCTCCTGGGACTAGTAGACCACCCTCGGCAGATCCTTGCGCTTACCTTCACCAACAAGGCAGCAGCCGAGATGCGTGAAAGAGTAAGGGGCTGCCTTGACAGGGCAAACAAAGGCGCGAAAGCCGAAAACCCGGCGGAGGCCGAGCTGCTCGATTACGCCTCCAAAGCGCTCGCGGCGCACAGCAAGCTCGAAGAGCTGCTCCTTGCCGGGGAAATTCTGCGGATCCGTACATTTCACTCCTTCTGCTACGCAGTTGCTTCCCAGGCGCCCTTCGAAGCTGGAATTCCCCCTGGTTCCAGTCTCATAGACGAAAACGAACAGGAATTTTTCCTCGACGAAATCGTTAATGAAGCACTTGAGCAAATCGCCTCCCGCAAGGAAGGTGATGCGGCCCGCCGCGCCCTCATGAATCGCCTTCTGTATCTGAATAATTCCTGGCGGTCTCTGGCAAACGAAACGAAGGACCTTGTAAAAAGAAGAGAAGGGCTGGCTGACATGGTGCAGGTCCTTAGCCGCGACCGGGCGTCGGGTTATCTTGCGGCAAGGGTCCGTGAACTGGCTGAAAACGAACTTAATGCGCTCAAAGCCGGGTTCGAGGCTTGTGATCTTGGGCACCAATGGACAAGGTTCCTGGAGCAGAACGGGAGCGCCGGCGCACAGGCCGTACACTCTCTTCCCACAAGCATTCCGGGGGCGCAGTGGGAGGCCCTTTCGCAGTGGATTTGCATGGCGAACACTTTCCTCACTAAAGAAGGTGACATCAGGAGACAACTTGGACCAAAAACCGGGTTCTACAACGGATTTGCCAAGACCGTGTGGGGCGACGCTATTCGCAATATCCCTCCCGAAACCGCTCACAGACTGCATCAGGTCCGTCAGCTTCCCACCCACGACGCTCCTGTGACGGACCCTGATACGCTCTGGGACCTGGTAGTTCTGTTGCATTCCGTCCTTGAAATCTATGACGCCCGGCGGCGCGCCAAAAAGGTGCTCGATTATTCCGCCCTCGAGCTGGCTGCTCTGCGCCTTTTTGACTCTGCCGACCCTTCCGACCTTCAGTTGATACTTGACCGGCAGATTCGGCACATACTGGTGGACGAGTTCCAGGATACAAGCCGCAAGCAGTGGGAGCTTTTGCAGAAACTGTGTGCCGGATGGTCGGATGGAGCCGGGCGAACCCTGTTTCTGGTTGGCGATCCGAAGCAGTCCATTTACGGTTTCCGCAAAGCGGAGGTGAAGCTGTTCCTGGACGCCAGGCTCGGGTTGCCTATCGAGGGCGGAGCAAATGTCAGCATCGAGCCTCTTGAGCTGGATACAAACTTCCGCTCGCAGCCCCATCTTATCGACTGGTGCAACCGGGTCTTCGAAAACACAGTTATGGCTGAGCACAAACCCGAGTTCGACGAAGTCCCCTTCAGCCCGGCAAAACCCTCACCGGCTTCGCCGGTTCGTCCGGACCCCGCCCCGGTAGAGCTTGCCCTGTTCATGGAGTGGCCTGACCGCAAGAGCGCAAGGGTGAGAGAAGCTCAATGGCTGGCCGCAAGAATGGTCCAACATCTAGCAGAAAACGGCCGCGGTTCCCAGACGGCTATCCTTCTTTTCTCGCGCACCCATCTGCCGGTGTACCTGGAAGCGCTCCAGCAAAAGAGGGTCCCGGTTCAGGTCAAAGAGGGATTAAAGCTTCTGGAGAGGCCCGAGGTGTTCTACCTGTGGCAGCTTTGCAGAGGAATTGTTCTGCCTCACGATAACCTTGCCTGGGCTGCCCAGCTTCGCAGTCCCTGGTTTAGCCTTGATTTTGACCGAATCCATGCCATATCGAGCGAACAACCTCTTCTCTGGGTAGAGAAAATTCACGCTTTTTCGGAACGCGACGAGCAAGTCAGCTCATTCAGGCAAGCCCTGGCCGGCGCCTGGCAGCACCTTGGGCACGAACCGCTGGCCGAGGTCGTCGAATCCGCCTGGCTCGAACTGCAAGGGGCGCACGCGGTGGTTTCAAAGTGGGGGAGCCGGGGTCTGAACTGCTGCCGCCGTTTTCTCCAGATGTTAAGGGAGGCTGAACAGGGCGAACCGGTCAGCACGCTTGCGCGGTTCGAACAACTGTTGCAGAAGGCCTATGAACCTGTGGATCCGGACACCGCATCCTCAAACATTGTCCTTTCAACCGTTCATGGCGCCAAAGGGCTGGAATTCGACGCGGTTTTCATCCCTTTTATGGACTGGAACCCGGAGGGGGGAAGAAAAGACCAGCCGCCCCCATACATGATCGAGCGGGCACCCAATTCCGGAGATTACCTTCTGGCCTCAAGACCCGACCGTCTGACGGGTGAAAAGGACCCGCTCTATGCCTGGTTGAGCAAACTGCGCTCCAAACGGCAGTTGGGTGAGGCCAGGAGGCTTTTCTACGTTGCGGTTACACGCGCGCGGCGCGAACTCGTTATGAGCGGTCTGGCAAAAAAGAAGGGAAGCTCTTTTTCAACATCTGCGCAAAATCCCCTGGGCTGGCTTAGCAAACATTATGGGCTAGATGAGCTTTGCGCAATAGACCGTATCGCATGCCCTCAACAAACCGAATGCGCCGGCACAGGCCAATGGAAAAGGTCCGCCCGCGGTGCAGATGGTTTTTTCGTTCAGCTCGAACCCGACTCCGGCGCCTGCGAGGCGCACCCTGTCGAGATCAGCCTGCCTGAATTCGCGCCGGCCCAATTCGAACGCGAAAAACCGGTTTTCACTGTTATCTCACCGTCCGGGCTGAGGGATTTCGGGCAGGCCCGCCTCTCGGAGCGAGCAGGTCCTGGGTCCGGTCCTGCCGACTGCCCGCCCAACGTGTGGGGAACGCTCGTTCACCGGCTCCTTGCTTATTTCGGCCAAAAAGGCACCCTCCCCTCAGCTCAGACGGCAAGCGTAACTCTCAGCAGCATTGGAATTGAGAGTTCCAAGTCCCTGGAAATCGCCCGGAGAGCTCTTTCGGAAGTCAAATCATGCCTGGATGATCCCTGGCTCAAGGCTTTCTACGGCATTGCGCCTGAGCTCCGCAGAATCGAATGGCCTGCGGAGTGCGCCCACGAGCGTGACGTACTTTATTCGGGAGTGATTGATCTTGCCGCGCGGATCGATGGGAAATGGAACCTAGTCGATTTTAAAACGTCGAGGCCCTCGGAAGGCGAGTGCATTGAAGATTTCCTGCGAAGAGAACTCGAGGCCGGCCGGCCTCAAATTCTTGGATATTGCGAAATCTGGGCAAAGCTTACCGCAACAGATCCGGGCAGCATAGACGCTTTCATTTTCTGGACGGCGCTGCGGGAAAACAGGAGGATTTTGCTGAAAACCGGATATTAGATAT
>Ga0209517_10006280_pt1 | contig 14740 bp, 12 predicted proteins | sample PeaSoiMetSII2010_FD_187695 | JGI IMG/M metagenome (GOLD analysis project Ga0209517, IMG submission 187695) | Peat soil microbial communities from Weissenstadt, Germany - SII-2010 (SPAdes) (version 2) | ecosystem: Environmental > Terrestrial > Soil > Wetlands > Peat | place: Germany... | reverse complement strand
GACGGCTATTACTGGTATGCGGGCCGGAGCGACGATATGTTTCGCGTTTCAGGGCAATGGCTGTCGCCGGCGGAAGTGGAGGCAGCGCTGGCGGAGCATGCAGCCGTGCTCGAAGCGGCGGTGGTCGCCTACACGGAATCAAATGAGCTGCACACGCCGAAAGCGTTCGTCGTATTGAAAAACGGGTTCACGCCGAGCGATGAGCTGGGACGCGAGTTGCAGGAATTCTTGAAACAGCGCATCACTCCTTACAAGTATCCCCGGCGCGTGGAATTTCTCGCAGAACTTCCCAAGTCGGCGGCGGGAAAGCTGCTGCGCTACAAATTGCGACAATAAGAAAACATGATGAACTTTACCGAGCTTTATATTGACGGCCGCTGGCAAGCTCCGGCGGGCAAAGGGAAAATCGACGTGCTCTCGGCTTCGACTGAAGAGGTCATCGGGTCGATTCCGGAAGGCACGGCGGAAGACGTGAATCGTGCGGCCACAGCCGCGCGGCGCGCATTCGATGGCGGATGGGGCGAGACATCGCGCGAGGAGCGCATCGGATGGCTCGAGAAAATTGCGGCGGCGTTGAAAGAGCGCACCGAGCAGATCGCCAAAACGATCGCGATGGAAGTGGGATCGCCGATCGGGTTTTCGACCATGATTCAAGCCGGTTTGCCGGTCACGGTGACGTCGAGCTACGTGCAAATCCTGCGCGACGCGAAGCTGGAACATGAAATTGGAAACTCACTGATCGTGCGCGAGCCGGTGGGAGTGGTGGGGGCGATTACGCCCTGGAATTATCCGCTGCACCAGATCATGGCGAAGGTCGCGCCGGCGCTGGCCGCGGGATGCACGGTCGTCTTAAAGCCGAGCGAGGTAGCTCCGCTGAATGCGATGTTGCTGGCCGAGGCGTGCATCGCGATCGGACTGCCCCCGGGCGTTCTGAACATCGTCACGGGATATGGGCCGGTGGTAGGCGAGGCGATTGCCACGAATCCGCAAGTGGATGCGGTGAGCTTCACAGGGTCCGTTCGCGCAGGGCGCCGTGTCGCGGCGCTGGCCGGGGATTCCATCAAGAAAGTAACGCTGGAGCTGGGCGGGAAATCGGCGTGCGTGATTCTCGAAGATGCGCCGTTTGAAAAAGCCATTCCGAACGGCGCGCGCAACGCGATGTTCAACTCAGGTCAAACCTGTTCGGCATGGACGCGGATGCTGGTTCCCAGGGCGAAGCAGCAGGATGCAATCGACCTGGCGGCGAAGGCGATCGGCGCGCTGCCGCTGGGAGATCCGCTGGATGCGGCGACCCGGCTCGGCCCGCTGATTTCATCGACCCAGCGCGAACGCGTGGAAGGCTACATCGCCAAGGGAAAGAGTGAAGGGGCTCGACTGGTGGTGGGCGGAGGGCGGCCGCCGGCATTTTCGAAGGGCTATTACGTCGAGCCGACCATTTTCGCGGACGTGAAGTCGCCGATGACCATCGCGCAGGAGGAGATTTTCGGCCCGGTGCTTTCGATTCTTCCTTACGATTCAGAAGATGAAGCGGTGCGGATCGCGAACGACACGATCTACGGATTGGCCGGCGGCGTGTGGTCGGGTGATGCGGAGCGCGCGATGCGCGTGGCTCGGAAGATGCGCACCGGACAGGTGGATATCAACGGCGGGAAGTATAACGCGCTGGCTCCGTTCGGCGGCTACAAGCATTCGGGCATCGGGCGCGAGATGGGCATGTACGGGCTGGAAGAATATTTGCAAGTTAAGTCGATTGCCCGATAAGTCGGATCTCTTCGAACGGATATTCGCCCTCGATCGAGATTAGGTTGGCGTCCTTGAGCAGTTGAAGATGCGCGTACATCGCGTCCACGTCCAAGCCGCAGGCCTCGTGCAGCTCGGGCAGGCTGGCGATGCCTGGACTCTTGGATCGCAGCGTGCCGTGCGCGATCTGGCTTTCGATCAAAGCTAGCAACTGACGTGCCGCGGGCGGCAGATCAGTTGAAGCGGACATATTCGAACTCGATGGGCATGCCGTGGACGCCACGTACGGGCGGGGCGATCCAGTTGGCGAATTTTCCAGGCTCCACCACGCGCGTCATCAGCGATTCGATGTAAGCATGGTCGGCCGGCGTGGGTAGCCACCGATCCGCGTTTGCGTTCCATTCAGCCTCGGTGATCACGTGGCCATCGGGCGTGATGGGATGGCCGGCGAAACTCCCTATTTTTCGATGAAAACCGATGTGCGGCAGAGTGAAGCGAAAAGGGATGTCATACTTCTGAGGAATGCGGTTCCAACGGTCGAGTCCGGCCTGGACTTCGTGAATGTAATCGTCGCGCAGACGCGCGTTGAGGGCCGTCAGCGCCGGCACGTTTTTCGTGACGATGGCGCCATCGACCAATTCGTGCACAGCGTACTCCGATTCCGAAAGCTTATGATCGTCGGTGAGTTTGCCTTCCTGAAAGCGACCTTTCAAGCCGGTGGTGAAATACGTCGCGGCGTTGGAAGATAGCTCGGAGCCATACAGGTCGAGCGTGATGCTGTAATGAAAATTCACGAACTTCTGCACGGTTTCAAGATCGATCGCTCCAAAACGGCGGACGTCGGTGCTTTGATGCTGGTGCATTAGCTGGCAGGTCCGCTCGATGACGCGCGCAATTCCGGATTCGCCGACAAACAGATGATGGGCTTCCTCGGTTAGCATGAATCGGCAGGTGCGCGATAGGGGATCGAAAGCGGATTCGGCCAGCGATGCCAACTGATACTTGCCGTCGCGATCGGTGAAGAACGCGAACATGAAAAATGCGAGCCAGTGGCGGGTTTGTTCGTTGAAGGCGGTTAGGATGCGGGGATTATTCAGATCGCCGGAGCGGCGTTCCAGCAGCGCTTCCGCTTCTTCGCGGCCATCGCGGCCGAAGTAGCGATGTAAGAGATAGACCATCGCCCACAGGTGCCGTCCTTCTTCGACGTTCACTTGAAAAAGATTGCGCAGGTCGTACATCGATGGCGCGGTCATGCCGAGCAGGCGCTGCTGTTCCACCGACGCCGGTTCGGTATCCCCCTGGGTAACGATGATCCGTCGCAGTGTCGACCGGTATTCGCCGGGAACTTCCTGCCAGGCGGGTTCGCCTCGATGATCGCCGAAGGGGATCGTGCGGGAGTCGTCGCGGGGAACGAGAAAAATTCCCCATCGGTATTCGGGCATGCGCACGTAGCCGAAATTTGCCCAGCCGTCCTTTTCGACGCTGATTGCCGTTCGCAGATAAACTTCCAGGCTGGAACTGTCGACCGGACCGGTCTGATTCCACCACCCGAGGAATCCAGGCTGCCATTTTTCGAGCGCGCGTTGAAGCGATTTATCACCGGCTAAGTCGACATTATTGGGAATCAACTCGTTGTAATCGATCATGAATTATGTCCGTTCCCAATCGACTTTAGGGCGAGCTCCTGTGCCATAGACCTTTAATGCGCCGTTCGGCCCGGAGGCGTTGGGTCGCGTGAAGACCCAGTTTTGCCAGGCCGACAGCCGCCCGAAAATTCGCGTTTCTATAGTCTCGTCGGGCCCGAAGCGGAGATTGGCTTCGAGGCCGGTGAGAGCGTCTGGAGAAAGGTTAGTGCGTTCCTCGATGGCGAGCCGGAGTTCGTCGGCCCAATCGAGCTCATCCGGGGCGAAGGTTGCGAGTCCGATCTCGACGGCCTTTTGAGCACCGATACGCTCCCCGATTAGTTCTTGAAGTGATTGATTTTGAAGACGAGGAAGATGATTCACACCGAACAGGGGCCCGAAGTTCATCCCCGACAGAGTGACGTGGGTTTGGCCGTCCAGCATGTAGACGCGGTCCGACGCCAGAGCAAGTTCCAGGAGAGTCCCGGCAAAGCAGGAGCCCTGGTCGATAACGGCATAGAGCGATCGCGCAGAGACGTCCAGACGGGCGAAGGTGCGCCGCAGTTTGCCGACCACCTCGTGGACAAATCCGTCGGCGACGTGGTCAAGTAAGTAGCGATCCACCTGCAGACTCGTGTCTAAATCGCCACAAGTCTTGAGAATCCAAAGACCTATTTCGTGCTCATTGGTCCGTAAATCCAGAATTGCATCGTCTAATTCACGGGCCATTTGTAATGGCCACCAGGCGGCGGACGGCTGGAATTCAGCGTTCTCGGGTCCAAGGATGGTCAGCGTGGCCGTTCGGCTCACGTGGTCGAGTTTGACGTCGACGTATCGATAAGGGCGATGCAAGGGAGTCAGGACGACGGGCGGTGCGTCACTTCGATCGCTCTGGTCGGCTAATTCCAGAGCGCGCGCTCTTACAAGGTCGCTGAAATTCTGCGGTTTGGCGATTTCGTCGACCAGTCCCCAGAGCTTTGCGCGTGGCGCCTGAAAGCCCTCTGGGGTGGTGCAGAAAACATCGGCGCGGTCGCGGCGGACTCGGCGTTTATCGATCAATCGGGTCAAGCCGCCCGTGCCGGGGAGGACTCCCAGGAGCGAAACTTCGGGGAGACTTACGGTCGAGCTGCGGTCGTCGATCAGGATGATTTCATCACAGGCGAGGGCGAGCTCATAGCCTCCGCCCGCGGTGGATCCGTTGCACGCTGCGATGAATTTCAGGCCGGAGTGCGCGCTGGCGTCTTCGATTCCATTGCGGGTTTCATTGGTGAATTTGCAAAAATTCACCTTCCAGCCGTGGGACGAAAGCCCGAGCATGTAAATGTTCGCGCCGGAACAGAAGACGCGGGGCTTGGCGCTGGCGATGATGACGCATCGAATTTCAGGACGCTCGAAGCGAAGACGCTCGACAGCGTCGTGAAGCTCGATATCGACGCCGAGATCGTAGGAATTGAGTTTGAGCGTGTAGCCGGGTCGGATGCCCCCGTCTTCACGAACGTCCAGGGTCAGGGTCGCCACAGGGCCGTCATACGAGACACGCCAGTGTCGATAGAGAGACGGATCGGTTTGAAAATCGACCGCCGCCAAAACCTGATCCATGCGCAGATTATAATGCACTGCTTGGCGAACTTTATAGAAATTCAGGGGCGCCGGATTGAGTATCAGTTCGAGGCGCACGGGAACCCGGTGATGGTGTTTTTGCATGAAGGGCTTGGGTCGCTGGCGATGTGGAAGGATTTTCCGTCGCGGTGCGCACGTGCCTGCCAGTGCGACGCGTTGGTTTATTCGCGGTACGGATACGGGCGGTCGGAGGGGCTAAACGGCGCGCGCGCGGTCAATTTCATGCATGAGGAGGCGCTGAAAGCGCTGCCGGAGTTGCTCGGGAAGCTGAAAGTGCAGCGGCCCGTATTATTCGGACATAGCGATGGGGCTTCTATCGCGCTGATTTACGCGGCGGTGCATCCGACCTCTGGGGTAATTGCGCTGGCGCCGCACGTGATGGTGGAGGAAGTCGCCATCGTGAGCATTCGCGAGACCAAGAAGCTCTATGAAACCACCGATTTACGCGGCAAGCTTGCCCGCTATCACGACCATCCGGATGCCGCATTTTGGGGATGGAACGATATCTGGCTGAATCCGGAATTTCGGGCGTGGAACATCGAAGAATATCTGCCGAAGATAAAGTGTCCCGTGCTTGCGATTCAGGGATTTGAGGACGAATACGGGACCATGGAGCAGATCCACCGGGTGCAGGCTGGAGTTCAACGGGTCGAAGTGCTGAAACTTGAAAAGTGCCGGCACTCGCCGCACCGCGACCGGCCGGATGCCGTTATCAATGCGGCTTCACGGTTTGTTCATAATCTGGGAGATACGCCGAACGGCACAGAGACGCACCGCTTGCGGCCATCTAAAATATAGACATTAGGAGCAGTGCGAAGTGTGGATTGTCAGAGTAGCGCTTAACCGGCCGTATACCTTTATCGTGGTCGCGTTGCTGCTGTTGCTGATCAGTCCCCTGGTAATCCTGCGGACGCCTACCGATATCTTCCCCAACGTAAATATTCCAGTAGTAGCGGTGTTGTGGAACTACACGGGTTTAAACGCCGAGGAGATGGAAGAGCGCATCACCACGGGGTTTGAGCGGGGCCTGACGACGTCGGTGAGCGACATGGAGCACATCGAGTCGCAGACGGTTAACGGGCGCAGTATCGTCAAGGTTTTTTTTCACCCAGCGGTGAAAGTAGAAATGGCCGTCGCGCAGGTGACGGCGCTGGCGCAGTCCAGCGTTCGCCAGATGCCGCCGGGCACCACTCCGCCCTACATTCTGGTTTACAGCGCGTCCAGCGTGCCGATTCTGCAACTGGGGCTTTCGGGCAAGGGATTGAACGAGCAGCAACTGTTCGACTTCGCCACGCAACAGATCCGCACCTCACTCGCGACCGTGCAAGGCGCGGCGATCCCGTGGCCCTATGGGGGCAAACAGCGGCAGGTGATGATCGACATCCGGCAGGACCTGCTGCAAGAAAAGGGATTGTCGCCGGCGGATGTCGTAAACGCAGTGAGCCAACAGAATCTGATCCTGCCGGCGGGAACGTCGAAGATCGGGCAATTCGAATACGACGTGGACCTGAACAGCAGTCCGGCGCGTGTGCAGGAAATGAACGATCTTCCGATAAAGGCGGTCGGCAACACCACGATTTATATTCGCGACGTAGCGCATGTGCGCGACGGCTACTCGCCGCAGACGAATATCGTGCGGAGAGACGGGCAGCGCGGGGTTCTGTTGACGATCATGAAGGTCGGCTCGACGTCGACGCTGGACATCGTCAAACAGGTTCGTGACGCTCTGCCTGGGATCGCATCCACGCTGCCGCCGGAACTGAAAATCGATCCGATTGCGGATCAGTCGGTGTTTGTGCGCGCGGCCGTGAACGGCGTGGTTCGGGAGGCGATTATCGCGGCCTGCCTGACCGCGGCGATGATCCTGCTGTTCCTGGGAAGCTGGCGCAGCACGCTGATCATCGCGATTTCGATTCCGCTATCGATTCTGACGTCGATCTGCGTCATGAGCGCGCTGGGAGAGACCATCAACATCATGACGTTAGGAGGGCTGGCGCTGGCCGTCGGCATCCTGGTCGACGACGCGACGGTGGAGATCGAAAATATCCATCGCAATCTCGGCTTGGGCAAAGGCGACGTAGTGCAATCGATTCTAAACGGCGCCGCGCAGATCGCGGTCCCGGCGCTGGTTTCGACGCTGTGCGTCTGCATCGTGTTTCTGCCGATGTTTTTCCTGACGGGCGTGGCCCGGTATTTGTTCGTTCCGCTGGCTGAGGCGGTGGTTTTCGCGATGCTCGCGTCATATGCACTTTCGCGCACGCTGGTTCCTACGCTGGCGATGTACATGCTGAAAGTGGATGACCACCATCATGTGGAACCGTCCAAATGGAACCTGGCCGGGCGATTCCGGGACGCGTTTGAGAGAGGATTCGAGAAGCTGCGCAACGGGTATCGCAACATGACCGACAGTTGCATCCGCGGGCGATACGTGTTCGTTCCAGGTTTCCTGGCGGTATGCGCGGCTATCTTTCTGCTGGTTCCGTGGCTGGGACAGGATTTCTTCCCGTCGGTGGACGCCGGGCGTTTCGATCTGCATTTCCGCGCCAAGTCGGGAACGCGCATCGAGGAAACGGCCAAGATCGGCGACCTGGTGGAAGCCGAAATCCGGCGCGTGATTCCGGAGCACGAGCTGGTCAACATGATCGACAACATCGGGCTCCCCTACAGTTCGATCAATATGTCGTACAGCACTTCGGCTCCCATCGGAACCATGGATGCCGATATTCTGGTCTCGCTTGCGGACGGCCACCGGCCCACCGAGGATTATGTTCGCGAGCTGCGGGAACGGCTGCCGCGCCAGTTCCCCGGGGTTTCGTTTTACTTCATTCCGGCGGACATTGTCAGCCAGATTCTGAACTTCGGGCTGCCGGCTCCGATCGATGTACAGATCGGCGGGCCGAACTCGGAAGCGAGCCGCGAATTCGCCACCATGCTGATCGACCAGATTAAATCGGTTCCCGGGACCACCGATCTGCGGATCCATCAGCCCTTCGATCAGCCGAAACTGCATATCATGGTCGACCGGACCAAGGCGGCCGAGAGCGGGTTCACGCAACTGGATATAGCCAGCAGCGCGCTGGTCTCACTGAGCGGCAGCTTCCAGACCACACCCGAGTTCTGGCTGGATTCGCGAAACGGTGTGAGCTATAGCGTGGTGACACAGGCGCCGCAGTATACCTTGACGTCGCTGAACGATTTACAAAACATCCCGATCTCGTCGGCGTCGCTTCACAAACAAGAGATTCTTGGCGATGTGGCCACGACGAATCGCGGCGCGGGCCCGGCGGTAGTTTCACACTACAACATCCAGCGGGTGATCGATATTTTCGGGTCCGTGCAGGATCGCGACCTGGGCGGCGTGGCGGCGGACGTCAATCGAATCGTGGATGCCAACCGGCACAAACTGCCGCGCGGAACGCAGATCACGGTGCGCGGGCAGATCGAGACGATGCAATCGTCTTTTATCGGCTTGCTGGGCGGCCTGGTGCTGTCGATCGTTCTGGTATATGCGCTGATCGTAGTGAATTTCCAAAGCTGGCTGGATCCGTTTATCATCATCACGGCTTTGCCCGCGGCGCTGGCTGGCATCGTGCTGTGCTTGTTTGTCTGGCACACGCCGATCAGTGTGCCGGCGTTGATGGGGTCGATCATGAGCGTCGGCGTGGCGACGGCGAATAGCATCCTGGTGGTGAGTTTCGCCAAGGAACGGCTGGCGGAGGGAGCGACGCCGCAGCAGGCCGCGCTCGATGCAGGCTTCGTTCGTTTCCGCGCGGTGCTGATGACTGCGCTGGCCATGATAATCGGTATGGTTCCCATGGCGCTAGGGTTGGGAGAAGGCGGCGAACAGAACGCCCCATTGGGGCGGGCCGTGATCGGCGGATTGATGTTCGCCACAGTTGCTACTCTATTCTTTGTACCCACCGTTTTCAGCATGCTGCACCGTGTGCGGGCGGTCCCCAAGAGTTAGAACAAATTTATACCAATGGCTCGAACGGTCAAACTCATCTTCCTTGCCCTGGCGGTAGTGCTGATTGCCGGCGCGGTGGTAGTCCGCGGAATCACGTCGCGAATCAAAGTTGCGGCGATCGTGAAGAAGGAAACACTGGATCTCGCGGTGCCGAGCGTGGCGGTCATCCATCCGAAACGGGGCGCGATGAAGGACGAAATCGCGCTACCGGGCAACATCATGGCGTTCATCGATTCGCCGATTTACGCGCGCACCAGCGGATACCTGAAAAAGTGGTATGCGGACATCGGGACGCACGTCAAGGCCGGGCAGTTGATCGCCGAGATCGAATCGCCCGAAGTGGACCAGCAACTCGACCAGGCGCGCGCGACCTTGGCGACGGCGGAGGCCAATCTGAAGCTAGCCGAGTTGACGTTGAATCGCTACCAAGGCCTGCTGAAACTGGATGCCATTGCGAAACAGGATGTGGACAACGCCGAAGGAGCTTACGAGGCGGATAAAGCGACGGTGGCATCCAATGCCGCCAACGTAAGGCGTCTGGAGCAACTGGTTTCCTTCGAGAAAGTCTTTGCGCCATTCGAAGGCGTGATTACCATCCGCAACACAGACATCGGCGCGCTTATCAATGCGGGGAATGGGGGAACGGCGCAGGAGTTGTTCCACATCTCCACCACCAACCGGCTAAGGATTTTCGTGAGCGTGCCACAGATGTACTCGCGCGCCGCGGTGCCGGGAGTGATGGCGACGATTACTCTCGCCGAATCTCCGAGCCGGAAATTCGCAGGCAAAGTAGCCAGGACGGCGGAAGCCATCGACCCGGCTACACGGACGCTGCTGACCGAAGTCGACATCGACAATCCGTCGGGGCAATTGATGCCGGGGTCCTACGCAGAAGTCCATTTGAAATTGCCGTCAGAATCGGCCGCTTTGATTCTGCCGGTGACGGCGCTGATCTTCCGGGCGGAGGGGTTGCAGGTCGCGGTGATACGAGGAGGAACCAAAGCCGAGTTGGTTCACATCACCTTGGGGCGGGACTTTGGGACGGAAGTTGAAGTTACAAACGGTATCACCGCAGAAGATTCGGTGGTGGTGAACCCGCCGGATTCGCTGACTTCAGGCGCCGCAGTCAGAGTCGACCAACACAGCGCAGATCAATGATGCGTATCCACGCGGAAGTTCGAACCGGGAGTTCGATTTCCGCGCGGAAACGCAGCGACCGAAGCGATTATCGACGTCCGCCGCGATAGCCGCCGCCACCCCGATATCCGTAGCCACCGCGATAGACGTTACCACCCCGATATCCGTAGCCGTAGCCGCCGCGATAATAACCGCGGTATCCGCCGCCGAAGTACAATCCGCCGCCGTAATAACCCGGGTATCCGTAGCCATAGCCATACCCGTACGGATAATAACCATACGGATACGGGGCAACGTACGGATAAGGCGCAGCGTACGGCGCCACGTAGGGTACCGGAGCCACAGGGACTCCGACGCCAACTCCGATCCCGAAACGCGGGCCCGCAAACAGTGAGCTTCCCGCCAGCAACAGGATTCCGATGATCTTTTTCATTTTCTTCAGCCTCCCCACTTCTATCTAAGCAAGCCGCATGCCGTTTCTAATTCATTAAAACTAAAGAGCTAGTGCGTTCCTTGGACGGTTGGACTCCACCGGCCCGGTGGTTTTCGGCCACCCGAACCGGTGGATTCCGAAATTAGCGATGCCATCCACGGACGTAGGGGTGATAGACCGGTCCGTAATAACGCGGCGCGACATAGGCAGGGCGCCAGTAGCGCGGTCCAACCACGTACGGATACGGCGCGACATAAGGAACAACCGGTGCGGGGTACGTCACGACGGGTGCCGGGGCAACGGGACGATGGGCGCTCCGACTCCAACTCCGATAACAACACGCGGGCCCGCGAAGAGAGAACTTCCGGCCAGTAGCAGGATTCCAATCATTTTTTTCATTTGCTTCGAGCCTCCTGGCGCCGTAGTAAGCAAGCTGCGTGCCATTTTTAATCGATTGAAACAAAGGCATTAACGCGCCAACTAAGGTGGCTGGAGATCACCGGCCGCTGGTGGTTTTCGGCCAAATCAGCGAGTTGATCGGGATAGAATAAGATCCAGCATGAGCGACGGCAAGATCACTCGGCGACAAGCGGGACAAATTCTAGGCGCGGCGGCGATGGCGGCGGAAACGTCGGAAATCTGTTTCCTGAGCGCGATTGAGATGGCGGGATTGATCCGGCGCAAGAAGCTGTCGGCGCGGGAAGTCATGACGGCTCATTTGAACCAGATCGAGCGGGTGAATCCACGCGTGAACGCGATCGTCACGCTGGTTTTAGATCAGGCGGCGGAAAATGCTCGCAAAGCGGACGACGCACAAGCCCGCGGAGGGACGCTGGGTCCGCTGCACGGGCTGCCGGTGGCGCACAAAGACTTGATCGAGACGGCGGGGATTCGAACCACATTCGGATCGCCCATCTACAAAGACAACGTGCCGACCGTGGACGCGATTCTGGTCGAGCGGATCAAGCGTGCGGGCGCGATTACGGTGGGCAAAACCAATACGCCGGAGTTCGGCGCGGGATCGCAGACGTTTAACACCGTGTTTGGAGCCACGAAGAATCCCTACGATTTGACCAAGACATGCGGTGGATCGAGCGGGGGCGCGGCGGTGAGTCTGGCTTGCGGAATGGTGCCGCTGGCCGACGGGACCGACCATGCGGCATCGTTGAGGAACCCTGCGGCGTTTTGCAGTGTGATCGGATTTCGTACCGCGCCGGGCCGCGTCCCGCAAGTCGCGAACGGCAACCTATGGTCGACATTGAGCGTCGCGGGTCCGATGGGCCGCACGGTAGCCGATGTCGCCCTGCTGCTCAGCGTGATGGCGGGACCGGATCCGCGTAGTCCGATCTCGATCAGCGAGCCGGGATCGAAGTTTGCGGGCCGTCTTGACCGGAATTTCAAGGGCGTGCGCGTCGCGTGGTTTAGGAATTTAGGCGGCGTGCCGTTCGACCGGCGCATTCTGGAAGCGGTCCATGCTCAGCGTAAGACGTTCGAGTCGCTGGGCTGCGTCGTCGTGGAAGCGGAGCCAGATTTCAGCGGGGCCGACGAGGCCTACAACACGCTGCGCGCCTGGGGATACGCCGCCAATTATTCAGAGTTAGTGCGCACACATCGCGACCAGGTGAAGGACACGATTCAGTGGGAAGTAGAGCGCGGGTCGAAGCTTACGGTCGCGGATCTGGCTCGCGCGGAGATGCTGCACGGGCAGGCATGGAACCGGATGCGGGTGTTCATGGAGAAATACGAGTACTTCATCCTGCCAAGCACGCAGGTGCCGCCGTTCTCTCTCGATCAGCCGTACATCACCGATATCGAGGGCGTGAAAATGAACTCGTATATCGAGTGGATGAAGTGCTGCTACCTGATCACGCTGGTGGAATCGCCGTCCATTTCGATGCCGTGCGGATACACGCCGGAGGGGTTGCCGGTGGGGCTGCAGATCGTCGGTCGGCATCGGGATGAATTGGGCGTGCTGCAACTGGCGCAGGCGTTCGAACAAGCGACTCGATCGACTTGGCGCCGGCCTACCGTGTGACCAGGAACACGGCGACTTCGGCCATCAGGTTCGGCATCAATTTGATCTGGCGATTGCGGGACAGGAAGATTCTTCGTTCCACGCGCCACTTTTCCTGCTGAGTCAAGGCCTCAAAATCGAGGACCGTAAGGAAATGGATATTCGGGGAATCGTACCAGTCGTAGGGGAACAGCTTGGTTTGCGGCGCGCGGCCGCTCCATAAGTGTGCGGCGCGAACGCGCCAGTGGCCGAAGTTCGGGAACGCGACGATGGCTCGGCTGGCGATGCGCAGCATCCCGCGGAGCACGTGCAAGGGATTGCGAGTCTCCTGCAACGTCTGGCTGAGGATCGCGTAATCGAAAGCCCCATCGGGATAATCGTCCAAAGCGGATTCGAGGTCGCCCTGGTAGACGGACACGCCGCGGGCGATGGCTTTTTGCACGCTGGGCCCGGTCATTTCAACGCCGCGTCCGTCCACCCTCTTATTTTCCTTGAGCCATGCGAGCAACTCGCCTTCGCCGCAGCCGAGGTCCAGAACCCGCGTGCTAGGTTCGATCAGCTCGCCGATGATGGCGTAGTCGCTGCGTCCATACAGCTCAAGCATGCGTGCTCGCCAGGAAGCCGCGCACCAACTCAGTTTGTTCGTCTGCTTCGAGCAGAAAAGCGTCGTGGCCGTAGTGCGACTCCAAGTTGCAGTAGGCCACGTCGCAATTCCGGCTGCGGAGAGCGCTGACGATTTCAAGCGATTGGTAGCTGGGATACAGCCAGTCCGAAGTGAAACTGATGACCAGGAAGCGCGTTTTTACGCGCTCAAATAACGATGCCAGAGCGCCTCGCTCGGTAAGGTCGAAAGTATCCATCGCGCGGGTGATGTAAATGTAGGAATTGGCGTCGAAGCGGTCGACGAACTTGCTCCCGCGGTATTGCAGGTAGCTTTCGACTTCGAACTGGTCCGGCGAGCGCAGCCGGCGGCCGAATTTCTCGCGCATGCTTTCGTCGCTCATGTAGGTGATGTGGCCGACCATGCGCGCGACCGATAATCCGCGGGCAGGCGGATGGCTTTGATAATAATTCCCGTCATTCCAATCGGGGTCGGCCATGATCGCCTGGCGGCCCACTTCGTTGAAAGCGATCTGCTGCGCGCTATGACGCGCGGTGCACGCGATCGGGAGGGCGGCCGCGACGCTCTCGGGATACGCGACGGCCCACTCCAGGGCCTGCATGCCTCCCATGGATCCTCCCGCGACGGCTACCAGGCGCGGGATGCCCAGATGGTCGATCAGCATCTTTTGTAGCCGAACCATGTCGGAGATGGAGACGGTGGGAAACGCCATGGCCCAGGGACATCCGGTCGCGGGATTGATGGAGCCGGGACCCGTAGTGCCGCGGCAGCCCGCAAGGATGTTTGAGCAGATGACGAAATACCGATCCGTGTCGAAGGCTTTACCGGGGCCGATCATGCTGTCCCACCAGCCGCCTTCGCCAGCCGCGTGTGCGTCGCCGGAGAACGCATGGGTGGCGAGAATCGCGTTGTTTTTGGCGGCGTTCAGAGTGCCGTAGGTTTCGTAGGCGACTTCGACGGGTGAAAGAATCACGCCGCAATCGAGCGGAAGCTGGTCGAACGTGGCAGTGGCGACCTCGGTAATCATGTGGGAATCTCTATTTTATCGCGGTCTGCTCCAGCCGGCCGATCAGTTCGCGGAATGCTTCAACGCTTTTGCGGTCCGCAGTGCGTAAAGCCTCTGATTCCAAGGTTTCCAGGTGCTTGTGAATCTTCGCAGCTTTCGCGGAACCGGACCGGGTTAGGGCGACAACGAAGGAGCGCCGGTCGTGCGGGCTGGGCTCGCGGGTCACCAGGCCGCGTGCGACCAGACGGTCCAGGACGCTGGTCAGCGTCGAGCGTTTGTGGGCGAAAGCGCGATGGAGGTCAGCGATGGTCGAATCGCCAGATTCGGCGAGGTGACACAGAATATGGGCCTCGGCTTGATTGAGATCGGGAAAATGGCGCTGGATGAACAGTCCGATCCGGTGTGTGGTGCGATGGATTTCGAAGATGAGTCGCAGGTTCATCAGCTTTCAGCATACCTCTTGACGACGATAATACGATATCGTATAGTTCGTTATTGAAGTATCGGGGAGTGCAACCATGACCGACGCTGAGTTTGCGAGTGCGTTTGAGAATTGCGAGCTTTCGAACGAATCGTTTC
>Ga0209517_10006278_pt1 | contig 14741 bp, 13 predicted proteins | sample PeaSoiMetSII2010_FD_187695 | JGI IMG/M metagenome (GOLD analysis project Ga0209517, IMG submission 187695) | Peat soil microbial communities from Weissenstadt, Germany - SII-2010 (SPAdes) (version 2) | ecosystem: Environmental > Terrestrial > Soil > Wetlands > Peat | place: Germany... | reverse complement strand
ACGTGTGCTTCGCACAATGGTGGCGAAACGCCGCGTGAGTTCCCGGATGCGGTCGGGCTTGTGCAGGAGCATCGATTCGCGCGGGATTAGCTCCTTGCCGACGCTGAGAGCGGATGCACCGGCGAGGAGGTAGTAGGCGGCGTTTTGCTGCGTGACGCCCCCTCCGGCAATCAGCGGGATTTCCGGGAAAGGCCGACGCAACGCGCGGATAAAGTTGTCTCCGCCGACCAAAGAGGCGGGGAAAATCTTGACGAAATCGGAGCCGGCTTTCCAAGCGGCGAGAACTTCGGTGGGAGTCATGGCACCGGCCATCATGATGATGTTCCGGAGTCCCGCGACGTAGTGAACCGTGGGGATATCAAGCGCGGGGCTGCTGATGAACTGGGCGCCCGCGTCAATGCACCGGCGCGCCGTGTCCACGTCGAGGACCGTGCCCGCGCCAAGTATCGCGTCAGGAACATCTTTCACCAGGTCGCGGATGACGTCGAGGGCGCCGGGGACGGTCATGGTGAGTTCAATGATCGGGATGCCCGCGTGAGAGACCTCTTCCACGGCAAAGCGCGCATCCTCTGCGGAAGAGGTGCGGATCACGGGTACGAGACCTACTTCTTCAACGCGGGCGCACAGCTCTTGCTTTTCCATGGATGAAAAAACCTCCGCGGGCCCTTCGCCGGGAATGGATCAAGAGGCGAAGCCAACTTTTCCTACAGCATTATAGTGGTAGCGGCGGGAATTTCCAGTCACCAGACTGCAACCCGTGGAGGGCGGCAGAGTGGTAGACTCAGCGGGGGACGGAGAAAGCCATGCCACGAAAAAAGACAAAAAAGAGCCGAGCAAAAGCAGTGGGCAGCCACAAGACCAAAAGGAAAGCCATCTCAAAAATAAAGGCGCGCAAGGCCCAGACCGCTCCCAAGAAAAAGAGCCGGAAAAAGCGTATTGCCGGGCACGAGAGCTCGGCTGATGTGGTGACCTACAAAACGCGCGGGCTGGGGGCCAACTCGGCCGGACAATCGGGCGATACACAGGGCCTCCCGGGAGTCCCTGTAGGCGAATCCGAAAGCGTGGAAGAACTGCTGGAGGAAGGGCAGACATACGAAGCAGAGGTTCTGGAAGGAGTGGAGAACGCGCGAGATGCCGACAAATCGGAAGTGAAAACCCGGCAAGTGCCCGAGGATGATGTGCCGGAGGAGTATCGAGGGAAGGACTGAGGCCTGAATGAGGCTGGGAATTATCTCCGATACCCACGGGTTGCTGCGGCCCGAGGCAACGCGGGCGCTAAGCGGCGTAGACCTGATCGTGCACGCTGGGGATGTGGGGAACCGCGAAGTGCTGACGCAATTGAAGGCCATCGCGCCAGTGTTTGCAGTGCGAGGGAATGTGGATACGGAAGCTTGGGCGGCGGAACTTCCCGCGACGGCCATCGTGGATGCGGGCAGCGCCAGTTTGTACGTGCTCCACAATCTCAGAGAGTTGGATTTGCGGCCAGACGCGGCAGGGTTTGACGCGGTGATCAGCGGCCACACACACCAAGCGGAACAGTGGGAGCGCGAGGGCGTACTGTACTTGAATCCGGGGAGCGCGGGACCTCGACGGTTTAACCTCCCGGTGACACTGGCGCTGGTGGAAGTGGGAAACGAGCCGTGGAGAGTGGAGATTGTGGAGCTCCTGCAGAGCTGACACTGGCCGAACGGTCAGGAAGGAACCGGGACAGAAGTGGGTGCGCTGGGGCATTTGGCGCAAGGGCGACAGCCATCCCTGCTTGGACTTGATGCAAGTCATTGTTTAGCTGGGAGATAGGATTTAGCGCCGGTGGCGAGTCGCTTGCATTAGTTAAGTTCAGAATAAGCGGAGATTCGGGTGCAACCGGGTGATTTATGGTGGTGCCCCGGGGCTTGATCCCGCGAGTGGTATTACACGCGAACTTCAATGCGTGTCAGCGTCCAGGGGCCATGGGAGTCCTTCTCATGGCCCTTGGTTTTTTCTATCCTGGGTAACGGCAGTTGCCAATCCATACAAAGACCAAAAAACTTTCGGGAAGTACTAGCGTACCGATATGGAAGGGAGTATTTTAGTACCGCCCGGCTATTGTCCCGGAAGCGTGCTGCAAGGCACAATATCCGCAGAGTCAGCCGCACGAGAGGTCCTTCCGAAAAAGCGCAGAACGTTCGAAGAACTGTCGTTGAGAGCTTTTGAGGAAGGTCATAGGTGTCGGTTAGAGGCGGACCGGAAGAACTGAGGAGCAGGAAGGTCCCCATGGGCGTACTTCATTTTCGATACCGCGAGCGCAGACGGACTCTGCGCGTGGCCATGTCACTGCCGGTTGTGGTGCACGGGCAGAATGAGATGGGGGAAAAATTCTGCGTCCGTGCGATGACACGCTCGGTCAACAAGCAGGGCGCGTTGCTCGCGATGGACGAGCCGGTCCTGGCGGGCCAGGAGCTGCTGCTGGTGAATGAAAACACCAGCCGGTCGGTGGAAACACGCGTCGTGTATGTGAAGCGAGAGCGTGACGGCAAACTGAGCGTCGGACTGGAATTCGTGAATGCCGAGACTAATTTTTGGAAGATGACCTTTCCAGTGCCCGGCGCGCGCCCCCTGCGGCGGGCGACAGGCTCGAAGGCGATGGCCTAGGGAAACGGCCCGGAAGCGGCGAAATCGCCGCACCCTCCTGCAAGAGAACCCTGAAAAAAAGTGAAAGTTACGGCGCGTACGGCAAGGTGTGTGCGCGCCGGTGCGAACTCCGGAGCGCGCCCTAATTGGCGCGCTTTCTGCTTGCCGATGACTTGCGACGATTCGGTTTGCGAGGCTCGCGGCGGTCAGCAGTGGCACGCGAACTACTGTGCAGGATGGATTCGCGCGTCGTGCGGGGGAGCTTGGCGACTACCAGATCATAGGATGAGCGGAGCAGAGTCGCGAGTTCCGTGGGGGAAAGGGCGTCGCGGGTCTCCAGGGCAATCCACTTGGCACGCGCGAGGTACGGGGCGGGGATGATGCCGGGGCGCTCCGTGAGTTCCGCGAAGTTTTCCGGCGTCACTTTTAGGGAGAGCCAGACGCGGGCGGGTTCCAGCAGCGTGATGGCAAACATTTTGCCCGCGACCTTGAAAAGCAGGTCGTCACCCCACTGGATCTGCTCGGTGGCGGAAGGAAACGAGAGGCAGAGTTTGCGAAGCTGCTCAATGTTCATGGGGGAAACCTCATCGGCACGGTTTGAGGATCAGTGCGTTGGAGAGGCTAGTCTAGCGCGAAAGTTTTCCTGGCGGAACCTTGGCGCTATTGGAACAGGGCTCGATGCAAGAGTGGTTGGCTCGGGGAGCGCCGCGCTCGTTTATCGTGGGATAATACGCTCCGCGAGGGTCTGGGGAGGCTTGGGAATGAGCGACACACCGTCTTATCCATACGAAACCCGCTTGAACATTTATTACCAGCCGTTAGAAATCATCGAGGAGAAAATGCTCGCCGATGCGTGCACCTTCCAGTGGTACAACCAGACGCTCTGCCAGGTGAACGGCGCGGTGGTACGCCTGGGCGTCTTCCTCGGCGAATACCACTGGCACAAACACGACGCGGATGATGAATTTTTCTATGTGCTGGAGGGTCAACTCCTGATCGACCTGGAGGAGCGGGCGGTGGTACTTAACCCTAGACAGGGTTTTGTGGTTCCCAAGGGGACCCTGCACCGCACGCGAGCTCCCCAGAGGACCGTAGTGCTCATGGTGGAAAACGCGGGGATCATTCCGACGGGCAATTAAGCCATTCCCACTTTGAGAGAGTCCGACCGCGCAGGCTGGCGAAATCAGCGGCCGTCGCCAGTAGCTTTGGCAATGGCAGCAGGTACGCGGATGGTCACGCTGTCGGGCGTAGACCATATGGGGGTGCCGTCCTCGATCTCGACCTTGTGCATAGTGATCTTCGCTGCTGCGCGATCCACCTCGACGAGAAGGTAGTGGTAGTTAACGCCCGTATCTTTGTATAGGTCGTCGGGCGCGCGTGGAAAGAGATACGGGCGCGCGCCGCCACCGCCGGTGACGAAATAAGTGACGCCGCCATGATCGTGGTGCTCATAGTTGTGAACGTGGCCGTTGAAGACGATGAAGCGGGCGCGGGTGCGCTGCTGACGCTCTTCGAGCATCTTGGCGAGGGCTTGTTCGGTGGGCCGCGCGGAATGGCCACCACCGTAAATTATCTGGTCGGAGGAACTGGTGTACGACGGATGGTGCCAAACGAAGAACACGAAATCGACGTCGGCGAGAAGATGATCGAGTTGCGCCGCGAGCCAGGCACCCTGAGCGCCGGTGAGTTCGTCGAGATTGCTATCGAGAACGAGCATCAGCGAATTGGCAATACGCGCGGAATAGAAGCGATTCTTCTGGAGTTCCGGGAAGCGCTGGAAATAGTTGCCCAGGGCGATATCCAGATCGCCGTGCAGATCGTGATTGCCGATCGCAGGGTAAATAGGGATTTTGCGATCCCGCCAAAGCGAGGTTTCGGCGTCCCACACCTGCCAGTCCTTGAAGTTGTCGCCATCCAAAACGATGTCGCCGCCAATGGAGATGCCGATGGGATTCTCCTGTGCAATCGCGGCAACCATGGCGTGGCGGATTTCGGGATTGGCGGGTTTGGTGTCCGCGGGATCGTGGAAGCGCGTGTCACCGAGGGCCACGAAATGGAAGGAGACGGAGGTTTTGATTTCCAGGGCGAGCGGTTGAGATTGCGCGTAAGCGGGAATAAGGGGAATGCCACCGGCGATAAGTGCGAGAAATGCTCTGGTCAAGATCCTCATGGTAGCCTCAGTCACTATTTCCGCGCCGAGAAGTCGGCTTTACACGGATTGGGAATACACGGAAGAGTCTACAGGGGTGGGCCGAAAGAAATGTAAAGGGATTTTCAGATGGGCGAAACGCCCGGTGGACGATTTGAAAAAAGGGGAAGCTGGGCGTCATTGCCCTTTATCGAAGGGATAGCCCTGGTCAGCCCAATCCACGGCGAAATCCGTGGGCAGGAGGAGGACACGGAGTTTGGTAAAGCCGAGCTCGTGAAGCGCGGTGAAGGCGGGGCGGAGGTTGGGGCAGCGGTCCATGGGACAGCAGCCACAATAGATCACAAGATTCGCGGAGCGGGGCAGCGAGGAGGCCCAGGTCTTGAGTTCCTGCAGGCTCTCTTCATTTCCCGCCGTGCCGTGGTATTGCGCGCCTTGGATGTGGCCGGAAGTGTAGAGGCGCTTGAAGCCGACAAAGACAATTGTGGGAGCGGGTTTGGGCTTGCTGAGTTCCTTCAGCAAATCCGCGGGCTGGACGGTTTGCGAGGAGTTCCAAGGGTCAGTCGCGGCGCGCAGCGAAACGTGCGAAACCAACAGCAGAGCTACCGCGACCCCGGCGAGAACCGCGAGGGAAGTCATGCGCGTGACGGTGCGACGCGTCATTTGGAGAGCCTCCATGGAAAGAAGATGCGTTAAGTGTAGCGCGATGCGGGTGGGCGAATCGGGGAAAAGAAAGGCCCGCGGGGAGTTTCTGAGGCGTAGCAGGCCAGGGCGAACCGCGTGCGGTCTATCGCTTCTGGTCGGCGCGGGTGCGCATAAGTTTATTGGCACTGGAACGCAGGGTTTCCGGAATGTTCTTGTTCACGGAAAGCCGCTTGAGATCGAGGGCATTCAGAATGGGGAGCATGTGCAAGGAGACGTCGAGCGGCGTTTTGGGGTTGTTCATGAGGTTGCGCACGACGATGTAGTTCTTGCGGAAATTGCGGTTGGTGGCGATCAGACGAAGGATTTCATCGGTGAGACTGGGCATGGAGGCGAAGGCTTCGACCTCCTGATCGGTGAGGCGCGGGGATTGCAGTACGGCACGCTGGACGACTTTGTTGGAGTCGCGGATCAATGTGCGGCGGGCATCTGAGCCGCCCTTCATGGCAAATTGCACGCGTTGGGAAACCGTCATGCGGCTGATCTGCTGGAGCAAGGTCTGGCGCCTGACCGGGTCAGGCTCGGCTTCGGCGGCGGCATCGGCGAGGCGGCCCTCGTCAATGGCGGTGCTGCGAAGCTCCTGCAGCGTGCTTTTCTGGTCGGGGGTGAGGCCGGCGTAGTGCTCCAGAGCGACGGCGAGCGTGCTGGAAAGGCTGATGCGATCGAGTTCATCGAAAAGCACTTCAACATGGGCTGGCGTCAAGTGCGGCACAACGATGGCAAGTTGCTCGCCGGGGCACTTCGGGTTGGCCACGAGCGCGTCCAGTATGCCGGGCTTGGCGGCGAAATTTCTGGCCACGTAGGTAAAGAGTGCCGGCAGGGGGTGTTCGCGGTTCATGGCTTCCACGAAAACTTCCAGGGAATCGGAGAGCAGCGCCTCTTGCGCGCGGGAGGAAACCAGTTCGTCGGAATCCTGCGCGAGAACCGTGAGGATTTCGGCGCGGTCCACGGGAGGAATGTGTGCGCCCGTGCTGCAGACGGCCAGCTTGCGTTCGCGCGGGGCACGACCATGGCGCAAATCTTCGAGTACTTCAGGGCTGAGAGTTTCCACCGAATGCCTGCCTAAGGTCCTTACGACCTAAAGTAATTGTACCCGAGGCTCCCGGGGCACTGAGTGGCGGCATGGCTTGGCCGTTCAATTCCAGCAACACCGCGCTGGAGTCCGCAGCAGTGACCTCAAACTCATCAGCAGCCCGGAAGTGCCGACTTTCTCCGGATAGAAACTCACCTTCGAAAAGCAATCTACCATCAGCAACAATGCGCACGCGGGTGGCCGCGCTGGCGGAAACCAGCAGATCGAGCGGCGGCTCCTGCGCGGGGGATGGCATGTCTGGCTGTTGCTGGGTGGCTAGCGGATTAGAAGCGGATGTGACCGGGATGTTTGCGGTTGGCGAGACAGCGGTCATGGATTGCGTTTGCGCATGGCGCGCGTCGTAATGCCGCCAAAAATAGACGCCGCCAACGACAGCACAGAAAAGGAGCAGGAGCAAACTGACGAAGAGAAGGAAGGGTATCCACTTGGAGGAGGACATGCGATGTTCGGGTTGCGGGGGGAGGGGCGCGACCTGGGTGCCGTGAGCTAGATCGTATTCGCCGAGGAGGGCCTCTTCATCGAGGCCGAGGTAGCGCGCGATCGAGCGAACAAAACCCCGGTTGAACACGCCGCCTGGAAGCTTGCCCCACTCTTCGTTTTCCAGGGCTTCCAGAAAGCGAGAGCCGATGCGCGTGGCCGCGGTAATCTCCTCCATCGTGACTTCGCGAAGCTCGCGCTCACGCTTCAGACGTTCTCCGAAATTTCCCCTGGCCATGCTGTGTCCCTAGAGAGGAGAGTGTAACAGCGACGGAGGACCGGACCTATCCGCGGGGAGCGCAACCCTGCTTCGATTCCGGAAGGGCGGAAGCGAAGTCAGACGCGGCCAAGAAAAGCGCAGTGGTGACGCGGCGTCCCTTGGGCTCACTATAGGTGGGGCGGGAGGAAGAGTCAAACGAGGAGCGCGGGAAAGCGAAGTGCGCGGCGTGTTTCTACTTCAGGCCGAGGAGTGGGTTGTAAGTCGTGGACCAGCTCAGTTATCCGATAACCATACGAATGAAGTGCCACACAATTCATCATCTCCCACGATGCACTTGGCGCAAGGCTCCTCGCAGCGTGACGTCGGTCACAGCGCATGACGTCGGAACACGCGAACCTGATTGGACAGCACGTAGGAACCCTGCATGCTAGAATGGAATCTAATGCGAAGACTGTTTACCCTCGGACTCGCGTTGAGCGTCTTTACCGCTGGGCTGGTACCGATTTCGGCGTGTGCCATGCTTCCCTCCGGCGCAGCGGAGTGCGCGCGGGCGATGACCCAATCGCCATGCGATCACATGCAGCAACATGAGGACAGGGCTAGACTTACCGCTGCTTCGGATAAGTCCTGCTGTGCTATCTCGCAAGCTCCGCTCCCGGAAATGCAGTACAAGGCGGCTGAGGTTAGCCCGGCGGCCACCTCGGTTGCGATGACCATCAACATGCTCGCCGTTCCGCCCATCAGGCCTTCGAGCACACTGCTGGCTGTCGTCGAGAATCCTTCACCACCCTCGTTCCAATCCCTTCTTTGCACCTTCCTGATCTGAATCAGTCCTGATCGCAGTTCACTGCACGCACACGTGTGTTCGTGCGTCCCGCTGCAAAGTCTCTGATTGCAAGCACTGAGCGAAATCGGCCCTGGGCCCAATACCGCGAAAGGACTGTTTATGAAGTTCATTTCTTCTCGGGTCTTAGGAGTTTTTCTCCTTGTATTTGCAGTATCAAGCGCGCGCGCTCAGAACGCCGCCGCCGGGGAACCCGCGAAGCTCGCGGACCTTTTGACGGAGGCGGAAAAGAACAATCCGCAGATACAGGCGGCGCGGCACGCTTGGGAATCGGCGAAGCAGGTTCCGACGCAGCTCGCAACGCTGCCGGATCCTCAAGTCGTGGTGCAACAGATGAACGTGGGTAGTCCGCGCCCGTTTGCGGGATACAGCAACAGCGACTTTGCTTATTTCGGCGTGGGGTTTTCGCAGGACATTCCCTACCCGGGCAAGCTGCGGCTTCGCGGTGAAATTGCGGGGAAGGACGCGGACGCCACTCAACAGCAAGTGGAGTCGGTCCGGCGCGCGGTTCTGGCGACTGTGAAAATGACCTACTTCCAGTTGGGCTATCTGGCCAGGCGGCAGAAGATTCTCGACGAGGATTCACAACTCTTGCAGCAGGTCGAGCAGGCCGCGGAGGTCCGCTACCGGAGCGGGATGGGGAATCAGCAGGATGTTCTCCAGGCGCAACTTGAACGCACGAAGCTACTTCGAGAAATCACCATGAATCAGCTGGAATCGGGAAAAGTTCAGGCGGAGCTGAAGAATCTCCTGAACCGTTCGCAAGCCTCGCCGGAGATTGAAACGGCCGCGCTGTTCGAAAGCACCCCTGCTTACAACTTCGATCAGTTGCTAGCCGAGGCGAAAGTCAACAATCCCGACCTGGCCGGAATGCAGAAGATGGTGGAGCGCCAGGGATTGCAGCTAGACCTTGCGAAGAAGGATTTCTATCCCGATTTCAATGTGCAAGGCATGTGGCAGCGGACCGACCCTTCGCAATACCGCGCCTATTACCAATTTACCGTGGGCATGCGTATTCCGATTTACCGAAGCCGTCGCCAGCGGCCGGAATTGGCCCAAGCCGAGTCCGATCGGGATCGCGCCAAGACTGAATATGAAATGCAATCGCAGCAGACGGCGTTCCAACTCCGCCAGCAGTTTATCAGCGCGGAAAAATCAGCGGAGCTGCTGAAGATTTATCGCGAAGGCTTACTACCTCAAGCGCGCGCCGAACTACAGGCGGGCATGGCCGCGTATCAATCCAATCGGCAGGACTTCCAGGCCTTGCTGGCGTCTTTCCTCGATGTCCTGAAGCTCGACGAAGAATATTGGCAGACGCTCTCTGAACACGAAACCGCCTTGGCACGGATGGAAGAAATAACTGGAGTAACGCTGCGCTGAACAGCGGCGCAAAGGAATCGTTCCATGAAAAACTATCGAATTGCATTTGTCATCGTGCTCGTCGCGAACCTGGTTCTGGTCGGAGTGTTTGCGGGTTTCTGGTGGTGGTCGCTTCGTCCCGTTGGGACAAAGACTGCCGCCACACCTGCCTCCAATCCTGCGGCCCAGCAGGAGATAAGTACTTCCGCCGTGCCGCCGCCACCGTCTGCGGAGACACCGCTCTCTCCCATCCAACTTTCGCCGGAGCGATTGCAATCCATTGGTGTGAAGTTCGGGGTGGTGTTGCGAAAGGAGCTGAAAGACACCATTCGCACGACGGGGACGGTCGCCATTGACGAACGGCGCCTTGCTTACGTGCAAACGCGCATTTCCGGCCACATCGAGAAGGTTTTTGCGGATGCCACATACCAATACGTAAAGAAGGGCCAGCCGTTATTCACCATCCACAGCCCGGAGCTCGTCGCCGCGGAGCGCGAATACCTTCTTGCCCAGCAAAACTCGCAAAATCTCTCACAAAGCACAGTCCCTGGTGTCGCGGCAGGAATCGCCTCTCTGCAGGAATCGTCTCGTGAACGCTTGTCACAGTGGGACATTCCCCAGCAGGAGATTGCCCGTCTGGAAACAACAGCCCAGGTCAGCGAGACCCTGGAAATTGACTCCCCCGTTTCCGGATACATCACCGAGCGCAATGCACTTCCCAACTTGATGGTGCAGCCAGATACGCGGCTCTACACCGTCGCTGACCTTTCTACGGTTTGGGTCCTCGCTCAAGTTTTCCAGAATGATTTGGGCCGCATCAAGGTGGGTTCACCCGCATCTCTTACCGTGGATTCCTATCCCGGCCGCATATTCCGGGGAAAGGTGGATTTCATTTATCCGGATGTGGATATGACCACGCGCACCGCTCGTGCACGTCTGGTCTTCTCAAATTCGCAACTCACCCTTTCTCCCGGGATGTTTGTGAACGTAAGTGCGGAGGTGAATCTGGGAAAGCAATTGGCGATTCCGGTGAGTGGAGTCTTGCAATCGGGAACGCGGCAGATTGTTTTCGTCGATCGTGGTAGCGGTTACCTTGAGCCGCGTGAGGTACAACTCGGCCCTCAGGCAAACGACGAGTACATCGTTCTAAAGGGCTTGCAAGCCGGAGAACGCATCGTTACCTCTGCAAACTTCTTGATCGATTCCGAGAGCCAACTGCAAGCTGCGATTGGTTCGTACGCCTCGCCGCCGCCGGGCGCTAGCGCAACAGAATCCAAAAGCAACCCTGCCAATCAAACAGCGGCGCAAGTCGAATTCTCGACCGAGCCGCAAACTCCGAAAAAGGGCTTAAATCTGTACCGAGTGAAATTGTCCGCTGCCGATGGCTCACCGGTTACGGGTGCTCAAGTCAGCGTGCGCAGCTATATGGCGGGTATGCCGGAAATGGGAATGGCCGCGATGAATGTCGTTACGCCACTCACGGATAAAGGGAACGGCCTGTACGAGGGCCAGGTGACGCTGGATAGCGGGGGGAGGTGGAAGGTCACCATCACAGCGCTCAAGAACGGCGCTGCTCTTGTCACGAAGCAACTCAGCCTTCAGGCGCAAGGAGGCATGTAGCCATGATCTCCCGCGTCATTGATTGGTGTGCGAACAACCGTTTCCTTGTTTTCACGGGAACTCTCCTGCTGCTCCTCGCCGGAATCTGGTCGCTCAAGAATATTCCCCTCGACGCCCTGCCAGATATCTCCGACGTTCAGGTAATCGTCCACATCCCCTGGGAAGGTCAGCCACCGAACATAATCGAAGACCAGGTAACCTATCCCATCGTTTCAACTCTCCTCGCCGCTCCCCACGTTAAGGCCGTGCGAGCCCAAACCATGTTCGGCGATTCCTACATCTTTGTTGTTTTCGAGGATGGAACAGACCTTTATTGGGCTCGCTCCCGTGTACTCGAATACATTCAGCAGCTTCAAGGGGTCTTGCCGAAGAACGTATCACCCATGATTGGACCAGACGCTACTGGAGCGGGCTGGGTCTACGAATATGCGGTCATCGATCGTTCTCATGGTCACAGCTTGGCTGAATTGCGCAGCCTTCAGGACTGGTATCTCCGCTTTCAACTGGAAACCGTTCCTGGTGTAGCGGAAGTCGCCTCCATGGGTGGATTTGTCCGGCAGTATCAGGTGAATCTGGACCCCAACAAACTTCGCGCTTACAACATTCCGCTATCCATGGTGATTGACCGCGTTCGCGATTCGACCAATGAAGTTGGTGGCCGTATCCTCGAAATGGCCGGTGCCCGCTACATGATTCGCGGTCTGGGTTACTTGCGTTCGCTCCAGGACCTCGAAAGCGTTCCGGTCGCAACGAAGAACGGCACCCCGGTCCTCGTCCGTGACCTCGGCAATGTCGCCTTTGGCCCCGACATTCGGGAAGGAGTTGCCGAATGGAACGGAGAAGGCGAAGTTGTAGGCGGCATCATCGTGATGCGTGACGGAATGAATGCTCTTACCGTGATTGATGGGGTAAAGAAAAGACTCGCCGAAATTAAGCCCGCACTTCCTGCTGGGGTCGAGATCGTTTCCGGTTATGACCGCTCTGGTCTAATCCATGATTCCATCGAGACTCTGCAGCGCGATCTTCTTCTGGAAGTAGTAATCGTTAGCCTTGTAACCATCGCCTTCCTATTTCATTTTCGCTCCGCGCTAGTTCCCATCCTGGCTCTGCCTATTGCTCTTGTCGCTTCCTTCATCCCCATGTATTTCCTCCGTGTCAGCTCGAACATCATGTCACTCGGCGGCCTGGCACTCGCCATCGGTGTCCTGATCGACGCCTCCATCGTCATGGTGGAAAACGGCTACCGCCACTTGTCGGAGCGCATGGCCTCTGCGGCCCAATCGGGCACTGAGGTGTCGGACAAAGACAGGAAAACCATTCTAATTGGCGGTGCGAAACAGGTGGGTCCAGCGATCTTCTTTTCGCTCCTGGTCATCCTCGTCTCGTTCTTGCCTGTTTTTCTTCTCGAAGCGCAGGAAGGAAGAATGTTTCGTCCGCTTGCCTGGACAAAAACACTCTCGGTGGCTTTCTCTTCCATTCTTGCCATCACGCTCGTACCCGTACTGATGGTCATATTCATCCGCGGTCATCTTCGCGCCGAGTCGGCGAATCCCTTCTCTCGATGGACACAGGCTCTGTATCTGCCCGTACTCCGCTTCTGCTTGCGCTACCGGAAAACAACGCTTCTACTCAACCTCGTCTTTCTCGTGGTCACCTTTCCTTTGGCTTGGCGCATTGGCAGCCAGTTCATGCCTCCGCTGTATGAAGGCTCTTCTCTGTACATGCCGACCGCCCTTCCTGGAATCTCTATCACACAGGCCTCCACGCTCCTTCAAGAGCAGGACCGCATCATCAAATCCTTCCCCGAGGTCGAAAGTGTCTTTGGTGCCGTGGGCCGTTCCGACAGCCCCACGGACAACGCTCCCTTGGACATGTACGACACCACCATCATGCTCAAACCGCGCAAAGAGTGGCGTCCGGGAATGACCTACGAAAAATTGATCCGCGAGATGGACGAGAAACTCCAGTTTCCTGGTCTGACGAACACGTGGACCATGCCTGTGCAGAACCGTCTCGACATGGAGTTGACGGGCATCAAGACCCCAGTGGGACTCAAGATCCAAGGGCCCAACGTGGAAGTAATCCAACAAGCGGGGACGCAGCTGCAGCAAATCTTGGGGAGTATTCCCGAACTCCGCTCCGTATTCGCCGAACGTGTTGCGGAGGGCTTCTACATCAATGTGGAAGTGAATCGCCTCGAAGCGGCGCGGTACGGTTTGACTGTGGGTGATGTCCATCGCGCCGTGACTTCCGGTATTGGAGGCGAAAACGTCGCTGAAAATGTGGAGGGGCGGCAACGCTATCCCGTCAATGTGCGCTACAGCCGGGACTTTCGCGACGACATCGAGGAACTCAAACGCGTTGTGATTGCGACCCCCACAGGGGCGCAGATTCCCATCGCCGAAGTCGCTAAGGTCTATTTCAGCCGTGGCCCCGCCATGATCCGCGATGAAGATGGCCTGCTCACGGGCTATGTCTACCTGGACCTTGCGACCAAGGACTACGGTGGATTTGTTGACAAAGCAGACCGCCTCTTGCGCGAGAAGCTCAAGCTGCCGCCTGGCTATACATACAAATGGTCCGGCGAATATGAATTCGAACTGCGTGCCAAATCGCGCCTGAAGATCATCGTGCCCATCGTGTTCTTTGTCATCTTCCTGCTCCTCTACATGGTCTTCCATTCGGCAACGGAAGCTGCCGTGCTCATCTTTCCCACCTTTTATGCCATGACCGGGGGACTCATCCTGCAATATTGGCTCGGCTTCAATTTCAGCGTCGCCGTTTGGGTCGGCTACATTGCGCTGTTCGGAATTGCCGTGGAAACCGGCGTCGTCATGGTTGTTTATCTCCATGAATCGCTCGACAAGCGACTCGCTTCCGGTGTTCCGCTTAAGCATGAAGACATTGAAGCCGCAGTCATCGAAGGAGCTGTTCAGCGATTGCGGCCCAAACTGATGACTGTCACGGCCGTTCTCGCCAGCCTCATGCCCATCCTGTGGGAGAGCGGCATCGGTTCGGACGTGATGAAGCCGATTGCAGCCCCAATCGTCGGCGGCATGGTTACATCCACCATCCACGTCCTCATCCTTGTGCCCGTCTTCTTTGCATTTATGAAGGAACGCGCGCTGCGTCGTGGGACTTTGGATTCTTCCTCTGTCTCGAGCAAAGCTTAGTCCAATCAAATCGGACTGTTATTGGGGGCGGGGCATGGTGCCCACCCCTGAACTGGTGAATAACCGGTCATTTGGAATCCGATTGTCGAATGAGCGCGTCCACAGGAATTGCGCAGCCGCCTATTTCTTCTCCAGCTTCGGCTCGAAGTGGATGGTGCTTGCGGGCAGGACATGGATGTTGCGCGTCCAATCCTGGTAGCCGGCGAGTTTCAGCACCAGTAGATGATTGCCGGCAGTGATCTCGAAACTCCCCGGTGTCGAACTGAGGAGCTGGCCGTCCACGTAGATTTCCGCGCCCGCAGGCTCGGAATCCACGGCGAGCGTGGCCGAAGCAGGGCCGGATTGCTCCATGGAAACCAGCTTGCCATCTTTCAGCAGAGCGATCATGCCCGGATAATAGAGCCAAGTTTGCCCCTGAAACGTCACCTCGCGCTGGGGCTTGCCGAGAGCGGCGACGATCTCTTCGCGGGACATTCCCGGGTTGAGACTGGCGGGGG
>Ga0209517_10006277_pt1 | contig 14742 bp, 16 predicted proteins | sample PeaSoiMetSII2010_FD_187695 | JGI IMG/M metagenome (GOLD analysis project Ga0209517, IMG submission 187695) | Peat soil microbial communities from Weissenstadt, Germany - SII-2010 (SPAdes) (version 2) | ecosystem: Environmental > Terrestrial > Soil > Wetlands > Peat | place: Germany... | reverse complement strand
AGGCAGAGCTGTTCAGAAGCCCAAGATTCGGAGGAGTGCTGCCTGGAGAGCTGCGGTTTCTGCTGCGGCCAAGGCGAGATGGGCTAAAGCGAAGAGGGCGGGGAAGAGCAGGTGGTAACCTGTGGGCTGTGGTGAAGGCGCAGTGCCTTTTCATGAGGGCATTGCGCCTTTTGGTTCACTTCGTGGACAGGCCACTTTCGCTTCGCGCATGCATTGGGACCACGAACCGAGGTGGGAATTTCAAAAGGCACTAGGCATTGGTCATTTTTCATTGATCACTTGAAGACAGCCAGAACGCAGGCGTGCGTCGTCGTCGAGATTCGAAGGCCCTGCCGATTGAAAATCTGCGATTGGCTCGTTCGCTCCCGCTCGCTCGGCCCTTCGGCCCTTGCCTCCGCTGAGCTCCGGCAATCCCTTTCGCCGCTTCCCGAGCGGCTCAAGTCAGCAGATTACAAATATTACAAATCTGCGCAACGAGGGTCGCGTCGCGCGAGCGGTTCATGGAAGGCCCCGTCGAGCTGGCGGACGAGTGACCCGGAAGACGGGGCCGAGTTATGAGCACCCATCAAGGCAACTCGTGGGTCACCTTTGACTGCTTCGGGACACTGGTGGACTGGAACTCCGGCTTCTCCGAGCTCCTGAGACCTATCGCAGGGAAGCAAAGTGCGCGACTGCTCGCTGCTTACCACCAGTTTGAGCGGCAGATCGAAGCCCAGCGGCCGCATCGGCACTACAGAGATGTCTTAGCGAGCGCTCTCGCGCTAGCAGCCCAAAAAGTACACGTTGCGCTCCCCAGCTCCCAGGCGCTGGCTTTGCCCCGGGCCTGGACATCGCTGCCCGTTTTTGGGGATGTTGAGCCTGCCTTAGCCGCGTTAAGATCGGCGGGCTACAAGTTGGGAGTCCTAACGAATTGCGACGACGACTTGTTTGAGCAGACCCAGCGTTGTTTTCAGCGATGCTTCAACGTGGTCGTAACGGCCGAACAGGTGCAGGATTACAAGCCGTCGCTGAGCCATTTTCTCTTTTTTGCAAAAGAAACTAGTGTAGTGTCTCGCAAATAACTTTACGTATTCTTGGGGCGATTTTGAACCCCCCTCCGTGTGTAGGGCGTAAAAGGCGGGCGGACGGTACGTAAACTTATTTATGAGACACTACACTAGAGTCGCCCACGACAACTGGGTGCATGTGGCGTGCAGTTGGTTTCACGACATCGCGCCCGCATGTGAACTCGGCATTAAGTGCATTTGGCTGGACCGGGACGGGACGGGTGAAGATCTGTCAGCGGCTTCCTTGAGAATCACCTCAGCCGCCGACCTACCGAACGCGGTGCGCCAGTTGCTGAGCCCTTCCTAAGGGACAATTCTGCCCGTGCTTCTGCTGGGGCACATGCAACATCCCGACGCTGCAAGCCCTACTCAAAAGGTTTCTCCTGTGGACGACACCGGGGGACCTAGCGCGGTTTGCGATCACGCTTCAGAAAGCCGACGCGGGAACGGCCACGGCGGGGATCACCCCGGCCATCGCGCAGGAATACCTCAAACCGCAATTTGATGATTGGCAAGGAGTAGGAATTCGCCTGGTTGGTACCGGAGAGCACCGCAATTTTTATCACGGTGGAGAAAACCCGGGCTATTGTGCAGACCTAGCGGCCGGGGTCGCAGACGGCCGCGGCTATGTTATCATGACCAATGCCAATAAGCACCGGGTCGGCCCTATACTGAACGCCATCCAACATGAATTTGGTTGGTGACTCAAGCTACTTTCTACCAACCCTCCGGGTGGGCGCACGTTTGCGTCACGATTCGGCGAGAAGCGCCCGCCGAAGCCGACGAGAGTTTCGTACTCGGTCTGCTCTGCGACGATCAGCCAAACGCTGAGGGGTGTCATCCGTGTGCGTTCGCCAACCGTGGCGGGGGCGCGAGAGCCTCCTGAATCGGATTTGAAGTTTCAGAAACTGCAAAGCGGCGCCGGCGGTTCCTAACAGCCGGAAGGTTGACGACCTTGATCAGAAATGGAAGGTGGGCTATTTGGTGCAAGGCCTTCGTCCGAACGTCAGGACCCAAAACGCAATCATTCGTTATTTCGAGTGGGCCAAGACTCCTGCGATCTCCTTGCGCGAGTTGATGGACGTGACGATATCAAAACAGGAGCATCCGAAGGCGGGGTATGTGCTCACGCCGCTGCTGGATTTTCGCTGCGTTGGGGTGGAGGGGTTTTGGTCCTTGGTCACTCGGTTGACGGAATCGGATCTGGGTGAACGGTGCAAGGAAGAATGGGTAAAACGGCTCACGCGCCTGAGGCAGGCTTCGCGGATCGCAGGAGGTCGTCGCTACTCATGGTCAAAGCCCTGTAAGCCTCGTTCATGTCTGCTCGATCCGAGGTTTTCGAAGGCAGAGGCCAGGACCACGGACTGTGATGACGACCGGCACTAACACCATGATTCCAATCTCGGAGCGCAATCGGCAAATCCTTGAGATGCGGAAGCAGAGGGTTTCGCGCCGAGAGGTTGCGCGGAGATCCAATTTATCAACAACACGAATTTTACAGCTCGAGAAAAGAGATGCCGCCGAACGGTTCATGGCCAAGAGGCGTGCCGAGTTGCAGGAGGAAATACGGAGGGTCCATGGGATGGAGAAGAACACGGTTTCATAACGCAACTTGGCCGTTCCGTCGAACGTGATGACTCTATCAGCGGAGCCAAGGTTCGGCAAGCAATTATCCCACTGTATCTAGCTATATACTTCGGCAGCAAAAATGATCGGAAAACAGTTATGGCAAGGATTTTGTCCTGCGCTCGCAAGGCGCGAGCCCGCCACTTTTCGCCTTCCTTTTAGCTTCGAGCAGGCTATTTTAGGGGCGGAATGAATTCCAGCGAAATTGCCAGGAGCTTCGAGCAACTCTGGGACAAAAAGCCGGGGGCGGTCGTGCTCCTGGTCCTCGGCTTCGTGGTGTTCATCTTCCTGGTCGTGGATGCCTGGCGCCACAAACGGCGGCGCCACAAGCCGCGCCGCTAAACTCAACCCCAGGAGTTTCTCACCGGCTCCATCGTCGTTTCTCCAACGACTTTGCTGCTTGCCGCCGGTAAGCCCGCCGCGGACTTGGTGCGTGTGCGGTTGGGCCGGCGAAAATGGCGGGACAAAGCGGCAACGGGTGCCTCTGACTAGAAGTTTGATTGCCGCGGTACACCTGGGCCTCTATTCTCGGCCCATGGGTATCGTCAGTGTGCCGCTTGGCAAACGCAGCTACAAAATCAAGCTTGGTCGCGGCCTGCTCTCGCGGCTGGGCAAGGAGTGCGCCCCCCTGTGCCTCGGCTCCACTTGCGTGGTCATTTCCGACCGCAACGTTGCGCCACACTATGCTCGAGGTGCCTGCCAGGCCCTTACCCACGCAGGTTTTGCCACCAAGCTTCTCACCATACCCGCCGGAGAAAAGGCCAAAAGCCTCAAGGTCGTTCAGAGCTGCTATAATCAGCTCGCTGCCTACCGGTTAGAGCGCAGCTCCTTTATTGTCGCCCTCGGCGGTGGTGTCGTGGGAGATTTGGCTGGGTTTGTGGCCGCCACTTATCTCCGCGGCCTTCCCTTCGTGCAGGTCCCCACGACGTTGCTTGCCCAAGTCGATAGTTCGGTCGGCGGCAAAGTTGGCGTTAACCTGCCCGCCGGCAAGAATCTGGTGGGCGCCTTTCACCAACCACGTTTGGTCCTCTGCGACCTGGACACGCTAAGCACACTCCCAGCGCGTGAATACCGCGCCGGCTTGGCCGAAGCGATTAAGTACGGGATCATTGACGACCGCTCCCTCTTCCAAAGGCTGGAACGCGACCTGCCTAAGCTCCTCGAGCGTTCGCCAAAGGTGGCCGAGGAAATCATTCGCCGCTGCTGCGAGATCAAAGCCGAGGTCGTTGGGCAAGACGAAACCGAAGGCGGCCGCCGCGCGATTTTGAATTTCGGGCATACCATCGGCCATGGCCTGGAAGCAATTTCGCGCTACGGCAAGTTCTTGCACGGCGAAGCAATCGCTGTTGGCCAGGTCGCCGCCGCACGCCTCTCCGCCCGCGTATTGGGTTTGCCACCGCGCGATGTCCAGAGAATTTGCACGCTCTTCCAGCGGGCTGGGTTGCCTACTCAAGTGAAACTGACCGCTCGACAGCGCAGGCAGCTCCTGAGTGCGATGCAGCTCGACAAAAAGGTCACTGGCGGCCAGCTAAAATTCGTGCTGGCCAGCAGGATTGGCCGAGCCGAGTTACCCCGGGCTGTGCCTCTGGAGTGGGTCGAGGAAGCCCTCGAGCCAAGCGATTGGGCCGAGGCAACTATAACCCTTTCAAGACATGTCCGCGGTTAGCGAAACCATCGTTCGAGAGTATTTCGAGTTGCATGAGTTTTTGGTGCGGCAGCACCGCAAACATGTCGGCCAGACCCGTCCCCAGGAGGAGGACATCGATTTTTTTGTGCTCAACCCGCACCCCCAGGTCCGCGAAGGCACCCTGCCATTCGTGCTCGGGTCGGCCGACCTGCCCTTCATCGCGCGGGCCATTGTCGTCGTCAAGGGCTGGCACACTGAGACTTTCAGTTCCGCCGTGCTCCAAAATGCACCCGAGATCTTTCGCTTTGTCGAACCGAAGGTTTTTCAACAAGCTGCCCAGGCCTTCGGTAAGGACGGAGCTCCGTTGAAAATCCTGGTTGTCCCCGCCCTCCCACGGGCGGCTCCGGCCCAAGAGCAGAGCATCTCCCTACTCCGCTCAAAGGGCATTGATGCGGTGCTTCCCTTTCGCGCCATGCTCGCCGACCTAATCGCTGAAACCTGGGTCAACCGAAACTATCAGAAATCCGATTTGCTTCAACTGATCCGGATCCTCAAGAACTACGAATTCTTTAAAGAACCTCAGTTGGAGCTGTTCAAAACTCGGCGCAAGGCCAAAGCGTGATGGCTGCATTAGGCCTCCCGCCCATTGAGAACATCCGGAAGCGAGGTATTGATCCACCGCCCCCGTTCTGATAGCTAAGCCGCTGATGTCGCGCGTGCAGTCGGCCCAGCACACCATGTTCGTTCGGAAATTCCTTATCTGCCTGCTCGTCTGCGTTGCCGCTTCCGGTCGCGCGAACCTTGTCCAAAACGGCGGGTTTGAGTCTGGTTTGACCGGGTGGCGGCCCCTTTGGACCCGTGAATCAGGTGTCGGACGTGTTTCCCTGGATCGGCGCGTCGTGCACTCAGGGACTTGCGCCGCCCGGATTGAGCACGAGGGGACGGAGGATTGGAGCTTTGAGCCGGAAACGCGCATTCCCGTACAAACTGGCGACGTTTTTGAGGTGGAGGTGTGGGACCAACTCCAGGGACCCGGTTCCCTGACTCTTTGCGCATCCACCTGGGATGCGCGGGGAAGCAATGTGAGTTGGACACTAGGTGAGCGGACGGCCAGTGCCCACGAGGGGTGGACCCGCCTGACCACCCGATTTGTCGTTCCGGCGGGTGTGAGTCAAATCCAGCCGCGGTTAATTGGGTATAGGAAAGCAACGATCTGGGTGGATGATTTTTCTCTGGTCAAACTATCGGTTCCCCAAGCTGCCAAGCGACCCAATCTGCCTGCTCAATTGGCGCTTACCAATCTGCACTTGTCCGTGGCGGTCGATACCGCTGATGCTACCATGACGGTGGAGGACCACCGGACTGGCCGCCGTTGGCGTCAACGCGGCGTTGAATCCGGCCTAATAGTCACGGACGCTCGTTTGCGGACCGGCAGAGTTGAGCTGGATTTGTCGCATGTTCCGTCAGGCTTGGAACTGAAAGCCATTCTCGAACTGGACCCAACGCTGCCGGAGTTCTCGTTGAAATTGGACGGAGCCGGAGAATTGCCCGGCACACTGCGCTATCCCTGCCCGTTCGTCAGCACCGCTAGGGATCGGCTCATCGTGCCGATGAATGAGGGAATCTCCTATCCCGTCGAGGACCAATCTATCGAACCCTTTCGCTTGATTGCCTACGGGGGCCATGGCATCTGCATGGCCTTTTGGGGTGTGACCGATGAGCGCCAGGGGTATTGCGCCATCATCGAGACGCCCGACGACGCCGCCATTCAACTCCAGCGCCTGGATGGTTTGCTGGCGATCGGCCCTGAATGGGATTCCCAACTGGGCCGCCTTGGTTATACGCGCAAACTGCGCTATGTCTTTATTGACGACGGAGGGTACGTGGCGATTGCCAAGCGATACCGCGAGTATGCGCGGCAAATCGGCCGGCTGAAGACCCTCCCAGAAAAAAGCCGGGAAAATCCCAACATCGATCTCCTGGTGGGCGCGGTGAACGTCTGGAACTGGGACAGCGAGCCGGTTGAACTCGCCCGGGAAATGCAGGCTGCGGGAATCCAGCGTATCCTCTGGAGCCGCGGCGGCTCGCCCGAGGCGCTTCGCTCCTTGAACAGCCTCAAGGTGCTCACCAGCCGATACGACATATACCAGGACGTGATGAATCCTGGCAATTTCCCATTTCTTAACGGCGTGGATGCGTGCTGGACGACCGCGGCTTGGCCAAACGACATTATTCGCAAAGCCAACGGCGATTGGCAGCGTGGTTGGGCCGTCGAGGGAAAGGGCGGGAAGTGGTACGATTGTGCCGTTCTGTGCGACCGCCGCGCTCTGGAGTACGCCCGAGCGCGAATTCCCGCGGAATTAGCGACGCACCCGTACGCGTGCCGCTTTATTGACACCACGACCGCCTCCCCTTGGAACCAATGTTTCAACACCAACCATCTGATGACCCGAACCGAGAGTCGCGAGTGGAAAATGAAACTGCTGGGATATGTGTCCTCGGATTGCAAACTGGTGGCTGGCAGCGAGACGGGTCACGACGCGGCCGTTCCTTATGTCGATTACTTCGAGGGGATGCTCAGTCTTGGACCCTACCGGGTGCCCGACGCTGGGCGGAACATGCAACGCATCCTGGATCAGGTCCCGGAGCGCGTCGCAAAATTCCAGGTGGGCCAAGGGTATCGCTTGCCGCTCTGGGAGCTCGTCTATCACGATTGCGTCGTCGCCCAATGGTATTGGGGCGACTACAATAACAAGCTTCCGAGTCTTTGGGATAAGCGCGATCTGTTCAACCTCCTTTATGGCACTCCCCCGATGTTTATGTTTGATCGCAATCTCTGGCACTCGCAAAAGGAACGCATCGCGCAAAGTTACCGGCACACCTGCCCGTACGTCCGCGCCACCGGCTATACGGAAATGACCAATCACCGGATACTGAGTCCGGACCGTAACGTGCAACAGACGGCTTTTGCCAACGGGGTCACCATCACGGTCAATTTCGGTCAGGCTTCCTGGAATTTGCGTTCGGGCGAAACACTCTCACCGGGAGGATTCCTGGTCACCGGAATGCCGAAGTGAAAGGGGTTAAGGAAAACGCTCCCAATTTCCTGAAAATTCGCATGACACGTGTTTCGGCTTTAGACCCTTGTCCGGTTGGACGTAATCAGACCTTCTTTTGGGCCACGGGATGAAAAGAAAACGGAACAAAACCAAAGGCCAACCACCCGCTGACAATCGATCGGCAGCGCCCAGTTTGTCGCCTATCAAGCTTCGGCGTTGGCGTCTCTTAGCAGCACTGCTGCCGGTGCTGCTGGTTCGCGCTGGTGGAGTTGGGGTTGCGGGTTGGTGGCTATGGGTACCCAACCAGCTTCTTCCTCGCCAAGCAGCACTATGGCCACCGCGTGCTCGGATAACCCACGGTTCGGCTGGCGCTTTTTTCCGCACACGGTGGCGCGCGCGCCACGGCCGCAATTTCTGGCCGCTCGAAAAACCCCCGGCACCGTTCGCATCCTGGTCCTTGGGGAATCAGCGGCGATGGGCGATCCGGAGCCGTCATTCGGCTTCGCGCGGCAGCTCGAGCGGATGCTCCAAGCCCGGCATCTCGACCAGAACGTGGAGGTCATTAACGCCGCCATGACTGCCATTAGTTCCCATGTGATGCGCCAGATCGCGCACGATTCCGGGCCGCTGGGTGCGGATTTCTGGCTGATTTACGCCGGGAATAATGAGGTCATCGGCCCCTATGGCGCGGGCACAGTGTTCGGTCCGCAGGCACCCGGGCTTGGGGCGGTCCGCTTCGCTCTGGCTCTCAAGACCACCCGCCTGGGCCAGCTCTTGGCCGCCTTAGGGGAGCGGTCCGGTGAGCCGATGTCCTGGGAGGGCCTCGAGCTGTTCCTCGCCCACCAAGTGCAGCACGACGACCAGCGCCTGGCGAGGGTCTATTCTAATTTCGCCGGCAACCTGGCGTCGGTGGTGGATTTCGGGAGGCAATCAGGGGCGGAGGTCTTGCTCGCGACCATGCCGGTGAACCTTGAAGATTCCCCTCCGTTCGCCTCGCTGCACCGGACAGGTTTAGGGGCTGCCCGATTGGCCGAATGGGAAAAGAGCTTCGCCCGCGGGACCGCTGCGGAGCAGGAGGGGCGCTTCACCGAGGCCTTGGCAGCCTACCAGCAGGCGGCCGCCATCGACGAGGAGTTTGCGGAATTGATTTTTCGCCGCGCCCGTTGTGAGCGCGCGCTGCACCAGGATACGGCGGCCACCGCTGACTTCCAGCTTGCGTGCGACCTCGACACGATGAGGTTTCGGGCCGATTCGCGCCTGAACCAGGTTATCCGCCGCATTGGAGAAGCTCAGGGCATCTCGTTAGCGGACGCCCGCGAGGAAATAGCGCGGCGTGGTGGGGCCCTGCCCTCGGAGGACTTTTTTTACGACCATGTCCACCTGAATGGGAGGGGTAACTATCTTCTGGCCACCCTTTTCGCGGCGGAGATTGAAAAGACTTGGCCCGGCCGGCCCGAAAGCGGCCCTCTGCTCGATGAAATGGAGGTGGCCCGCAGGTTGGCTTTCACCGATTTCGACCGGCACCGCATCGGAGAGGAAATGCGAGCGCGATTACGGCAGCCACCCTTCAGCAGCCAATGTAACTTCCAACAAAGGGACCAAGAGTGGGGACGCCGGCTCGAGACAATGCGGACTCCAGCGTCCGAACTGATCCCGGCGTACCGAACTGCCTTGGCGCTTGCCCCCCAGGATTGGATGTTGCATGCCAATTTCGCTGCCTTGCTTCGAGCGGCGGCAGAGGTGACCGCCGCCGCCGCCGAGTGGCAGCAGGTCGCCCGCTTGGCGCCATTCCATCCGCAAGCTTGGTTAAACCTCGGGCAACTGGCGCACGACACCGGCGACAACGCCGACGCGGAGCGCTTCTTGCGGCAGGGGTTAGAGCTCAAGCCTGAGTCGGCGGAGATTTGCACTGAACTCGGCGCGGTGCGGGCCGCCCAAGGCGATCTCCGTGAAGCTCGCCGACTTTATGAGGCGGCGCTGCAGTACAGACCAGGTTTCAGCGCGGCACTCCTGAACCTGGGGCTGCTCCTTGCCCACAACGGGGATTCCGATGATGCCGCCGCTCGTTATCGGGAGGTCCTCCGCTGGCATACCAACAACGTCGAGGCGCGCATCGACTTGGCCAACTTGCTCGCCAACGAGGGCCGTTCCAATCAAGCCCTTACCCTGTACCAGGAGGCAGCGCAGCTCGAGCCCCAGAACCCTGCGGCGGCCTATAGCCTGGGCAAGGCGCTGTTCGACCGCGGCAGTTACGCCCAGGCCGTGCCGCTTCTGCAAGGCGCCGCCCGGCAACGGCCAGACCTGCCTCTAACCCGATATGAGCTTGGTATTGCCTTGGCCCGAGTCGGAAAAGACAGAGAAGCGCTCCAAGAGTTTGAGGCGGCAGCGCGGCTAAAGCCCGACCTTGTGGAGGCCCGCTTCAACTACGGGGTTGCCTTGGCCAAATGCGGGAGGTACGCCGAGGCGGGCGAGGAGTTTCGAGAAACTTTGCGCTTGGAGCCCAATCACCCGTTTGCCCAGCGCTTCCTCGATCAGGTCGCTCGAACCTCAGGCGAGAAAAAGTGATCAGGGTGCCGACGTTTGGCCACCAAGACTTAAGGACTGGGCTATCACAATTGCGCCAGCATGATTTCCACCGCACTCGGCCGCACTGGCAGCTTGGTGTTTCGTCCTCTCTTGTGCAAGATGTTGGCTGCGCTCGCCCGGCTCTTTTTCGATTGACCGGCTGGCTTTTCCAATTAAACTCAGGGGTGGCAGGATTGAGACGATGGTAGTCTCGAGGAAAATGTTATGGCAAAACAAACAGAAATTCCAAAGAAACAGGCGTTCCGCTTCACCGACCCTTCGGCCCAGAGCGTGCAGTTGGTCGGCGATTTCACGGAATGGCAGAAGCAAGCGATCCCCATGCATAAAGGCACTGGAGGCGTCTGGACGGCTTCGGTGGACCTTAAGCCAGGGATGCACCACTACCTATTTATTGTTGACGGAGAATGGTGCGACGATCCGGAATGCACCCTGCGTGTCCCCAACGCCTACGGCGGCCAAAACATGGTACGTAAGGTCGTTTGAGGCACCGGCGAACGAGCTCAGAGACGGTTCGAAAGGGGATGGACTACCAACTTGCCGTCAGGCCCGCTGGTTGAAAGGCTAAGCATCACCTGGCTAAGCATCGTCTGGGTCTCGGTAAGATTGGTGGGACTGCCCACGGCGCTAAATTCAAAAACACCCGCCCTGGAGGGAATGAATGCGGCGCGCTCGGTGCGGAGCATTCCGCCCTTGGCATTCCAACGCAGGTCGAAAGCCGGACCGTAGCGGTCAGCGGCGTTGAGGGCGAATTCGGAGAGAACAATAGCCTCTGGGTGCTCGGACAGGAGCAACTGACGGCAGGCTTGAGCAGCGGGCGCCTGCGCTTCCGGCAAACCACACAACAACCGGATGGTGCAGAGACAATGATAATCGGGGCTAACTAACCTGATTTTTTCCGGCTCCGACGCGTCTAAGCGGAAGCCGTCCGGCACCACAAAGGCAAAGCGGTTGGTCCCGGCAGTCAGGTAAGCCCGCCGGACAGTCGCGATGCGCGGACCCGATTCGGTTCGAACTTCCGCCACGAGAGCCGGTGTTTGACTGGTCATTGAACCGCCGAGTTCAGCCTGCGAGTGGGTGTCGGGCTGTTCGGCCCGAGGCGTTTCGGGTGCGGTCGTGGAACCAGGCGCGCCGACACCGCTGGTGTCAGCCGCGAGCAGGCCTTGGGCGGCGAGCCCGGTTGCGAAGGCAACACCCCAGGAGGTAAGGAGCTTAGTTGTTTCCAAAGGCGTAAGGATTATAGGTGAGGTTGTTGGGCGGCACCGCGGCCCATTTGTCGCGGAAAATCACCCCCAAGTTCGGCGTGCCTGGAGGCTGCCCGCCAGCCACCGAAAAACCTGGATTAAAATAAAATTGGCGAGTGGGCGCATAGTAATAATTTCCGGGATTTTGGAACTGGTTTGTAGCCATGAGGCTGTTATAAAAGTTCACGATGGAGGTGTTCATCGTCAGCGTGTAGGTGCCGCTGCCCCAGTTTTCCAACAAACGCGGCAGATTCATGACCCCGCCGCTATATTGTCCCGCGTTGGGCCCCGTCGAATAAACCACTCCCGCAATGACGGCGGCGTTGACGACCGTATTGGCCGCGTTGTACGAAGAAAAAGTGTTGCTGCTGTGAACGTCCTGCCAACTTGAGGAAAGGACGGTCAGGGCGTCGCAGATCAAGGAAGCCGGTTGCCCTGCTGTCGCGTTGGTGGTGCCCGTCGGCGCGTTGTAGTTTCCCCAAACGTAAAGCGGGTTCATGGTGGCCAACGTGAAGCCAGTTCCGCCGTTGGTCGGGACAACCAATCCGTTGGTTATTCTCACGGCCATGAGTTGAGATACAGCCCCGGTGCGCGTGTCGGCAATATAAAGGATGTTGGGCCAGGCTCCTCCGCCGGGTGGAAATTTGTTCGTGACGGCGGAATTGGTGAGCAACCAACTGTTGTATTTTCCCATGTCAATCTGGGACGCGAGAACACTCTTCCTGCCCTCTCGTTGGTCCTGGAAGTAGATGTTCGTCCAATGGTTCGTTCCAGGGATGGGCGTGAACAGAGATAGAAAGGGGAAATTAGTGGCAATCAAGTTAAGGTTGGAAACAACCAAGCCGTAATTGGTTACTGAGTAATCATTGAGTCCGTAATTCACGAGTACATTGGTGGGAGAGGGATCGGCCGAGGACGTCTTGACGGTCAGTTTGATCTGTGAGTTGGTGATCAGCAAGACCACTTGGGCTTTGTTGTAATACCGTTGCTGGCCGACTTGGGAAGTAGGGTCTTCTCCGGTTGGCGGCGGTTGGATGATCTGCACCACGGCGCTCGGGCTGGTGTTGCTCCCAATGGGCAGCTCCAAGGCCTGCACATTCGTGCTATAGCCCGGCGGTCCGTAGTTGAAGTTTGTGGCCCCGCTTTCCGACCCCATCGTGCCCGATCCGGGTGGAATGGCATAACCATCATAATTCGTCTTGTAGATGGCTCCTGTCGTCGTTACCAGGCTATTAAACGTGAGGTCGTCCGGCGAGCCGACGAGAATGTCACCATTTGCATGAACCCGCCCGTTGACCGTCAGGGTGCAGCAGCCGACGAATTCCAGCAGACTGTTGTAAAAGACCGCAAACTGGAATACCGGGATGGAATCCAACTCGAAGTCCTGTTGCACCGCATTGGTGAAATGGTAAAGCCCCGTTGCTTCCTGCACGTTGGAGAGGACACGATAAACCGTGGAGTACCCGTTGAGACCGTAATACTGCGACTGAAGCGGAACAAACAGGGTGTTGGAGATGATGCCCACATGGGTGCTGTTTATGGCGCCTGTGCCGTCCGAAAAGATGAAGTTGCCCCAATAGGGGTTCTCACTCGTCAAAGGGTAGAGCGCACTGTAGATATTGTTCGAGAGGTTGCGTTGGACATAGGAATCACTGCCGGCCAGGTAATCGTTTTTGATGCGCGCCAGGACCTTTTCGGTGGCGGCTTCGGCGGCGTACTGGCCAGCGATAAACTGGTTGTTATTCGCATTGATGGTCGTGTCCGTCCAGGCGCGGTTCATCGTGGCCATGAGCAACATGACGCTGACCGCCGCCAATGACAGGACCAGCAGGAGCGCGTAACCGCCGGCCGTTTGCTTTGTTCCAACGGGAAGCCTTGTCTTCATATTCAGTTCGGGCAATGCGAAGTCGCTTTGAGGCGCATCCGGTAATAATTAAAATACTGATTTGACCCCACTTTGGTCGTCGGAAATTGGTACTCCGAGAACTCCATGGTCGTAACGATGACGTATTTATATTGGTAATCATTCATGATCTGGCCCATGTAGTTCTCTGCGTGAAAAAACATGCTGTTCGTTGTTGTCGCGGGGGTCGTATTCGTCAGGTACTGGACCACCGGCTTCCAGGTGTAAATCTGGTTGTTGTTCGTCGAAACCAACCGGCATAACCGCCCCTGGGCGTTGGTCGAACAGGCCGTGTTCGTGTCAAAATAATAAAGGATGTAGGGTGAATTCGTGGTTGGGGACGGGAAGAGTTGAAGCGCATTGCCGACGATCGTGGCCATATTGGCTACCGGGGTAAAAACGGCGTAGGAATTGGAGATGCCTCCGCTGCCGATCAGCCAAATCTTGGCGCCGCGAATGTCATTCATGAGGTCGTCGAACCCGGTTCGTGCCAGCTCGGTGGCTCCCATCTTGCTGTTGCAAATCTCATCGAACTCCAGCCCGAAAATCTGGATATAAATCGCGGCTACAATGACCATAATGAAAATCGCCACTGCGATCATCATCTCGGCTAGTGTGAAGCCATGGCATCGGGATCTTGACTTGCCGGCCGTGGCGAGCCCCCCGCGATGGCCGGGCGGCCGAGTGGCAAATCTTACGCTCCGGGACTGAACAAAACCCCGCAAACGGCTCAAATAAAGGCGCTTCATCATTCAGGTGCGTAGTAGCAGGCGATTGTATTTGTATAAAGCTTGCTGACGCCGTTCCAGGTAAAAGGCCATACGGTATCCACTTTTACCATGTACACGCTCACCACCGGCGCGATGCTGGTAATGGAGACGTTAGTGATAGTGACGTAATTAGTTACGTAAACGAAATTAGTGCCGCTCGTGGGCAGGTCTAGCACGGCAGGGATCACGGTGGGAATGTTGGTGATTTGATTCATGACCGGCGTTTGCTGCACGTCCCACACGGCGGCTTTGGCCTGCTCAAGCGATTGCACGGCCTGCGCCTGCGCTGCCAATGAATACCCAGACCATTCAGTGCGTAGTGCGTTCTGGATGTAGGAGGTGATTACCGCTCCAAAAACGATTGCAACGATGGCGATCGAAATCACCACCTCGGCCAGGGTGAAACCAGCGAGCCGTCCATTTGTCGGACATGGACCTTGTGGGATTCTCGTACGCATAACGGGGCTCTAATCCGGGGGGCGCTGCCTATCTTGCCTGCTCATTGCATTCGCTGTCAGCCTCCTCTTAGCAAGTCCCTTGCCAGGAATCATTGCAGCGCCAGACAACACCTCCGCAGCGAGAGCAGGGCGTGGTATGGAGCGCGAATAGTGTCCCAGCAACGCCCTGCTGTCCTCAATCGGGACAGCCTGTCCTGAAGCACGCCAGCGCTTGTCCTAAAAGGAGAGACCTCCGGTAGGAGGCGCCTGCCGAGGCGGAAAGTATGGGAGGACGAGGCGAGTTCCGAAGAAGGGTTGCCGTATCGGGCAACCGGTCCTAGATCTCGAACTCGCTGACTGAGGCAGGTGGCGTCGGTTGCTGCCCCGTGCGGAGTGCTAATTTGATGGCGGCGGCCAGGCCCTCGGGTTCCAGCGGCTTCTGAAAGA
>Ga0209517_10006276_pt1 | contig 14743 bp, 14 predicted proteins | sample PeaSoiMetSII2010_FD_187695 | JGI IMG/M metagenome (GOLD analysis project Ga0209517, IMG submission 187695) | Peat soil microbial communities from Weissenstadt, Germany - SII-2010 (SPAdes) (version 2) | ecosystem: Environmental > Terrestrial > Soil > Wetlands > Peat | place: Germany... | reverse complement strand
GGTCGCGCGGAAAAGTTAAAAACGAGTAACGCCGGTTTCCATTTGTGCGGTAATGCCCCGCTGTGCAAGCGATTTCACAGGACGAACGCTCCGGCACCGGAGTTCGCGGGAAACGCCTGCTATAATTAAGACATACATGTCAGCCACGGATCCTAAACTACAAACGACATCACCCACAGAAAGCCCGGATACTTTCGGCGAACTGCTGGCCACCTTTTCGGAAATCGGGGAAGAGGTGAATGCATCGCTCGACCTAGACGAGGTTCTGGCGCACACCGCAGCGCTGATTAAGCGGCACATTGACTACGAACTATTCGGAGTGCTAATGGCCGATGAAGAGGGCGCGTACCTGACGCACCGGTTCGCAATCGGCTATCCACCGGGGCTGGCGGAGAATTTGCGCGTTCCCATCGGACAAGGGATTACCGGAACGGCAGCGGCGACGGGCCATCCGGTGCGGGTGAGCGACGTATCGCAGGATCCGCGCTACATCAATGCGATAGACAGCGTGCGCTCGGAACTGGCGGTGCCGCTGATATACCGCGGGAAGTGCGTGGGCGTGCTGGATATCCAGAGCCGGCACCTGGACTACTTTACGAACGATCAGCAGCGTATCCTGGCGCTGCTGGCCAGCCGCCTGGCAGTGGCCATCGAAAACGCGCGGCTGTTTCAAAAGGTGCGCGCGCAGGCGGAAACGCTGCTGGTGCTGAATGAAGTGAGCCGGGAGATCAGCTCGATCTTGGATGTGGAGGAGTTGTTGCGCCACGCGGCGGAAATGGTGAAACGCGTCATCGATTACCAGATATTGAGCATCATGTTGTACGACGAGGAGCAGCACATTTTCCGGCACCGGGTGGATGTGAAGCACGGGCAACGGGTGCAAGGCAAAATGCGCGTGGCAGCGACCGAAGGAATCGTCGGTGCGGCGGCCACGCTGCGAGAGGCGGTGCTGGTGCCCGACGTAACCAAGGACGAGCGCTACCTGATGGTCAACCCGGAAACGCGCTCGGAATTGGCGATTCCCATGATGCACAAGGGCAAAGTGATTGGCGTGCTGGATCTGGAGAGCCCGCAGTTGAACTATTTCAACGCCGACCAGGTGCAGACGTTGTCGATCCTGGCTTCCAACCTTGCGGTGTCGCTGGAAAATGCGCGGCTGTATGAGCAGGTAGCGAAAGACGAAGCGCGGCTCGACCGCGAGGTGCAGGCGGCGAAAAGGATTCAAGGCGCGCTCCTGCGGCCGGTGCCAACGGATGACTACGGGTTGGATGTGGCGGCGCGGTATCTCTCCGCGCGGGAAGTCTGCGGCGATTTGTACGAGTTTTTGCGTTACGGGCCGCAGCAATTGGGATTTGCGCTGGGCGACGTAAGCGGGAAGGGCACAGCGGCAGCGTTGTATGGTGCAGTAGCCATCGGCATCATGCGCAGCCTGGCACCTCAGAAGTTGCAGCCCGCGGAGATGCTGCGGCAGATGAATCATCTGGTGGGTGAGCGGCGGATTGAAGGACGGTTCATGACGGCGTGTTTTGCGACATGGCAGAAGGGCCGGCAGAGGCTGCGCGTTGCAAACGCGGGGCAGTCGCAGCCACTTCTGTATAAGGACGGGCGGTGCGAGCGCATCGACCTGACGGGCTTCCCCCTGGGGATTTTCGAGGAGACGCAGTACGACGAGTGGAGCGTGACGCTACAGGCCGGAGACATCCTGGTGTTTCACTCGGACGGTATCGCGGAAACGACGAACAGCGACGGCCAGTTCTTCGGCACAACGCGCTTACTTCGCTTCATCGAACAGCATCACGAATTGACCGCGGCGGAAATGGCCGACCAGATCCTGCAGGAAGTGGACTGGTTTACGCAGAGCGCGCCGCTTTCCGACGACCGCACGCTGGTCATCGCCAAAGTGAAATGAGCAATCCTGGTCAGGCCCGGAAGAATCTGGAGTATGTGGACCCGGCGCGGTTCACGCCGCATTTTAGGTGGAGAAGCCACGGCGCGGGCAAAGAGGTGTACTGCGAGCGCGTGGAACTGACGAAGATTGCCAAGCGATTCGGGACGCCAACGTACGTGTACAGCCGCCGTGCCATTGAAGAGGCGTTTGACGAGCTGAATACTGGGTTGGGGTGCTTGCCACACCTGCTGTGCTATGCGGTGAAAGCGAACGGCAATTTGTCGATCCTGAAGCTGCTCGCGCAGCGAGGCAGCGGGTTCGACATTGTGTCAGGCGGCGAGCTTGACCACCTGGGGCAGATCGGGGTGCGTGGCGAGCGTATTGTATTCTCGGGCGTGGGAAAAACGCGGGAAGAAATTCGCGCGGCGCTGCAGTACAAAAGCAGCCAAAAGAGCGCGGCGGGAATCCTGCAGTTCAACGTGGAGTCGGCGGCGGAACTGGAAGTGCTGGTCGAAGAAGCGTCGAGACGGAGCGTTGTGCCGGGAGTTTCAGTCCGCGTGAATCCGGATGTGAAGGCGGGGGGACACCCGCACATCTCAACAGGTCTCCACGAACACAAATTCGGAGTGGGCTGGCACGAAGCGCGTGCGATGTACCTGGCGCATCGCCAGGCGAGACAGATCCGGTGGCTGGGAATCAGCGCTCACATCGGGTCGCAGATTGTGGGGCTTGGGCCATTCCGGCAAGCGCTGGAGCGGCTCGCGGGTTATCTAGTGGATCTGCGGAAGCAGGGAATCGCGCTGAAGTATCTGGATTTTGGCGGCGGGCTGGGAGTGCGGTACACGAAGGAACACCCAGCTTCGCGAAGGGCCTATGCGCGGGTGATCGCAGATGTGGTGCGGCCGCTCGGAGTAGAGTTGCTGCTGGAACCGGGGCGCGCGATTGTCGCGCAAGCGGGGATTCTGCTTTCGCGCGTGATTTATACCAAAAGAAATTCGCGCAGGTCGTTTGTGGTGATAGATGCGGCCATGAATGACCTGATCCGGCCGGTGCTTTATGATGCGCCACACCCGGTCACGCGTGTCAGTGAAAAGAAAGCAGCGAGCGGCGCGCGAGAGCGAGTGGATGTAGTTGGCCCGGTATGCGAGACGGGCGACTGCTTTCTGCAAGGCTGGCCACTGGGCAAGGTCACACCTGGAGATCTAGTGACGCTCTGGGCCGCAGGCGCGTACGGAATGGTGCAATCCTCGAATTACAACGGACGCGGGCGTCCCGCCGAGGTTCTGGTGGAAGGGAAGCACATGCGTCTAATCCGGCGGCGCGAAACGCAGGACGATGTTCTGCGGACGGATGCGTTGTCGTAGCGTTTCTATTCCCCGGGTTAATCCTGGAAATTGAGAAATACACAATGAGCGGCTGCGGGGCTCAGGCTTCGCCCCATTTGAGCTTGTTGCGCAGGATCTCGAAATAAGTCTTGTTGGGCGGCTGGATAAGCTTGAGGCGTTCGGCGGCGCGGGTGATGCGCACACGATCGCCGCGCTGCATGGGCACGCCGGTCTGGCCGTCGAGGGTGAGAAACACGGAATCCGAGGTTTCCGAGAGCCGCAACTCAACGATTGAAGTGTCGCGCACGACGACGGGGCGATCGCTCAGCGTGTGCGGGCAGATGGGCGTAATCAGAATGGATTCCACGGCGGGGTGGACGATGGGTCCGCCGGCGGACATGGAATAGGCCGTCGAGCCCGTTGGTGTGGCGACAATCAAGCCGTCGGCGCGGTAGCGGCAGACAAAACCCCCATCGATAAAAAGCTCAAGCTCGATCATCCGCGCGAGCGTGCCCTTGTGAACGACGGCGTCGTTCAAGACGCGCTGCTGCGAAACGATCTGGCCCGCGTTTACGCGTTCAACGAGAAGAAGCACGCGTTCATTGATCGTTGCGTGCCCTGCCAACACATTTTCCAGCGCAGGATAAAGCTCGTCGACCGTGAAGCTGGTGAGAAAGCCAAGACTGCCCATGTTGATGGGGAGCACGGGAACGGCGCGCGCGGCGGCTTCGCGGACCGCAGCCAGTAGAGTGCCATCTCCGCCAAGCACGAGCAGCAAGTCAGATTCTTCGGCTATTTTGTGACGCGTGGTGCCGAGCACTCCTTCCTTCAAACAACTGGCGGTTTCGGGATCGTAGAGAGGCGTGACGCCGCGTTCTTTGAGCCAGCGCAACAGCCCGGGAATGACCTCGGCCAAGTTGGAACGCCTGGGCCGCGAGATGATGCCGATCGTCTTGAAGGTAGAAGTAGCCTGCATGGATTAGAGCGATTCTACCGTAGAGGGTTTCACTGCGTGAAGGAAATACTCCTGGTTGCCCTCCGCGCCGGGAAGGCGGCTGGGGGAGACCTGCAAGCTGGTTAGGCGCAGGGATTCGGCGGCGCGGCGGACGCTGGCGATGGCTTTTTCGTGCAGCTTGGCGTCGCGTACGATGCCCCCCTTGCCGACGTCGGCACGCTCCAGTTCAAATTGCGGCTTGACGAGGACGAGAAGCTCGCCGCCTGGTTTGCAGCAAGCGGCTGCACCGGGAAGAATCTTGGCGACGGAAATAAAAGAAACATCAATTACTGCGAGATCAGCGGGCTCGGGAAGATCGCCGGGCACAAGATCGCGAGCGTTTTTCTTTAGGGGAATCACGCGGGGGTCTTCGCGTAATTTCCAAGCGAGTTGATCGGTGTTGACGTCCACCGCGTAGACCCGCGCCGCGCCTTGCTGCAGTAAGCAATCGGTGAAGCCGCCAGTGGAGGAACCCACGTCGAGACAGACCTTCTCCTGCGGGTTGACGCGAAAATCTTCCAGCGCGCCTTCGAGCTTGAAGCCGCCGCGGCTGGCGTATTTCTGGAGACGGCTGTGAACTTCGATTGGCGCGTTCTCCGCGACAGGTTGCCCAGCTTTCTCGGCGCGCTTGGCTTCGACGGTGACTTCGCCCGCCAGGATCATCGCTTGCGCTTTTTGGCGCGATTCAGCGAGGCCACGCTCGACGAGGAGAAGGTCGAGACGCTTGCGTGGGGATTTGGGTGGCATAGCGTTTTCTTGAGGGGTGCGGGTGCGCCGCCGGAAGCTGAAACTCTCAGGTGCGGCGAAGGACCAGAAATTCGGCGATGGCGCGGAGGCGTTCAGCGCGCTCGCCGAAGGGTTGCAATTCCGCGACGGCCTTGTTGGCCAGTTCGTTGGCGATTTCGTGGGAGCGGAGTAGGCCGAAAACCGCGGGATAGGTGGCCTTTTGCTGGGCGGTATCCTTGCCTGCGGTTTTACCGAGCGCGGCGGAGGATTCCTCGACGTCGAGGATGTCGTCCGTGACCTGAAAAGCCCAGCCGATGGTTTCGCCAAAGCGACGCAGGCGCGCCACATCGTCGGGGGGCGCGTCGGCGGAGAGAGCGCCAGAAGCGATCGAAGCGCGAATGAGCGCCGCGGTTTTTGAGCGGTGAATGTATTCCAGTGTTTCGGGGCCGACGTGCATGCCCTCGGCCTCGAGGTCGGCTACCTGTCCGCCAACCATGCCGTTGATGGTGCCGGCGGCGGAAGAGATTTCCTTGATCATCGCGACGCGGCGGTCCGCTGGGGCCGGGGAAGCGGCAATGGTTTCAAAGGCCAGGGTCAGCAAAGCATCGCCGGCAAGAATCGCGGTGGCTTCGCCAAATTTCTTGTGGCACGTGGGTTTGCCACGGCGTAGATCGTCGTTATCGAGAGCGGGCAAATCATCGTGAATCAGGGAATAAGTATGAATGAATTCGATGGCGCAGCCGGGATAGAAGGCGGCCGAAACGTCGGCGCCGAAGATGCGCGCTGTTTCCAAGCAGAGAATTGGGCGGATACGCTTGCCGCCGGCAAAAACGGAATAGCGCATGGCCTGATGAATCGAGGGCGGTTGAAGAGTCTCTGCGGGCATCAGGCGGTCGAGATGGGCGTCAACGGCGATGCGGTCTTCTTCAAAAAAGGCAGGAAGTTTCATCGGGGTTTAAAAGTTCCTGTCGGCGGAGTTGCGGAAGCGTTACGCGTTGCTCTCTCCTTCGGGTTCGAAGGGTTCGGCGGCGAGCTTGCCGTCGGCTTTCTTCAGCAGGATTTCCACGCGGGCCTCGGCTTCTTCCAACTGCTTCTGACATTCGCGGGAGAGGCCCACGCCTTCCTCAAAAAGCTTCATGGCATCGTCGAGAGAAAGCTGCGGGCTTTCGAGCTTGCGCACGACTTCCTCGAGACGCACCAGGGAGCGCTCAAAATCGGGCTTCTTGGGAGGGTCTGGCTTTTTCGGAGCAGTCTGATTCACGGCATTTCCTCAGCGAAATCCTACTTCTGGCAATGCAAACAGCAGTACGTGAAGCGCCCACCCTGTTCGATGCGCCGGATGGCCCGCCCGCAACGGCGGCAAGGCAATCCTTCGCGCTGGAAGGCGCGCAGGATTTGTTCGATTCCCTGGAACCACCACCGCGGATCACGAAAATCGGGCGCCGGGTCCAGACAGCATTCTAAAGCACGGTGGAGAACGGACACAATCGCTTTATAGAGTTTCGCGGAATCCGCGCGGCTGAGGGTATTCGCCGGGCGACCCGGATCCAGACGAGCGTGCCAGAGCGCTTCCGCGGAATAGATGTTGCCGATTCCGGCGATTTTCGATTGATCGAGAAGAAATTCTTTCAAAGGGCGACGTGAAGCGGAGAGGCGCGCGTACAGAAAAGAAGGCGTAAATTTGCGGGAAAGGGCATCGAGGCCGAGAGAGCGAAGGGAAGGGCAGGCTTCAAAAGACTCCCAGTGGTGCACACGTCCAAAATGGCGCTGATCGGCGAATCCCAGCACGCCCTTGTCGAGTTCGAACGCAACGTCCACATGCACGCCATCGAGCGATTGATTGGCACGGCGAAGAAGCTCACCGGCATCTCGGAACCATAGGAGTTGGCCATCGAAGCGGAAATGCATTTCAATCAGGCCGCGGTCGAGCGGGAGCAGGATGTATTTGCCATGGCGCTTGGCACCGAGGATGCGGCGACCCTCAGCGAACTTCGCGAGGTGCGCGGGGGATTGCGGCTTGGTGGCGATGGGATGGAAGATGTGCACGCAGCGAATGCGGCGGCCGCGGACGAGCGGGCGCAAGCTGCGCATTACGGCTTCGACTTCGGGTAGTTCGGGCATCTGTGCTCAAAGGTTCAGGGCTTGAGGGTCAGGGTATGTTTTTTGGCTTTGGCTTCAGCAGCGTCACTGAAAGGCGCGTAAATGGGTTTGCCTTCAAGCCAGTAATGAAACTGATCGGTGTAGTGCTCACTGCCGGGCTGGCCGGATTGTCCGGCGGGGATGAGGAGGATGGAACGATCCCAATCCGCAAGATTGGCCACAAAGCGTTCGGAGGGGCCATGGTTGCGGCTGGCGGCGCGGGGGCTGAAAGAGGTTCCGGCCTGCGGCTGATCGGAAAGGCTAAAGAGCTTCTTCAGAAAGCCATCGCGGCCGAGAGGATGCAGCATATCCAGATAGTTGAGGCGCTTCCATTGCCAGTCTTCGGGGTTGGATTTTTTGGTGCGTTTTTCAAGGCCCTCGACGGCGCGATCGGCAGCTGCGCTGAGGAGTGCATCGTAGCTCTTGAACTGTGCGGGGAGCCACCGCGGGGGGCGCTCAGTAAGGACGCGCTGCAGAAAAGCTAGTTTTCGCCAATGGTAAAGCTCTGTGTCCTGGCCAAGATGGGGTTCGAGGATGAGATCGAGCGCGCGGTAGAGTGCTGCATTCAGGAACGAGACGACCACTGAGTTGGGGTCGGCGATGCCGCTCCAATCCTTGGCCTGCTCGATGAGTTTTTTCGCGCGGGGATCTTTCGGGGGCGCCACCTGCGCGGCAGCCACAAGCTGCTCCGCGAGAAAAGCGTGCGGGTAGCTGTACGCGTCGGTCTGGACCTTGAGCATGTCTTCTGGCCGGAGGTCGTGCTTGTCGTGCAACAAATCGTAAATGCGCGCAGTACGGTACGGTTCTTCCCAATCATCGGTGAGATAGGGTTTGTAGCCTTGTCCCACGACGCGCGCATTGGCAGTTACGATGAGGCCGCTTTCCGGATTGTAGCTGCGGGGCAACTGATCGAAGGGGATGTAGCCTGTCCACTCGTAATCATCGGTGTCGCCGGGCACGGGCACTTCGCCGTGGCTCTTTTTGCGTACAGGTACACGCGCGGCCATGACGTAGCCGATGTTGCCATTCACGTCGGCGTAGACTGCGTTCTGGGCGGGGCCCCACACGCGTTTCATAACCTCCAAAAACTCGCGCCAGTTCTGCGCTTTGCCAAGCCATAGATAGGTGTTGGCGAGTGCCCCGGGTTCGAGTGCGGTCCAACGGATAGCGTAGCTTTTGCCGCCGTCTGTGTGGATCACGGGCCCATGGCGGGTGACCATCAGCTTCATGTGCTCGTCGGAAGCGCCCTTCACGTGAAAGACTTCGTCGAAAACGTCAGCCTTTTTCCACTGGCCGTTGACGCGGTATTCCTCGGGATTCGCAAGGTTGAAGGTCTCGAGGTAGAGGTCCTGCACGCTGGCGCCATTGTTGGTGAAGCCCCAGGCAATGCGGTCGTTGTGGCCCACGACGACGAGCGGCGAGCCAGGCAGGGCAAAGCCCTTGACGTTCCAGCCGGGCGCGGTGATGTGCACTTCATACCAGATCGGGGGGAGCGTTAGTTCCAAGTGCATATCGTTGGCCAAGAGCGGTTTGCCCGTGGCAGTGTGAGAGCCGCTGACCACCCAATTGTTGCTACCAAGCGAACGCCGGATATCGCACTGCGATTCGACCAACCAATCCTTCACGCTGGCGGCGAGCGCGGAAGTGAGATCCGGCTGGCTGGCGAGATTGGGAGCGGCGGTGAATTCGCGCTCGGCTTTCAACACGTCGTCGCTATCCATCTCGTCATCATCGTCGTCGTCGGCATCGGGTTGCGAGGCGTCACGGCCATTTTCCTCGGCGTTCGGGTCGCCAACGACGAAATGGTCCAGTGCGGCATCATCGCGGTAAAGATCCTTGGCGAGTTCCGGGCCGACTTTTTCGGTGACGATGGCGCGATCCAGTTTATGGGGCCAGGTGTAGGTGAGCGTGCGATACATGTAACCACCGATGACAAGGGAGTCCGAGGCTCGCCACAGCTGCGGCTTGTATTTGAGCAAGGTGAACTCCATGGGCAGTTTGGAGGAATGCTGCTCGATGAAGCGGTTGACGCCTTGGGCGTAGGCTTCGAGGATGCGGCGGTGGTCGGGGTCCATCTGCTCCACTTCGCGCTGTGCGGTACGGCCGAAGTTCAGAACGCGGAATTCCTTGTCAATCTTGAGTGTAGCGGAGCCGAGAATTTCGGAGAGCTGCCCGCGGGCCACACGCCGCAGCAGATCCATCTGCCATAAGCGGTCCTGAGCCATGACGTAGCCCTGGGCTTCGGCCAGGTCTTCGACCGAAGCGGCACGAATGTGCGGCACGCCCCAGTTATCACGTTCCACGGTGACGCTGGCCTGCAGGCCGGGGAGCGGGGCGGTGCCGTCCAATTGAGGAAGCGGGCGATAGACGAACCACCAGACGGTGGCGGCGAAGGCAAGGACCACAAAAGCGAGAAGCCACGAGAGAAGACGCAAGATGATGCGCAAGTCGGATTCCACCTCAGAGCTGAGGAATCAAGTTTAGTGGAGCCGGGATACCCACGCAACCCGAGCACGCGATTCATCTATTGAGCCTGGTTACTTCTATGCCGGGACTTTTCTCAGGTGGCAAGTTATGAGAAGCTGACGCAACCACTTTATAGCCTACAGGTCAGGCAGATTGAGGAGACGTATGTCCGCAATTCTACCCCCTGGCACAGCTGCACCTGATTTCACACTGCACGTCACACCCGATCAAACACTCTCGCTGAGCGAACTGCGCGGCAGGCCGGTCATACTGGCGTTTTATCCAGCAGATTGGAGCCCCGTCTGCGGCGACCAGATGGCGCTGTACAACGAAATCCTGCCGGAGTTCCAGAAACACGGCGCGGAGCTGATTGGCGTTTCCGTGGACGGCGTGTGGTGCCACGAAGCGTTCGCGAAGGATCGCCGGCTGCACTTTCCCCTGATGTCTGATTTTGAGCCGAAGGGGGCGATGGCGCGGAAATACGGCGCCTATCGCGAGAAGGAAGGCGAATGCGAGCGAGCGCTTTTTGTCATCGACAAAAACGGAACAATTACGTGGAGCTACCTCTCACCGATCGCGGTGAATCCCGGCGCCGACGGCATCTTGCAAGCGCTGGAGAATCTGCCCAAATAGGAGGAGTCCATGGCGGTGCTTAAAGTGGCGGTGTCGGAGGCGGATCACATTCAGGGTCCGTCCAACGCGGAAATCACGCTGGTGGAATATGGCGATTACGAATGTCCACATTGTGGGCGCGCTTATCCCATCGTGAAGCGCGTGCAAAAGCATTTCGGGAAGCGCCTGCGCTTTGTGTTTCGTAATTTTCCGCTGGGCGAGATGCACCCCCATGCGGAAGGAGCGGCGGAAGCCGCGGAGTTCTGCGGATCGCAGGGGAAATTCTGGGAGATGCACGACCTGATTTACGAGAACCAGGAGCGCCTCAGCGGCCCGCTATACCAGGAACTTGCGCAGAAAATCGGCGTGGCGCCCGCGGCGTTGCGCGCATCGCTGGAGAATCGGGAATTTCTTGCCCGCGTGCGCGCAGACTTCACCGGCGGCGTGCGCAGCGGCGTGAATGGTACTCCCACATTTTTTATCAATAGCCAGCGGCATGACGATGCGTTTGACTACGAGGTCCTGGTCGCAGCGATTGAGAATGCCCCGCCGATAAGACCTTAAACGAGGCAACTCCCTATGAAGCCGGCCCCCCGGGCAGGATAGCTGCTGCTACAATGCGGCTGGGGAGTACACGAGCGAATGTTCCTTGTGCGGCTGATCGGCGTGTTCCTGCTGGTGGCGTTGAACGGCTTTTTCGCCGCAGTGGAGTTTTCGCTCGTGACAGTGCGGGTGTCGCGCGTGCGGCAGCTCGTGGCCACGGGCAATGCGCAGGCGCGTATCGTCGAACATTTGCTGAGTGACTTGCACCGGGTGGTTTCCGGCGTGCAAGTGGGCATTACCCTCAGCAGCCTGGCAATTGGCGCGCTGGGTGAAATGACGCTGGCGAAGCTGGTGCAACAAGTGATGCCGGCGCAGGGCAGCGTGCGCATGCTGCTGCTGGTTCACGGTGTGGCACTGACCATTGCCTTCCTTTTCCTCAGCGCAATCCATGTGGTGCTTGGCGAGTTGGTGCCAAAAAGCATCAGCCTGGCGCGTGCCGGGCGCGTCGCGTTAATGGTGGCGCGGCCCTTCCAGTGGTTCCTCAATACATTTCGCTGGGCGATCGACCTTCTGGACGGCATTTCTGGCGCGATCGTAAAGGCGTTGGGTGTGGCCGCGCCGGCGGGCCACGGCGTCGCGCATTCTACGGAGGAATTGCAGATTCAGATCCAACAGGCGCGGGAACGCGGATTGCTGGCTCCCGGGGAGGAGAAATTCATACTCAGCGCGATTGATTTGAGCCAACTGCAAGTGCGGGAAATCATGGTGTCGCGGCCAGATATGCACACGCTTCCGGTGGAGGCATCGCTTGACGAAGTGATGCGCGTGTTCGCCACGACGCAGCGCTCGCGAATTCCGGTGTATCGCGGCACGGAAGATCACGTGCTGGGGTTCGTACACATCAAGGACATGATGTGGGTGTTGCTGGACCGCGAACGCCGCCTGGAGGAAAACCTGCCCCCGGCGCCGCCGTTCGATCTGCGACGGGTGCTAAGGGAAGTGCTGATTGTGCCGGAAACGAAGCCTGCCAGCGAATTGCTGCTTGAATTGCGAGCGCGGCGCGTGGGCATCGCGATGGTGGTGGACGAGTTTGGCAGCATCCTGGGCCTGGTCACGAAGGAAGATCTGCTGGAACAACTGGTGGGCGAAATTCACGATGAGTTCGATGTGGTGGAGCGGCCGCTGACGCTGGCCGATGGCGCGGTGGTGTTTGACGCGGCGCTGAACGTGCGCGACCTCGATACGCAGTACAACATCTCATTGCCGGAAGATCCGGCGTATGCCACCGTGGGCGGTTTCGTGATGGACCAGTTGGGGTTCATCCCGCGCGGCGGCGAGAGCTTTGAGTTCGGCGGCTACCGCTTCTCTGTGGTAGAGATGGATGGGCGGCGTGTGGCCCGCGTGAAGATTCAGAGATTGCGCCCAACGACGCAAGTACCCGCGAAGGAGCCGAGTGCGGTCGTGGAGGCCTCCAAAGCAAAAGCCGCAAAAAAGGAGCACTGAGTTTCCGGACGAATGCCGCGCTACTTCTTCCACCGCTTCCTGTTGACCTTGCCGGCCCTCTGGCTGGTCCTGACGATGGTCTTCTTGCTGATCCACATCGTGCCGGGCGACCCCGTGGAACAGATGTTGGGAGAAAGCGCGGCGCCGGGGCAAGCGGCGGAATTGCGGCACACACTGGGACTCGACCGGCCGCTGATCGTGCAGTACGGAAAATACCTTTGGCAGGTGGCGCGCGGCGATTTCGGGCAATCGTTCAAATTCCAGGCACCGGTGCGCCGTGTGATTTTCGAGCGCTATCCGGCCACGCTGCAGCTTGCGTTGCTGGCCTTGCTGGTGTGCATGGCGATTGCCTTCGCGGCGTTTTTTGGCCCGGGCATCGGCAAAGTGATTTTGGCACTGATTATCACCGGCTGGGCTGGCTACGCGAGGCTGGCGCGCGCGCAGGTGCTGAAGACCAAGGAACTCGAATTCGTGCTGGCCGCGAGGTCGCTGGACGCTTCACCACTGCGCATTATGATTCGGCACCTTTTGCCAAACATGATTCAACCGGTGCTCGTGTAAGCCACCATCGGGATGGCCGGAGCAATTCTGGCGGAGGCGACGCTCAGCTTTCTGGGTTTGGGAGTACTTGCGCCAATTCCGAGTTGGGGCGCGATGCTGAATGATGCGCGAAACCATTTATTTGATGCGCCGCACATGGTGGTCTTCCCGGCGCTGGCGGTTGTGTTTGCGGTGCTTGCGTTCAATTTGCTGGGCGATGCGTGGAGAGATTGGCTGGACCCGCGCACGCGGTCGCAGATGGCAGCGGTGGAACAGAGCCGGTAGGGCGGGTCTTTCAATGGTGCTTGCCAGAGAAAGGCCACAGGTGCTTACGCGTTGCCGAGATGGGGTCCAGCATGCCAGACCCCTAGGTGAAGATAATTCTTAAGAGAAATTTGGGCTAGCCTTTTGTAAGCAGGACGGGTGTGCCGCGGCCGAGACCCAACGTGCGTGCGGCGCTGCCTTTGTTCATGGCGATTTCCAGGAATCCGCTGGAGCCGATGTAGGCGACCGCTTCGCCTGACGCGCCGTGCGCAAAGGTTGGCACGAACTTAGTGACGGGGTGGCTGCCGATTTGTAACTGCACTTCCCCTTTTTCGGCTGCGCTGGCGGGCAAATCATCCACGCGGAAATTTGTAATCAGATTTCCGAAGGCGTCCACCTTGAGTACAACACCTTTCAGCAGGCCGTCGGCTTCCTTTGGCTTCGGCATAGCGAAACGCTTGAAGTCCGTAATCTCCTCGCCCATGCTGGCGGGCTGCCAGTTCTTGGAAAGCCACGCGGCGACTGGAACGAAGACATCGCGGCCATGAAAGGTCTTACTCACCGGCTGCAGAAAATAATGTTCCGAAGTGATGTGCCGAACCACAACGGGGTGCTCCTTTTCATAAACGCCCGAGAGCACGCCATTATCCGGGGCGATGAAATACTGATTCTGCCCGCTGACGAGTATGGGGCGGCGCTCCGTGCCCACGCCGGGATCCACGATAACCACGTGGATGCTGCGCGCCGGAAAGTAGGAATACGCGGAAGCGATGGAGAGCGCGGCATCGAGCAAGTCGAATGGGGTGACCTGATGAGTGATATCAATGATCTGCGCTTCCGGATTGATTTTCAGAATGACGCCTTTGAGTACGCCCACGAGATGGTCGTTGGTGCCGTAGTCGGTCGTCAGGGTAATGATCGGATTCGTCAAGACTCTCTCCCTTTGGAAACATTGAGCTGCCTATCGCGTTGTGGAGCGGGGAGGCACCCCATCACTCTGACGCTAACGGAGGGCGTGCGGGGATGCAAGGAATCAGGCGGGAAGCGGCGCAAAAGTGCCAATGGCGGGTTTTGTGAAGTAGACTCTGTCCAGTTCACAGCATAGGTGCAATGGTCGAGGGTGGGGCGGGTCGTGCGCGCATGTGCTCGCAATCAACAAGTATTCCCGGCCTCAGCTTCTAACCGCGCTTCCTGCATTTGGCGGTCGCTTTCTCGACGTACTTCGGGAGTTCGCCTTTTTGCTGCTTCAGGATCGAGTCATCGAGGAAGGGCCACCTTGCCTCGGGATGCACCTTGAGGATTGCCTGGTAAGCCCTAAGTGAACCTTCGACTCCGGCTGTGTGGATCGGCTTCGAGGGCACGGGCGATCTGTACGGCCTTCGCGCGCTCCTCAGGAGTGGACGGCCCTCGCTTCTCCTGACTTTGGGCGAATAAGCTGGTACCAAGGAACATCAACAACAGACCTGAGAAGAAGAATGTGTCGGCAGATCATGAGCCCCTCGCAAAATGCACTGGTCGAATGCTGCGATCGTAGAGCGAAACGACTGGTTGCGAACAGGGGCGCAGCACGCTGCGCCCCTACGGTGAGGATGCGATCTATTCCCCGAACTTTTTCAACGTTTTGTCGTTGTCGGCCTGCATCTTCTTGACTCGTGCGTCAAGAGTCGCGTCTGGCTTGGCGGCAAGCAACTTTGCCGCAACATTCAGATTGGCACGAACCACTTGATTCACCGTGTGCCAGCG
>Ga0209517_10006274_pt1 | contig 14743 bp, 13 predicted proteins | sample PeaSoiMetSII2010_FD_187695 | JGI IMG/M metagenome (GOLD analysis project Ga0209517, IMG submission 187695) | Peat soil microbial communities from Weissenstadt, Germany - SII-2010 (SPAdes) (version 2) | ecosystem: Environmental > Terrestrial > Soil > Wetlands > Peat | place: Germany... | reverse complement strand
GAAAGAAGATCCGGCGGCACAACATGGGGAGCGGCCGGATCTGGCGGGAGCGCGGGTCATGGTTTATCCCTACAACTTCGACCGGCCTGAGGAATTGCGGCGAAGTCTTGAGGGCACTTCGACCTTGATCAATACGTACTGGGTGCGGTTTCCGCGCGGGGGCGCGACGTTTGCGACCGCGGTCAGAAACAGCCGCACGCTGATTGAGGCGGCGAAGGACGCCGGCATCAGGCGCGTCGTGCATGTCAGCATCGCGAACCCGTCGCTGGATTCGCGGCTTGGTTACTACAGTGGGAAGGCGCAGGTCGAACAAGCGGTGCGCGAATCTGGACTCTCGTACACGATTCTGCGGCCCACCGTCATTTTCGGAACGGAAGACATCCTCATCAACAACATCGCGTGGTTCGTGCGGCATTTTCCGGTGTTTGCGATTCCGGGAGATGGACGCTACGGAATTCGTCCGATCTACGTCGAGGACATGGCGCGGCTGCTCGCCGATGCGGCGAATCAGCAGGGGAACGCTGTGCTCGATGCGGTCGGGCCGGAGAAGTTCAGTTTCGACGAGCTGGTGCGGCTGGTCGCGCAAAGCGTGGGGCGGCGGATTCACCTGGCTCACGTGCCGATGACCGTGGCCTATGTTGCGACGCTGCTGACGGGGTGGATGGTACGGGATGTGGTCCTTACGTGGGAGGAATACGAGGGGCTGATGAGCAACCTGCTGGCGAGCGAGGCGCCCGCCACGGGGCAAACGCGGTTGAGCGAATGGCTCGCGGAAAACGGAGACCGGGTGGGCAGGCGGTATGCGTCGGAGGTGGGACGGCATTTTGCGAAATCAAAAACCTAACCACAGAGGGCCCTTCGGCTTCGCTCAGGGCAAGCACAGAGGACACGGAGGTGGGTATGACTGGGGAACTGATGAAACAGCTGATCTGGGGAGCGGGGGCGGTGCATGTGGGAATCATCGCGGCGAATGTCCCGCTGCCGCGGCGTCTGCGGGTGTGGGAACGGCTGGCGGGGGTTCCACGATTTGTGCGACAGATTTTCTACGTGCATTGGATCTACATCGTGATCGTGCTGGGACTGTTCGCGGCGCTGTGCTTCGGATTCGCACCGGAGCTGGCGGGGGCTAGTGCGCTGGGACGGTTTCTGAGCGGGTTCATGGCGTCGTTCTGGCTGCTGCGGATCGTGCTGCAGATTTTCTATTACGACCGTGAAGTGCGGCGGGAGAATCGGGGGCTCGACCTGCTGTATGTGGGGGCATTAATTGTGCTGGTGGTGATCTTTGGGATGGCGGCGGTGAAGCCGGTGGGGTGAGGTGAGCGATGAAAACGACAGTGGAGCGGGGCGACGAAAAGCAGATTCCTCCTTTCGGTCGGAATGACAAAAGAGGCCGGGATGACTCGGGATCTTCTTGGAATCACGAAGGGACCTGGGCGCGGGCGTGCGCTATGGCGGGCGCGGCGGCGTGGGCGGGGCTGGCGGTGCTGGCGCGGATAGGGATTGCGCGTCTGGGCGCGATCGAACTGATGTTTCTGCTTGCGCCGCTGGTGATTGTTCCTTTAGGGATGGAACTGGGGCGCGTCATCGGCGGAGGCGGGTGGTTCGCAGAGACGGCGCGCCGGCTGCAACCCGTGGGCGCGGCCTTTGCGGTGGCGGCTATGTGCATGGGGCCGGGGCGGAAGGCTGGGTTGCTCGCGCTGGGGTGGATGGTGGTTTGTGGGCTGATGGCTGGGGACGGCGTGATGGGCCTGGTCACAACTTCGTGGAGAGGCGCGGACAGGGCCTGCCCTGAGCTTGTCGAAGGGAGTGTCCGCGCCACATTGGGCGTGGCACAGATTGACCTCGCGGTGGGCGGGGCATGGCTGGTGGCATCGCGGCTGGGAATGCGGCCGATGGGGATCCAGGAGCCGATCGGTCTGCTGACCGCGGTGCACTTTCATTACGCGGGATTTGCCACGGCGACGATTGCCGCTGCGACTCTTGCATTTGCGGCCGAGCGCGGCAGGCAGCGGTGGCTGAAGTGGGTGGTCCTTACGGTCGTGGCGCTGCCGTTCGTGGTGGCGGCTGGGTTTGTGGTATCTCCGGCGATGAAGATGGTGGCGGCGCTGCTGTTCTCGGTGAGTGTCGCGGCGTTGGCGGTGTTCCTGCGTGCGTACGGAAGACAGACCGGGAATGCGACGGCGCGAGTCCTGCTGCAAGTGGCGGCGGGCGCGGTTTTCGCGGGGATGGTGTTTTCCGGGGCGTATGCGGTTGTGGATTTCGCGGGCAGCGAGGCCTTGACCATTCCGCAGATGGCGAGGACGCATGGGATTCTAAATGCGGTTGGCTTCTGTCTGCCGGGGCTGCTGGGGTGGCTGGTGGAGAACAGTGGTCAGGGGCCAGAGTCGCGTCGCTCCTCGGAATGAGGAAAATCCAGTGCATCTGTTCAGAGGGAGAATTCAATTGGGAGAAGTCAAAATCCCCACCCTAGTCTCGCAAAGAACGCGAGACTAGGATGGGGCACCCGCGCACTCCGCCCTCGATCCGGTAAAATTGTAGCCAGTCTTTCTGGGGTTGCTGATTTTCAATCGAAAAGGGATACGAGCGCATGACGCAGGTACAGGGGAGTGGCGGAGTTCTGGACGAAGCGCGCGAAGCGGCCAACAAAAAGATCTGGATGACGCTGACCGGGCTGCCGCTGACGATGAAACTGGAGTGGCCGTTTCATCGGGCGACGTCGGGGGCGGATTTCTGGGTGCTGCATGGGGACATTCGCCTCGTGGGGTCGGACGGGCTGCACGCGCCGGTGGCGGTGAACCTGTCGCAGACCGTGCGCGAGGTGATGCCGTCACTCGAGCCTCAGGACGCCGAGGCGCCGGTGATCAACGCGCTGCGCAAGGAAGTGGACCGGCGGCAGATTGAGTTTGTGAAGTCGGGGAAGTTGCTGCCCGTGCCGTTTTCCAGCCGACACTACGATTTCAAGCGGCAGCAGTGGGTGTTTGGCAAAGCGACGGATGACGCGATGGCGGAGTTCATCGAGAGAAAAGTGTATTGGGAGACGAAGTTGGGCGCGGCACCCGAGGAGTCAAATTCCCCACCCTTCGACTCCGCCTCGCCTAGCGGCGAGGCTCCGCTCAGGGCAGGCTCCTCTCGCAAAGAACGCGAGAAGGGTGGGGCACCCACGGCGAGAAGTGGGGCACCCGCACCCGCGTCAGGCGAGGCACCGCGGGTGTGGATTGCGGATCCGGCGGATGCGCAATATCTGCAGACGACGTCCGCTCACTTGCTGGAACTGGCGGCGGGGCTGGCGGTGCAGGGCCGGCTGCGAATGGAGGGGGAGTGGGCGGAAGCGTCGCCGGAGCTGATGAATCAGGCGGAGCGATTCGAGAGCGCAAGACGCGCGGCCGTGGAAGAGTTGGAAAAGAAGCACGCGTTCGAGAGAGGGTAGAAGAGAGATTTTCGATTGCAGATTTTCGATTGTCGATTGAACCTCGCAGCGGCGCGGCTGACGGTGGATCGAGGGTGAATGCCGCACCCCCAGCCTAGATTACGAGTTTCTCTGGAAGTTTATAGCCGCGCTTCACGACTTCCGAGCGCGAGTAGACGAAGAAGCAGTACAGAGGTGGACCCAGCGGAGGGAACAGCATTACTCCAAACCAGAAGACCTTTTTCCAGGCCGGGGATTCGTCGAAGCCGAACAGGAAGTACTCCATGGCAACCATTGTGGCCGCGGCGCCGACTACACACACAAACACCACCGCTCTTACCAGGGGCCGCAGAGTCGCAGGGATCCCGCCGGCGAGCATAAGGCCGAACCAGATGAAAAACAGGGCCAAGGAGAGGCTTGCCGCCAGGCGATAAATGCGCTGGGCCGTGGCGGAAAGCATCCATTCCTTATTGATGTAGTAATACCTCAGCACCGGCGCTCCAGGTCAGGCGTGTCCGGGAAAAAGCATTCCCAGAACGACGAATACGGAGAAGCCTATCAGGAAGTACAGAATAATTCCTACAATGCCCCATCCGACGGCATGCCAGCCATTGGAGGGTACGGCGTCTTGCTGAATTTCTTCACGGAGTTTGCCGGGGACATCGATTGCAAGCTGTGGGCCAGGAAGTAGGAAAGTCAAAATCCCCACCCTAGCCGCAAAGAACGCGGCTAGGATGGGGCACCCGCATTTAATTGGTGCCGGCTAGTTGGGTGACGGCTTGCGGATCAGTTGGGCGATTACGGTACCGAGATTGAGCAGAGTCATCAGGGAAATGATGCCGAGCGAGATTACACAGTAGATGCACCAGACGCCGAGGACGTCCTTCTCGATATGAGCAAGATAGAGCGAGAAGCCCAGCCCGCCGAGGATGACGACCAGCAGCAGGCGGTACGAGCGAAGGAAGGCGAGCGCGCCCATGAGGATGTATCCCGCGATGCCGAGGGCGGCAACCGGGATTCCGGCGAGCATGGCGTAGGAGCTGTGGTTGACGACGCCGCAATCCCAGCGCTCATTGATGCTGCAGGGGGAATCGCCGTAGGTGCGGTAATGTTCGCGCAGGGCAAGAGAAGAAACGATCACGCCGAATAAAGCCAGGATGAGCAGTGTGTATTTCACGGATTTCCTCTTTCTTCTTGGATGCGTGCAAACTGCGCCGAAGGTCTTACCTCAGCGGCTGAAGCCGCACTCCAAACAACGCAGTTATCGCAGCGCTGAAGCGCTGCGCCACCCAAAATCAGCTGGAACATCGACTCAGCGCCTGAAGGCGCATTCATAACGCAGACTTACGGCATGCCCTTCGACTCCGCTCAGGGCAGGCTTTGAAGGCATGCCCTGATACGAACCGTACTTGATACGAACCGTACTCACACCACGGACTGCTAGCTCTTGTGGCCGAGTGCGGCGGTGGCATCCTTTATTAAATCAGAAACCTGCCAGTCGCCGCCGTGATACCACTTCACAACTTTGCCGTCGGGGCCGATGACGGTGGTCGAGAGGTTGTGGGTGATCAAGCCGCCCTCGGGCTTTACGGTCAGGGCGAAGAAATCGGCGATCTTGGGCAGATCCGCCGCGCGGAGGACGGCAAACTCCCAGCGGTTGAAAAGGGCGGGATCGTGCGTGTGAGCCACAGAGAAGCCGTAGCCGCGGAGAACGCTGGGTGTGTCGTGCTCGGGGTCGAAGCTGATGGTCAGTAGATGCGCTCCGGCCAGAGCTGGATTGGCGGCGAGCTGCTGGTAAATCTGGGCGAAGTTGCTGCTCATGCGCGGGCAGAAATCGGGGAAGGGGCAGCGGGTATAGACAAAGGTGAGGAGCAGAACAGTGCCGCGATATTGCTGGAGCGAAATCCGCATGCCGCTTTGGTTTGTAAAGGAGAAGTCGGGGACTTCCTCGCCGGGAGCGGGCATGTGCAGAGCGTTTGCCGGCGCCGCCGGGAAGGATTTGGCGCGGGCGGTGACTTTGACGTTCTCGAGCCAGTAGTTGGGGGCGATCAATACGACCTCGGCGGAAATGGTGTCGCCGGGGATGAGTTGGTTCAGCGTGGCGGACGGCTTGATCTTGTACGCCATAGCCATGGCGTCCATGAAGCCGGGGATGGCTTCGCCCTCAATGACGGCGGATTGCTCTTGCGGGTCAATCGAGACGACGTGGCCGGTGAAGGGATAGCGCTTGCCCGCAGGCTGGGATGGCTTGGAGTGACAGGCCGTGAGGAGGATAAGAAGGAGAACGGCGAAAATGATCTTGCCGTTCCCACCCTTCGAAAACCGCGAAGGGTGGGGCAGCCTCGCCAAACTCCGCACATCCGCTTGATGGAGATGCATTTGATCGCGATCCATGAGTCCTCATTCTAGACGCGTGTTTGTGTTTCGTAAGTGTCTTTCAGCCTAAAAGGCGCGCCCCTCAGGGGCTAAAGCCCGCATCATTTTTGGCCCTTGTCGGCACGGCTGAAGCCGTGCCCTACCCGAACCCGATTTGTGAAACGCACTCCTGGCTTCAAAAGTGAAAGCGGTAACGGAGTTCGGCATAAATCTCACGGGGATTGTTCCAGTGAAAGCCGCCGAAGGTTTGGCTGTTATCCAGTTCGACGCGGCGGTTGGCGACATTCAACACATTGAGCGACGCGGAGATGTGCTCGCCGAATTCCTTGCTGAGCGAGAGATCGAATGTAGTATGCGGCGGAAGATGGCCGCCGGGATAGGGCTCGCCGGGGAAGGCATTGCTGAAACCCGAACCATAGTAAATGTTGGTCGAGGCTGAGGAGCGCCAGGGCAACGCGACGTCGCCGCCGAGATTTAAGGTGTTGCGCTGGTCGTGATCGAGCGGGCAGGGGCCGGGCAGCGGAGCGCAAACGTTGGTGACGAAGTTGGTCAGGCCGCCGGTCACGGCTCCGGCGGCGGTTGCAGTCTGATTAGAGTAGGCCAGATGGATTTGTCCGCGATGGGCGATGCGTGGGGAACGAAGAGTGGCTTCCCATCCGTTGATGAGGGCGCGCTCGATGGTGATGGGGAAACATGTGCCCGAGCCGATGCAGTTGTGGTCGAAGAAATTGTGGGCGTGGGTGACGAAGTTGTCGGCGTCGAGGGTCCAGCCGCGAAATGGAATAGTCACGCCGAACTGGTGCTCCTCGTCGCGCTCGCCGAAGAGCGCGGCGAAACCGCAATTGGCGGTCTGGCAAAACTGTTCCAGCGGGCCGGAGACGGTGACCAGCGGCGGCGCCTGGTAGTAGTGGCCATAGAAAGCGCGGAGGGTCCAGTGGAGGCGCGGCAGGGTCACGGTCGTGCTAAAGCGGGGGCTGATGGAATCTTCCACTTCGACGCCGGAAAAATGAGTCGGGCGCAGACCGGCGGAGAGCGTCAGCCAGGAGAAGGGTTTGAACTTGTCGTCGAGGAAAAAGGTGGCGACGCTGCCCGAGGGCTGCTCGTGATCGCTGAGCAGTTGTACGCCGCTCGCGTTAAGGCCGAAGAATTCGTCGTTTTGCTGGTAGAAACCATAGGCGCCGGCCTGGAGATCGTTTTTTGCCGCGCTGGCATTGAAGCTGAGCTGTCCGCCGGCATAGGACGACGCGCGATGGTCGGTCGAGGCGCTCGGCTGATCGCCGGGCAGGCTGTCGTAGTTGGCGTGATTGTAGTGATAGAAGGGTGAGACGGTAAGCAGCGTCCTGGAGTTGAAAGTGTGAACCCAGGAGAAATTGGCCAGGGCATCGGCTTCGTGCTGCCTGTCGCGAAGATCGAGCGTGGGATACTGCGCCTGATAACCGTTGGCGGCGATGGGAGCGTTTTCGATGTCGCCGGGGAAGGGATCGTAAGGGATCTGATAGAAATCGCGGCGCAAGGACGTGACAAAGCGGAGCTGGTCAGAAGGGTCGGCGTTGTAGATGAGCGAACTGAAGCCTCCGTAGCCGTTGGCGGCATCGTGAACGACTTGCGTGACTGGCGGCTGCAGGCCGAGGTCGCTGCGATTTCCGTTCAGGCTGGCGTAATAGGCAAAGCGCTGAGTGTGGCTGCCGAACGAGAATTGGTCGTTGGTCTGATAGAAGTTGCCGGCGCTGAGAACGAGCTCGGCTTCGCGATTTCGCTCGAATCCGGTGCGCGGAACCACGTTAAATACGCCGTACGTGCGGTCGCCCAGCTCGGCTCCGTAGCTGCCGCGGCTGACTTCGAGATAATCAATGTCCTTGGGATCGAACTGCGGGCCGACGTTGGAAGCGATGTTGGTGTTGGGCACGGGGACGCCGTCAATGAGCCAGGAAGTCTGGTGTCCACCGCGCACGTGGAGCTGGTCGTGGGTGAAGTAGGCGCCGGGAACGAAATCGGTGATCATGGCCAGACTGTTGGAGCGGTCGGCGCCGGGCGTGCGGGCGACATCGAGACGGTTGACGAGAGTCAGGGGCGTGGCGGAATCGGTGGGGACGGACTCGGGCGTGGCGGAGACGTTGATGGTCTCTTTGGTTCCGGCGACGTTGAGCGCGAAATGCAGCACGGGCTGCGTGCCCGACATTACGACCACGTCCTGCTGCGTCTGCTCAAATCCGAGAGCGGCGACCGTGACGGCATACTCGCCGAGCGGGACAGCATTGAAGTTGAAGTTGCCGCTGGCGTCGGAGTTGGTGGAGGCCGACCAGTCGGAGGACTTGGCGCGGATCATTACCATGGCGTCCGGCACGGGGCGGTGCTGCGGGTCGTGAATCACGCCGTGCACCGAGCCGAAGATTGAGGCAAAGGCGGCCAGGGCCAGGGTGAGCTGGACTGCCAACATGAAGATATGAATGCGACGCATGAGTCTCCGATAATCGGGCTCGGCGGCAGCCGAGCTAGCGCTCGGCCTGTCCGGGTTCCCTCGACTTGGCTCGGGACAGGCTCCGATCCGGACCCCACACGAGCAGACCGCCCGCGGCAGACCGCAAAGCGCGCAACGCCTCGCAAAGTATGCGAAAGGGGAACGAGCTAGGGTGTCTGTCGCGACTGTCCCTGACGCTGTTTCAGGCGACGAAATCTGCGGGAGGGGCGCGGGTCGATTGGGAAGAGGAGAGGTCTGCCGCGGGACTACTGGCACGCGCTTCGGCGACTTGGATCTCGACCTGGCGCGCGAAGATTGCCGTCATCCACGGCTGGGCATAGGCCCACTGCGAGGTGGTCACCGCGCGGCAGCAGTCATGGCTGCAGCAGCCCGGATTGTGGAGAGCGGACCGGTCTGAGTCCGCGAGGAGAGAACCGTGGCACTGGTGTGTCTTGCGGAGACAACAGGCAGGAAGCGGCGCAGCCGTAACCGCGAGCGCCAGCGGAGCAAGATTTCCGGCGAGCGCGAACAACAACAGCAATCTGGCGGTCAGGCGATGCATGCTTTCGAAATGAACCCCAAGGTGGGGAAAGGATAGAACACAATCGCGGACGGGCGCAAGCGTGAGCCGGACCTCGGATTTCGGACCCCGGACTTCGGACCTCAGACCTCGGACTTTGGGCGATTCGAAGCTGCGCGTTACGACCGTGGATCGGGGTCGCGTCGTCGAAACACTTGGGCACTGTTATGGAGGTGAGAGGATTGAGGGTCAGATATACTCTTGGGGCCTGAGTGTTCGGGCGCTCAGTGGAACTTGTCGCATACGTGATTTTGTTCCGCACGGTAGTTCGCCCTCAGGGGCTAAAGCCCGAGTCTCTGCGCCGCGTTGCGGCCCGGCTGAAACCGGGCCCTTCCCAAGACCGTTTGCGAGACAGGTTCGAAAGACTCGTGAACAGGTTCGAAAGATTTGTGAGGCACGTCGGAGAAATTTCTGAGACACGTTCGAGAAAGAGGATCTGCTATGGCATGGTTTCGCATGAGTTTCCTGGTGCTTATCGTTGCATGCTTGCTTCCGCTCGCTTACGCGCAGCAGTCCAACGCACCAAAGTCTGAACCGGCGCTGGATGTGACTGCGATGGATGCGAGCGTCGATCCGTGCGTGGATTTTTTCGCGTATTCCTGCGGCGGGTGGATCAAGAAGAATCCGATTCCGCCCGATCAATCCTCCTGGGACACGTATTCCAAGATGCAGGATGAAAACCGGGTACGCCTGCGGGCCATTCTCGAGGCTGCGGCTTCGCCCGACGCGGGCCGCAACGCGGTTACGCAGAAGATCGGCGACTATTACGCTTCCTGCACGGACGAGAAGGCGATCGAGGCTAAGGGAGCACAGCCGCTCAAGCCGGCGCTGGAACAGATAGAAAGGATCAGTTCGAAGGCGGAGATCGCCGATGTGGCAGCGGCCATGATTGACGACCACGTGCTGTTTGAATTCGGGTCCATTCAGGACTTTCGCGATGCGAACCAGGTGATTGCGGCGGCGGACCAGGGCGGGCTCGGCCTGCCCGACCGCGACTACTACACCAAGGACGACGCCAAGTCGGTTGAGCTACGCAAGGCCTATCTCGCGCACGTCCAGAAAATGTTCGAACTGCTGGGCGACAAGCCGGACGCAGCCGCGGCCGAGGCGCAAACCGTCATGCGCGTCGAAACCGCTCTGGCCAAGGGCTCGATGACGCGGGTGGAGCGCCGCGATCCGAAGGCCCTCGACCACAAGATGACGAGCGCGGAACTGGAGAAGATTGCTCCCGAGTTCAGCTGGCAGGTTTATTTCACGAAAGTAGGCATGCCGTCGCTCGCCTCTCTGAATGTGGCGGCTCCGGGTTTTTTCAAGGGATTGAACGAAGAGCTCGCGAAAGAAAATCTCGCCGATTGGAAAACCTATCTGCGCTGGCATCTGGTGCGCTCAGATGCGCCACATCTTTCTTCCGCATTCGTAAATGAGAACTTCGCGTTTTACGGCAAGACTCTGCGCGGGCAGCAGGAACTGCAGCCACGCTGGAAACGCTGCACCGAGGCGGTGGACGGTTACCTGGGCGAGGCTCTGGGGCAAGCCTATGTCGAGAAGTATTTCGGCGGCGACGCCAAGCAGCAGGCCCTGAAGATGGTGAAGGAAATTCAGGCGGCGATGGAGCAGGACATCAACGGTCTGTCGTGGATGTCGCCGGCCACGAAGCAGCAGGCGCTGGTGAAACTGCATGGCATGGCGAACAAGATCGGATATCCCGACAAATGGCGCGACTACAGCAAACTGGAAATCGTGCGCGGCGATGAAATGGGTAACGTGGAGCGGTCGCGTCAATTCGAGTTCAACCGGCAACTGGCCAAGATCGGCAAGCCGGTGGATCGCGGCGAGTGGGGCATGACTCCACCGACGGTGAATGCGTATTACGACCCGCAGATGAACGACATTAACTTTCCGGCGGGCGTGCTGCAGCCACCGGCGTTCGATCCCAACTCCGACGCTGCTCCCAACTATGGCGACACCGGCGGCACGATCGGACACGAGCTCACCCACGGCTTCGACGATGAAGGCCGCCAGTTCGACGCCCAGGGCAACCTGCGCGACTGGTGGACCGAGAATGACGCCAAGGAATTTGTGAAGCGCGCCAGCTGCATCTCGGACCAGTATTCGACCTACACGATCATTGACGACATCAAGATCAACGGCAAGTTGACGCTGGGCGAGGATGTCGCCGACCTGGGCGGACTGATCCTGGCCTACATGGCATGGCAGGATGACACCAAGGGCCAGAAACTGGAGCCGATTGAGGGATTGACGCCCGAGCAGCGCTTCTTCATCGGCTACGGGCAGAGCTGGTGCGGCCAGACTCGCGATGAGACCAAGCGCTTGCGCGCGACGGTGGATCCGCATTCTCCGGAAAAGTACCGCACCAATGGCGTGGTTTCGAATATGCCGGAATTTCAGGAAGCGTTTCACTGCAAGGCCGGCGCGCCGATGGTGAATCAGAACCGGTGCAGGGTTTGGTAGGAAAAGTTTGGTAGGAAAAGACCGCGTGGCGCGGTCTGTTCAGGTCAGACGCGCGAACCTGCGGTTCGATTCGGGCAGGTCAACGCCGGTCAGGAGCCAGGCTCCAATTCCGCAGACGAGCGCGACCAGCAGCGACGAAGCGTGCAGAACGGGGGATGGTGGCAGCGGGCTGCCGTGAACCGTCGTGATGACCGCGCCCACGACAACCGTAGCAACGGCGATCCATTGATATAGGCGCAGGCCCCGGATTACCGGGGTTTGCGGTTCTCCGCGGTAGGCTTCTTCCACAAACCTTCCGGCACCGGAGAGTATCAAATAGATTCCGCCGACCGGCGCAACGCCGACGTGCAGTAGATAAAGTCGCGTGACGACCAGGGCCACGAGCACATTCCACAGAATCGAATACAGGGGCGTGACGTGGACGGGAACTCCGCGGAGGGAAACCACGCGCCAAACCCGCGAACGAGGATGGGTGTAGCGGATGCCAACGTCCTCTGATGTGGGCTTTCCGTGACAGCAGCCCTGCACCAGACAACGCATCCGTCCAAGGCCTTGAATCCAGGGCGCAGCGACAACCAAGGCGGCGAGCACCAGCCAGATGTTGGTCCCGGTCAGCCAGGCGGCGGCGACCCCGCCGGCGGCGGTGCCGAGCATTCCACCATAGAAACCGAGCGGGCGCAGCAAGGCTGAGGAGCCCTCGATGACTTGCGCCCACAGCGCCGATACGACAGCACCACCAAGAAAAATGGCGACGGCGATCACGCTCTTGCCTGGGCCGAGCAGCGTGTCGATGATCCAGATTCCGATGAAAACCCCGGCAGCGGCGTAAGCACCGTGGTTGATCACGCGCAGCGGCCCGAATCGCCACTCGCGCCAGGAGTTGGCGATGGTCTCAGACATGTCGCGCAGGAGAGCCCAAACTTGGTCAATCCGAATGAGGAACAGAACGACGAGAAAACCAGCAATGACATCAACCAGGGCATGCACTCCAGTGGTCAGACAGCTGGCCGATACGAGAAGGGCCCAGATCCGCCACAACCATTTTTGCCAGCGTGTGCGGCCCAGCGCCTCGGCAGCCAGGAACGCCCAAATGACGTGGTAGGAAGGGAATGCCGCGGCGGCAGTGTCAAGGGAGCGGTCCAGATTCAGCAACTTCTCCCACAATCCGGTGGTAGCGAATGAACGGGCGGGAGCAATCAGCGGCACGGCAAGATACAAGGGGAAGACGACCACCATCGAGAGCAAGCCCCATTTCGAGAACAAACGAAGATAACGCCGGGTGCGCGCCACGAGCGGAACGAGCGTCACCACCACATAGACGCTGGCATAGAGAATCCCGGTCCAGGGCAAGAGCGGCCAACGAAATTCAAACGGAAAACTGGCGATCTTCGCATCGCGCGGAATCCCGATGACCACGAATGCTTCGTAGCCCAGCACCCAGGGCAACAACACCGTCAGATAACAGCGAATGCGCTCGTGCGCCGACGGTGCGGATTCATTATCGGCAGGCAATAGACGTTGTTCAGGGAATTCAGCGCCGAAGCGCGCGCGCATGTCCGGCAGTTCGTATCCCAAAACCACCGCTGCGCTTAGCAGGATCACGGTGGGAGACACGAGCCACAATCCACTCGAAGAGCCCGCTGCGATTGCCGTTCCGACGCACGCGAAGGAAAATCCGAGATAAATAGGATGCGAGAACCAGCGGTAGATTCCTCGGGACACGTAGCGCGGAGGAGGGAAAGCATTCATGGGCAGACCGCCTCCCACAAACCAGAGCGCGGCCATGCCCAATGCCATGAGTACCGCGCCAATCGCGGCCGTGGCCATTCCCCAGGGCAACGAGTGAATCGCCGGCAAGTTCACGAGAGTGCTGGTTTGGCTCGCCCAGACTACGAGCAGGGCGGGCAAGACGGCGATGAATAGCCCTCCATACAACAGTTTGCCGAGTGGTTTGCTGAAAGCGGATCTCATCATTATTCCCACATTATTCCCACATTACTATTTCCACTTGACCACCTCATGGATCGCCCAGCCCGATGCGGCGCCGCTTGCGGTCCGCAGTACGCCGCGGCTGCGCCACTTGCATTCTTCGACCGACATCAGGCTGCGAGGAAGCAGCCGGGCAAGGGAGGAGATTCCCGCAAACACGGTTTCTCCCAGCTGCCCGCTGCGCAGTGCCAGCCCGCGGTCAAGGTCGAGCTGCGTCGCCGCGCCGGCGAAGATCATTCCCGATTCCGTGAGGGACTGGACTTGCTGCTCCTCGCCATTGTGGAACACAGATCGCCATTGGTACGGCCCACGCCAGTCGATCCACACTATGGCGTGCTGCGGGGAGAGGAATCGTCCCCAATGCAATTCTTCGAGAGGCAATTTCCAGGGAAGAACCGTGAGAGTCAGGCACTCGGCATAACCCAGCCCAGTGATTCGGGTCTTGCCGTGGAGGAGAAGATCCACCTGCGACCGGGGTTGATGGCAGTGCCAATCCACGGAGCCGTCATTGTCGGAAAAGACGGTTCGCGCCAGCGGCGAGCTGAGCGCACGCCAGCTTCCCTCGATGCCAAGGAGGGGCAGGCTGAGCCGCGCCGTGTCACCGTCCGGTTCTGGCAAGACGCACTTCCGCAGCGAAGACGCGGAGCGGATACGACCCGCGATGGCGGTAAGCAGACTCGCGTAATGCAGGGACAGTCTGTCCCAGCGCAAATCTGCGACGTAGACGATGGCGGTGTCGCCGTTCTCCGTGACGCAGTCGAGATACCACTTGGTGAGCAGAAACGAAGGCTGCCCGGGCACGGGTCCTATTGTAGTCGTGGGTTCTAGGCGCCGCTCGCCGCAACATCGCCGAACAGAATCGCCCGCATCGAGATGCTGCCGAAGTCGAAGCCTTCGTAGGGATACGAAACCGGGTCGCGCTCATCAGTGCTGCCCATGCAGTAGAGCAGCGGCAGGTAATGCTCGACCGTGGGATGCGCCGTTGCCAGCAAGGCGTCTCCCCATTTCTGCGGCTCGGCGAGCGCGTTCGCGTCGTGCGCCTCCACCGCATTCTTCACTTTGGCGTCGAATTCCACCGCCCAGTCGTAGGCTCCCAGAGGATTGTTCCAGTCAATGCGGCGGAGGTTGTGCACGATGTTGCCGCTGCCCAGAATCAAGACTCCGCGCTCGCGCAGAGACTGAATCTCGCGGCCCAGTTCGAGATGTTGTTTGAAACTGCGGCGCTCGTCCAGGCTCAATTGAAACGCCGGAACATCCGCTTTCGGATACAGGTGGCGCAGCACGCTCCACGAGCCGTGATCGAGCCCCCACTCGTTGTCCAGAACAATGTCGGGAACAATCTCAGGATTGCCCGCAAGTTTCTGCGCTTCGGCAGGCGCGCCGGGCGCGGGATATTGCACTTCATAGAGAGGCTGCGGAAATCCGTAGAAGTCGTGGATGGTTCGCGGATGAGCCGACGCCA
>Ga0209517_10006273_pt1 | contig 14744 bp, 14 predicted proteins | sample PeaSoiMetSII2010_FD_187695 | JGI IMG/M metagenome (GOLD analysis project Ga0209517, IMG submission 187695) | Peat soil microbial communities from Weissenstadt, Germany - SII-2010 (SPAdes) (version 2) | ecosystem: Environmental > Terrestrial > Soil > Wetlands > Peat | place: Germany... | reverse complement strand
TCGGCGGGCGGCTTAGGAGGGGGCTCCGTGAAGGCCCTGAATTTCTCGTGGAAGGTGTGCCACTCAGCGCGCAGTTCGGGATACTTGCAGCAGAACTGGCTTGGTTTTCGGCCGGGGTGAGCTGGGGGTTTGCGGGCGGGGCGGGGGGCACGGTTGGTTCATTGATGGGCTGATTTTGTTCGTTCGATGTCATAACAGGTCTCTCGCTATGTATAGTGGCCAAAATGGGTGGCTTTGATCGGGAGTATTTGGCTTTGTTATTTTGTTTTACTTTTGTTGAACGATGAGGTTCGGATTGAGGTTGGGAACACTGATCATATGTCCAGTGGGCGGGGGAGCCCCCCTCCTTCGCCAAGGCTATGGAGGGCAGGCGGGCCTCCTTCGCCAAGCTATCGAGGGCAGAGGCGAACTGTCGTTTTTTGCTCATCTGTCGTTCACGTAGGTTTTCATACGCCGGGGGCATCAACGTGATGTCCTTTATATGTATAGGGGCCAAACTGAGTGGCTTTGATCGGGGAGTATTTGGCTTTGTTATTTTGTTTTACAATGGCCAGAGCTTTTTTAACCGCGGAGGAACGGGAAGGCATTTCACCACAGAGACACCGAGGACACAGAGGAACGGCAAGAACGGGTCTTTGGGACAAAATTTAACCGCAAAGATCGCCAAAGGCGCGGGGACCTTTATAACTGCGGATCACACGGATCAACGCGGATAGGGGGAAGGAAAAGTTTTTTTTAACCGCTGATTTTCGCTGATGGGCGCTAATGGGGGGCGGGGAAGAGGGAGAGGACAGGATCATGGCGGGGCAGGATCATTGGGGACGGGAATTTTGGTCAAGTCCTGAAATAAATTTGGTACTTTTTCTAGCCGTACCTCAACAGTACCGCTCTGGTTTTGGTTATCCGGCTCTTGGCTCAACAGCGAAGTGAAACGAGCAGGGGGGCGGGCTGCGTGCCCTCCAGCACGCGCCCCCCTGCGGTCGAAGGCGGATGCGCTCCAATGGAGGGGGGTCTGGGGGCGGTCAGGCCCTACCACCTTCCAGGGCTTTTTGTCTTGCGCGCTGAGGCGCGGAGGGAGGAAGGGGACGATGGGTGATGGAGAGTCCGTGATGGATGATGATCTGACTCATCGGGCGTCACTGGCGCTCCGCGCGAGTCCAAAGCGGCTGACTCGCTATCGCTCGCCGACGCCGGAGCCCTGGGGCCGAAAAAGGGGGAGAAAATATTTGTTTTGATGCGTTTACCCAGGGCCAATCCAAGTGCAAAACGCAGAGTGAAGAATGCAGAACCTGCGCCCTTCCAGGGCTTTTAGTTTAGCGCGCGGAGGGCGCGGAGAGAAGGAGGGACGCCAGAGGATGAGGGACGAGAGGTGAGGGGTGAGGGATGAATTAGTGAATCAGTGAGGACGGGAACGCGGTTAACGCCGAAGGCATTTTTAATTGAAGAGGGGAGGTCGGACCGATCGTACTGATCTGACCGATCGGGCGAATCGGACGATGGGCGGCGGCGGCGTGAGAGGCGTCGCGGCGGGATGGCGGCAGCGGATTACGTGGATTAGCGGTTTAAGGATGAGGCGCGCTTTCAGCGCTTGGGGTGTATTTCGGCCCACACCCAGGCCTCCAGCCTGGGCTGGTATGAGACGGGCCGTTGGCCCTGGGAGTGGGGCGGAGGGGCGCGGGGAGGGATGATGGGTAATGGATGGTGGATGATGGCCGGGACTCCTGCCGCCTGAAGGCGGCTTAAGCCCACGGATAACTCCAAAGCATCCGCGATGAACGAAATGATCGCGGTGTCTGGGGTTTCGGGCGTCCTTGGCGTCCGAAAGCGGCAGCAAGCTGCACGCACTCCAAGCGCTTCGCGAGGGACGGGCCCGGGCGCCGGCTCCGTAGTAATCGGTGGAGCTCCGTATTTCATCGTACGAGGCTAAGTTGTTGCCGCACAACGAGTTGTGACGAATCTGAGGGTTGGGCCGGCAGGAGCGATTTTGCTTGTCGAATGTCTCATTTTGGGATAAGACTGTCTTGAACTGATACAGTTTTTATGAGCGAAAGAGATGAGATACTTCTTAGGAGGGTTAGCAGGTCTTGGCAATCCAGGCAGGACGTGGCCGCCATGCTGACATTTATTTTGGCGTTGCTGACTTTTGGTTCGTTCCTGTTGTTTGTGTCCGCCCCGGGCCGCGGGACGCTGGCTGGCATGGCTACCCTGGCGGTGCTGCTTTTCCTCGCCTGCAGGCGCCTATTCGTATCGGCAGCGCGAGTAGTCGAGGTGCAGAGGGTTCTTAGACCCCAGCCACGTCAGGCGCGCGTGGCCGAGCTCAGGCCCGACGGTTCGGATTGGCTGGCGTGAGATTCCTTAGCGACCGACTTCCCAGGCCAGGGTGGAGAAGACCCAGGCACCATAAGGAGTAAAGCGCGCGCTGTCGGGTTCGAACAATGGTTTTTGGGAACGATCGAATAGGTTGATGAGCAGGCCCTGAGAGGTGAGATCAAGCTTAACACTTTCCTGGCTTTCGGGATCCTGCTGGAGGATTTTGGCCAGGTCTTCGGTCAACCGGCGCAAGAGTTCGAGGTGCAGGGCGGAGACGGCATCGAAGTTGCCTTTCTGCTCATGGGTGGCCTGGACATCTTTGTTCGGAATAATCCCAACCGACTCCTTGGTTGCCGAGGAGAAGGGATTACGGAAGGCACGCTCGATAGCCTCCTTCACCTTGGTGTCCTGAGCCGTTAACCAGAGCACGAGAAAGAGCGCCATCATGGCCGTAACAAAGTCGGCGTAAGCGACTTTCCACGATCCGCCGTGATGTTTCTGTTTGCTCATTTGCTCTTGGCGACATTAGCATTGAGCGTCTTAAACATGGCCTCCAACTCCTCAGCGCCGGGCCGCAAATCCTCGCTCAAGCTGCGGCGGGCGATTTCGACGGCCATGCCAGGGGCCATGCCCGAGGCGAAACTGATCACGGAGGCAGAGATACAGCGGAAGAAGGCCAACCGCGCCATGACGTTAAACTCCATGTTAACGGCGAGCGGACTGAGAAAGCCGTAGCCCAGAAAGATACCGAGAAAGGTGCCGACCAGGGCAGCGGCCACCTTGATGCCGATTTGCTCGATGGGGCCCGCAATGGAGGCCATGGTGATGACGATCCCCAGGACGGCGGCCACGATGCCGAAGCCCGGCATAGCGTCGGCCGCGCGAGTGAGCACGCTGATCGGCGCCTCTCCTTCCTCCGCCATGCGGGTCAGGTCGGTGTCCAGCAATTGGCGCAACTGGTCGGGTTTGACCCGGCCGTCAATGACAGGCCGCAAAGCCGAGCAAAGGAATTCGAGGGCGTCATGGTTGGCGAGAACGCCGGGATAGCGTTGAAAAATAGAGCTGTTAGCCGGAGCGGTAAGGTGTTCTTCCAGCGCGATCAGCCCGTTGCGCCGGCCGAGCAAAAATAATTCATAAAGGGCCAGGAAGAGTTGTTCATAGGCTTTGCGCTTATAAGGGGTGCCTTTGAAAACGTGGATAAGCGCCCGGGCCAAATCGACCAAAACGCGTTTGGGGGCCATGATAACAACGGCGCCCATGGCCGCGCCGCCGATGATAACCAACTCCGACAAGTGCATGAGGGTCTGGAAGTGGCCGCCGCCCATGAGGAAGCCGCCGGCCACTGAAGCGATCACCATCAAGACCCCCACGACGACGATCATGGCGCTCCTCCCGGGGTGCTGCGCAGGGCGGCCGCTTCCTGCTTTTCGATAAAGGAACGGATGGAGAGGATGGCTTGCGAATGGATTTGCGAAATGCGCGATTCGGTGAGGCCAAAGGCTTCCGCGATCTCGCGCAAGCGCAGGTCCTCGAAATAGTAAAGAGCAAGGACTTTTTGCTGAATCTGGGGCAGTTGCTCTATGCGTCGGGCGATGAGTTCCTTCAGGTCACTGCGCGAAGCACTTTCTGAGGGATTTTGCTGAGTCTCATCGGGGATGCTCTCGTGCTGGCTCACCCCGTCGGCCGATCCCGGACCTGGGTCAGCGTCCAGGCAAACGAAGGCGACTGGGCGGACCTCGTCGAGCCACTCGCGGTATTCGTCGGGTGTCAAGCCCAAGGCACGAGCGATGTGCTCCTCGCCGGGCGGCTCGCCCAGCTTCTGTTCAAGCTCATTGATCGCCTTCTGTATTTTGTGCGCTTTTTCGTGCACCAAACGCGGCACCCAATCCAGCCGTCGCAATTCATCCAACACGGCTCCCCGGATGCGAAATCGGGCAAAGGTCTCGAAGGCGGCGCCGGCTTGGGCGTCAAAGCTCCGGATGGCTTGGAGTAACCCGACCATCCCGGCGCTGTGAAGGTCCTCGGCGCGCACATGCGACGGCAGGGTCATGGCCAAGCGACCAATCACTCACAGGGTTCATGGGATCTTGCTGGGACAATTGGGCCACCAGCAACTGGAGGAACTCGTTTTGGTTCAGGGTTTGTTGAGGCAACTGAGCCGCGTCCGTCGAGGCCGCGTTAGTCGTCGAAGCAGTTGAACTAATTGATGGAACTGACATAAAGGTCAAAAAAGGTTAGGCCCACCATTCGCGTCCGCTGGCGGGGAGGATCGTTCGCGCGCCGGACTGGCGCGTGGGAGGTTGAGGGACGGAGGACGGCGAGGAAGAAAGCGCGGGCGGGAGTTGCTGCTCACGCGGCTTCCAGAACGGGTGGCCGCCCGCAAAAGTCTCGCCGTGGCCGGTGGCAAAGGTCAAGGGGGCAAGCCGGATGCCTTGCTCGGCCAATCGGCTTTGCAGTTGGCCCCAATCGCTTTTGAGCGCGGCGAAATCGCCGCGCTCGACGACCGCTTGGGCCTGGAGTTGTCCATGTGCGAGCTTAAGGTGTAAGGCCAACTGGGTGTTGGGGTCAGGGGACAACACGAGAGAGACGGGGCTGTTATCCAAACGCGGAAGGCTGGAGAAAGCCGTTTCGATGCACCGATGCACTGCCGGGACAGAATCGGCCCCGGCGTTATTATCCCGGCTCGCTAAATCAGCCTCAGCCCTAGGACTGGATAAGGCACCGCTGGCCACCAGCACGCCATCGAGCGGGGCGGCGGCACTCTCTCCGAAGTCATCATTGGCCCCTGGCTTCCGCTCATGGGGCGCGGCTCGGGAGGGTTCCGCGGCGGCGGTCGGCGGCAAGATTTGCTCTGCCGACGCGGCAATTTCGTTCAGATCATGCGTGGACTGCATCGTCTCCGGTTGTAAAGCAGGGGACATACCATCCGGCTGAAGCGACGGAGACGGCGCTACCGCGCCTGGCTGATCCAGTGCTTTCGGCGAAGCCTCGACAGGTGCGGCGCGAATGACCGGCCGCACTTGAGGAGAGGAGCTGGCCAACGACTTAACCTCATGACCGTCATCAGTTTTCGGGTCGCCCGCGACATCGCCACCGGCTGAAGGCTCGCGAGAGACCGCTTTGGCCTCGAGGGGTACATGGTCCGCTTGCGGTGACACCTGTTCGGTTTCTTTCACCGCCTGCTCCGAATTGACAGGATTGGGCGGCGAAGTCCATTTGCGGATCCGTTCCAAGGTGGCGGAGGGAATGGCTGCGTTTACCAGCGGCGCAGCAGCAAGGGAAGTATCCCGTCGGCCGGGATCGGCGTCACTAGAGGGCGGCGCGCTGGCCGAACTTTGAGCGGCCTCGATTAGCTGGGCGGTTTCACCGAGCGGGTACAGAAGGGTGGGGGGCAGAGGCAAAGGGTTCGGAGTCGCCGCGACGTTCAACGCAACCGGCTCAGGTGTGGGCGCGTCTGCGGCTGGAATTCCCGTGGGCTTTTCCTGAGCCGGAGCCGCAGGGTCGCGAGCAGGAGTTTGCTTGCGCGGCGCAACACGGGTTGGGGAAACGGGGGCCCTGGGAGTGGCCGGCGGGCGTTCATGAGCCGCTTGGTCGATTAAACTCGAGAACGGCGAAAAGCCGGCCGGATTGAGGCGTTCGTCCGGCTTGACACGCGCGGGGCCGGACGCGCGAACTTGGGGGGCGGCGACGGTGGCAGTCACGGCGCAGGGTTCTTTTTGGAATCGACCAGCGTGAGGCGAAGCCGGTCGGAGATCGCCGCTACGCGTTTGGCCTCGCCCCTGTTGCCCTGCCCCAGACTCTCAATAATTGGCGCGGATTCGCTCTCCTTCATCAGCGCGAGAATTTTTACGATCGGTTCATCGTCCATTTCCTTAAGAATGCGGGCGGCACTCTCCGGACTCATGGTGGCATAGACCTTGGCAAGTTTTTTCAAATTGTTTACCTCCGCATCGCTCACGCGTGTGATCGCGACGTCCAGTTGGCCCTGCAGCCGCGCCACGGTTTGGGTGACGGAGCAAATTTCCTGGTGCTCTGATGCCAGGCGCGCTTCCAATCCATCGAGCTGGGTAGCGCGAAGGCGCGCGGCCTCGCGTTCGTTTTTGAGTTCGCCCATAAGCTGCTCAAGTTCCGCGTTTTGGAACGTCCAAGAGGGGCCCGCGACGGGGGCGTCACGCGTTTCGCGCGCTTTCTCGAGCGCAGCGGCCGCCTGGGCAAGTTGTTTATGCGGTTGGAGCACCGCCCAAGTGGTTAGGACGTAGGCCAACCCACCGGCGACCAAAGCGGTCCATTTGGTTTGAAGGATTGACATCATAAAGCTGTGACGGGCGCGTTTTGGTCTGCACTTACCGACGGACGTGCCCACCAGCGGGGGGCTGCCCGCCTGGCGAGTTCGTCCAAGAATTTCTGTTCGGCGCGCGCCGCCTCGTATTGATGCGTACGCTGCTGCTTCGCGCGGAGCCGTTCGAGGACTTCGCGTTTCTGCGTGGCAATCACTAATTGCGCCCGCGCTTGGGCTTCCCGCTGGCGAGACTCCGCCAGCTCTCGTGCCAGCCGCGCGCGTCGCTCATACAGGACCAGCAGGTATGCTCTGGATTGCTCGAGCAGAGTGGCGCGAGCGCTGGCAGCCAATTGGCGGCGGCACAAATCCAGGCATTCTTGCAGGGCCGCCTCGGCCGAGGCCAGGCGTGCGGCCGCGCTTCGCACTGCCATACAGACTCGAGCAAAGTTCTGTTGCGCAGCTTGTTCCGCCTGCTCCCGCAGGGTCAGGACTACGTGCAAACGAAATCGGAAGGCTTTCATGACGCCTTGCCTGAAGGGGCCGGTGCCGACGGAGGCAGCGGGGCCAGGGCTCGGGTCAGGAGCGACCACGTCTCGTCGAGAGTGGCCCCTTCGGCGACCCCCTGACGCAAGAAGCGGCGCAACGGCTCATGGCGCGCGATCGCTTCGTCAATGCTCGGAGTGCTCCCTGCCGGGTAAGCTCCGATATTGATCAGGTCCTGGTTTTTGCGAAACACGGCCATGTGCTCGCGGGCGCGGCCGGTCAATTCGAGTTTCTCGCTGGTAAGGAGATCGCGGTTGGCGCGGCTCACGCTCTCGAGCACGTCGATGGCCGAGTAATGGTTCTGAGTAGCCAAGTCGCGCGCGAGCACCAGGTGACCATCCAGGATCGAACGCACGGCGTCCGCGACCGGCTCGTTCATGTCGTCGGCCTCGACCAAGACGGTGAACAACCCAGTGATGGTTCCTTGCTGGCCTGCGCCGGCCCGTTCCAAGAGCCGGGGCAAGAGCGAAAAAGCGGAGGGCGTATAGCCGCGGGTAGTGGCTGGTTCCCCGATGGCCAGTCCGATCTCGCGCTGTGCCATGGCAAAACGAGTGACTGAATCCATCATCAGCAGCACATTAAGTCCCTCCTCGCGAAAGTGTTCCGCGATGGACATGGCCAGGAAGGCGCCCTTGACTCGCGCGAGGGCCGTTTCGTTGGAGGTGGCAACAACGACGACCGACTTGCGCCGGCCCGCCTCGTCCAGGTCCTTTTCGAGGAACTCGCGCACCTCGCGTCCCCGTTCGCCGATGAGTGCGATGACATTGACATCGGCTTCAGCGTGGCGGGCGATCATACCCAGGAGGGTGGATTTGCCCACACCGCTACCGGCGAAGATCCCCAGGCGTTGTCCCCTTCCGCAGGGCACGAACGCATCGATGGCCCTGATTCCAGTGCGGAATACCTGGTGGATACGCTGGCGTTTGAGGGGATGGGGGGGCAGCAGGTGCAGTCCAACTGTGTGCGGAGCCCGAATCGGGCCGAGTTCATCGAGGGGCTTGCCGAGGCCGTCAATCACTCGCCCTTTTAGGTCGTCGCCCACGCCGAACTGAAGGGGGCCGCCGGTAGCGATGACATCGCTGCCCGGATGAATACCACGGGTCTCGCCCAGGGGCATGAGGAGCAGGTGGTGATCGCGGAAGCCAACGACCTCAGCCAAGGTCGAGCCATCATGGCGGGGAGACTCAATGCGGCAGACGTCGCCCACGGCGGCCATGGGTCCCTCCGACTCAATAACTAAGCCAATCAACTGGACCACCCGACCGCGAGTTTCCGTCGCGCGCGTTTCTCTTATGCGGCGCAAGGCAAACTCAAGCCGATGCCTGGTGCCCATCGAGGGACCTTTAGAGGCAGCGATGCTGTCGGCTGCTTCCGGGGCGTGCGGTTGCGCTGCCTCCGGGGTTGAACCGTTCGCCTCAGCGGCGGCAGGGAAATGATTTTCAGGCAATGCGTTCATGTTCGGCTCAGGCCTCGAGTGATTGGCGGATCAATTCCAGCTTGGTCTCGCGGCAGGCATCTATGACGCCAAAGCGCGTGTGAACGAGACAACCTCCCCGACTAACGGTCAGATCGCCTTGAAATCGTGTTTTCGGATTGGCCGGACCGGGCAGGAGCACGGGGGAATTGCATTGCTGCAGGAGGCTCAGATCCGCTGGGTGGAGGAGAATATCAAAATCGGCATTTGGCTCGACGTCTGCCAACGCCGAACGCACAGCCGCTTCGACCATCTCGGCAGAAATCGGCAGGCCGGCCACGAGCTTGCGGGCAACTTCCAACGACAACTCGATCAGGGCGGTCTCGCTCTGGCGGACAACTTGGGTCACCGCCTGCCGGAGGGAAGCCAACACACCGTTTTGCAATTCGAGCAAATCAGCGCGTTGACGGAGCAGTTGTTCGCCCAGACGCCGTTCGCCCTCGGCCAAGCCGCGGTCGAAAGCGGCTTGCTCGCGCTGGCGCTCGGCAGACTGGGTGGATTGGCTGGCGCCGTTTGCCTCGTGCTGGACGACCTTCAGGTCTCGCAAGGGATGGCCCGGACGAATGGTTCTAGCACATTTCATTGCGTCCCCTGCCGTGAACTTCGCTCAGGTCCACCGTGCCCTCGGCTTCCAGGCGTCGCACGGCGTCGATAATGCGCAACTGGGCGCTTTCGATGTCCCGCAAGCGGACCGGACCCATGAAGACCATCTCCTCCTGAACCGTTTCGGCGGCGCGTTTAGTGATGCAGCCCAAAAGTGTGGACTTGAGTTTCTCGCTGGCGTTGCGCCTGAGCGCCAAGGCTAATTCTCGCAGGTCCACTTCGCGTAAAATGCGCTGAAGCGTCGCACTGTCGAGGCTGGCAAGGTCCTCGAAGGTAAACATCTTTTGGCGAATCGCCTGTCCCAACTCCGGGTTGCGCTCCTCCAGCGAGCCAAGCAGTGTTTTGCCTTGGGTCTTTTCCATTGCGTTGAGCACGTCCGCGGCGGTCTTCACCCCGCCGCTTTGGTTCAGGGCTCGGGTCTGGTTTGTGCCGCGGCGCGCCAGCAGGATTTCGACTACTTTCTCAATCACTTCCACCGGGGTGGGAGCCAGCGTGGCAATGCGCTCGAGGATTTTGTCGCGCTGTTCGGCAGCGAAAAACATCAGCGCCTCAGCGGCTCTTTGCGGGCCGACATAGCTGACCACCAGGGCGACGGTTTGGGGCTGTTCATGGCGCAGCAAATTATAGAACTGCCGTGGCTCCATCTCAGCGAGATCTCCGATTGCGGCGACGGGTGACGGGGACGGGGCGACTCGCGAGAGAATTTCCGTGGCTTTGTATAATCCCATGGCTTTCTCCAACGTGGCCCGGGTGACATCCACTCCGCCGCGAATGGCTGTGCCCGCCTGGATCGCCACTTCAGAGAATTCCTGCAGAATCTCACTCTGAAGTTCCTGGCTAATCATGGCAAAGTTAGCCATTTCGCTCGAAATGGTCTCGACTTCGTGGCTCTCAAATCCGCGCAGAATCTGTGCGGCCGCGTCAGGGCCAAGAATGACCAGCAGGGCAGCCAGTTTCTGGACGCGCGAAAGCTCTGACGGCTCAGCGGCCGGAGCGGGGGCTTTGGGTGGAGCTTCCTGGGCGGGCATGTCTCATCAGGATTGAGGGTTCGTGCCACGGCTCAACCAAGCGCGGACAGCTTGGGTCATATTCTGCGGGCTCTCTTTGATTAACTGATTGAGCACTTCGATGGTGACCACTTCCTGCCCCGGACGAGCTCCTGGCTGGAGGGCGTTCCAGGCCTGACCGTGGCCGTTGCCGTTGCCGACCATAAGGCGGCCGGGAGGCACAGCGAGGGGAATTTCCTCAGTGGAGGTACGTTTGAATAGGAGGAAGAACACTGCGAGGACGCCCAGCGCCAAGGCGGGATAGAGCACATTCTTGCCCACAGTCCACCACAAGTCGCGCCGTTCCTGCGTGGCCAAGTTCTGCGAAACCTCCGTCGCCAACTGGTCGTTGAATGCCAACTCATCGACCGTCACCTGGTCGCCTCGAGTCGTGTCGGCTCCCAACGCATTGACCACGATCCGGCGCAGTTTGTCCAAGTCCTCGCTCGTGCGGGCGCTCACTTTGCGGGCCGCGCCCGAGCCCTCCGTTCTCGCGGCAACCGTTACGGCCGCCGAGAGCCGTTTGAGTCCGCCCGCTGCTTGGAGAGTGCTGCTGGTACTCTTGCTAAGTTCGAATTCGGTTGTGCCGGTCGTTTTCTTGTTCTTCGTATTGGTGAGCGGCGCACCAGCTTGGGAGGTGGCATTCGAGTTGCCGGGCGTGTTGGCAGTAATGCCGACTGCTTCATTGTTGCCGGCCGTAGTGGAATCCTCGGTTGATTCATCCTTGGTTTGGGTGCGAATGACCTGGCCATCGGGATCGAACTTCTCCTCCGTCCGCTGAACGGTATCGAAGTTAATCTCGGCGGCCACGCGGACGATGGCTTGGCCCGGCCCCAGGACTTTTTCGAGCATGCCTTCGGCTTTGCGGGCGAGGTACTGTTCGAGATTGCGGCGCGCGTCAAGTTGCGTCGCGGTCATTCCCACCAGCGAATCATTCTCGACATTTTCGGACAGCACGTTGCCCAGGTTGTCCACCACGGACACATAATTGGGCTTAAGGCCCTCGACCGAGTTGGCGACCAGAAAACGAATGGAATTGACCGCCTGCGGAGCAAGCTGGCCGTTGTTGCGGAGGCGGACGAACACCGAGGCGGTCGCGTGCTTGTCTTTGTCGATCAACAGGCGGTTCTCTGGCAGCACTACCATCACCCGCGCGCTTTCGACTTCGTCCAGTTGCGCGATCGTCCGGGCCAATTCGCCCTGCAAGGCGCGGATGTAATTGGCGCGCTGGACGAAATCGGAGATGCCGAAATTAGGTTTGTCAAAGATCTCGAAGCCGACGCCATCACCACTGCGGGGAATGCCTTTGCCGGCCAGTTGCATTCGAACGACATGAACCTTTTCTGCTGGGACAAGCACCGAACTGCCGCCGGCGCCGATACGATAAGGCACCTTGGCATCGTCCAGCGAGGCAATGACTTTGGCCGCCTCGGAGTCGGACAATTTGCCGTAGAGCAGGGTGTAATCGGGGCGGATGGACCACCAAGCGACACCACCGATGGCGAGCAGCAGGACGGCGGTGGCGAGCACGACACTGACGCGCTGGCTGGGGCCAAGCTGCTTCCAGATTTCCTGAAGTTGACGGCCCACCTTGGTCACGTTCGGGCTCATACTTGCATGCGCATCAATTCCTGATAAGACTCAAGCAGTCGGTTCCGGACCTCGACCATCAACTGGAACGAGAGGTTCGCTTCCTCGACCGCAATCATGGTCTGGTGCAGCGGCACATTCTGGCCGCTCTGCAAGCCCGCCAGCGCTTGGGACGCGGCAGCTTGCTTGGCATTGACTCCCTCCACCAGGTTTCCCAAAAGGTTACTGAACGACGTCTCCGACGCGCCTCCACAAGACCCTGCCGAGGTGGTTGCGTTAAGTTCGCGCAACTCAGCGGCAGGAATGGATACAGTTGAGGCCTGAGGCTCGGCCTTGTTTGCTAGTGGCGTGGGCAACCCTGCCCCGAGCGCTTGGATGGAGCTTAGCGTGTTCATCCGTGTTTGCCGATGGACAGCGCTTGCATAGCTATGGATCGGCCATTTTTGAACGCGGCCACGTTGGCGTCGTACGTGCGCGAGGCCACAATCATGTCCGCCATTTCCTCATAGATGTTGACATTGGGGAATTGGACCATGCCGTTGGCGTCGGCATCGGGGTGGCCGGGCTGATAGGCGGCCGTTCCCGGGCGCGTGTCCTTCTCGATGCGGCTAACCTGCGGAACGGCAAGCGTCGTCGAGCTGCCGTCTTTTCCCTGCGCGTGCTGGAGAACTGACTCGAAGACCACTTGCTGGCGCTGATAAGGCCGGCCATCGACGTTGTGCGTGGTGTTGGCGTTGGCGATGTTTTGTGAAATGATCTGCAGCCGGGTGCTCTCGGCGTCGAGGGCTGCGGTCGTGCTGGGCAGGCTCGGAATGAGGTCAATCATAAAAGAATAGCGGTTCAGGATTTACCGGTGATCGCCATCCGCAGCTTGGCAAGCGAGGCACTGACAATTTGCGTTTGGACGGCGTTTTCAAGTGTGTTGCGGCTCATTTCCACCAACTCATGTTCAAGGTTGACAGTGTTGCCGTCGCGATTGGCCGAGACTGCCCGGGGATCGACGGCGATGCGTGTGTGCAGCGAGCGCAATTGTGCCGGGTCCTTGCTGGCCACCGCCCGCTCCAACTCTTGGCGAAAGGATGGTGCCAGGTCCAAGCGCTGGTAGTGCGGGGTTTCCGCATTGGCGATGTTCGACGCAATGGCTTCATGCCGCGCCACGGTGGCATCAAGCATTCTCTTGGCCCCGAGGTAGCCCGGGTCATTGAACAAAGCGTCAATCATGCGACAACTCTTCAGCCCCGCTAAGCAACAGCGGTGCCAGAGGGAAAAACCTGAGGTTTTGCGTCATTTTTAGGGTGTTAAGACCGCGCGGTAGGAAAAAAAGTCCCCACCGCGGGCAGAGGTGGGGAAGAGTTGCCCAACCACGCGCACCTCAGACCCCGGCAGCGCCACGCTCCTGCGGAGGCGTTCCCTCTTCCTCCCGGCTCGGCAGGAGCCTCGCCCTGCCACGCCGTCCCATACGACCGATCCGGTAAGCCGGGCAGTCCCCTGCCTGCCGTACCAACTGGATTGGAACGCACCTTTGCTCAGCAGGCAGGCGGCGCGGGTGGCTGGGAAAAGGCTCGCGACGGGAAGAGGGTTGAGACTAGGATTGCCCCTAAGATTAAGAGCAAGATTGAGCTGGGGCGGTTGTCTTGGGGCGAAAGGATCAGCTACGGGGTGGCGGATATGGGGTTCAATTTTTATTGGGCCAATATCGCGACCTTCTTGATGATCTTTTATACGGATGTATTTGGGCTGTCGCCGGCGGCCGCGGGTTCGATGTTGTTCGTGATCAAGATTATCAATGCCTTTACTGATCCGATCATCGGGGCGGCGGCGGATCGAACGAACACACGGTTTGGCAAATTCCGGCCTTACCTGATCTGGGCGTCGGTTCCGCTGGCGGCGGCGGGGGTGCTGACGTTCAGCACGCCCGTCCTCAGCGGGCAGGCGAAGCTGATTTGGGCCTACGGGACGTACCTGTTGCTGATGGTGTGCTATACCGCCACGAATATTCCTTACAACGCTCTGTCGGGCGTGATGTCCAGCGAGCCGCAGGAGCGGTCCACGCTCAATGGCTTGCGCTTCCTCTTCGCTTTTGGCGGCAGCACGCTCGTAACCGCGGCGACGCCACCGCTGGTGAAATGGCTGGGCGGGGGCCATGAACGGCTGGGCTGGCCTTTGACGATGGGCTTCTGGGGGCTGGCCGCTTCGGTGTTATTCACACTTACCTTTTTCAACACCCGTGAGCGGATCACTCCGGCGGCGGCGCAGAAGAGTCAGGTGGGGCAGGACATCAAGGATCTGGCCAGCAATGGGCCTTGGGTGGTGCTGTTCTTCCTTGCGCTGATCATCATGGTCACGATCACGCTGCGCACCTCGGCGGCCGCTTATTACTTCAAGTACTTTGTCAAACGCCCGGAGTTGATGGCGGCGTTCGTGCCGGCGTACATGGCCGCGGCCGCGGTGGGGGCTTCACTAGCGCCGGTGCTGACGCGGTTTTTCGACAAAAAATACCTGGTCATCGGACTGATGGGCCTTACGGGCATTTTATCCTGCGTTTTCTTTTTCATTCCGCGAAACCAAATTGCGCTGATGTTCACGCTGCAAATCATGACGGGCCTGGTGCTGGGGCCGAAGTCGCCGCTGGCCTTTTCCATGTATGCGGACACGGCGGATTATAACGAATGGCGGACCGGCCGACGAGCGACAGCGCTCACGTTCGCGGCGGCGACGTTTTCGCAAAAACTGGGAACTGCGCTCGCCGCCGCGGTGATGGGGTGGTTGTTCACGGCCCTGGGTTACGTGGCCAACGCCACGCAGACGCCGCGCTCGCTGACAGGCATGGTGCTGCTGATGTCGTTCATACCGGCGGGGTTCGCGTGGCTGGCGGCGGGGGTAATGTTTGGTTACAAGT
>Ga0209517_10006272_pt1 | contig 14745 bp, 14 predicted proteins | sample PeaSoiMetSII2010_FD_187695 | JGI IMG/M metagenome (GOLD analysis project Ga0209517, IMG submission 187695) | Peat soil microbial communities from Weissenstadt, Germany - SII-2010 (SPAdes) (version 2) | ecosystem: Environmental > Terrestrial > Soil > Wetlands > Peat | place: Germany... | reverse complement strand
AAGTAGTAGAGCAGTCTTCTTAAGAAATCGCCCATATTAAGCCGGTTGAATCACGCGCGTGATGGCGGCCGTCACCTTCTCGAACTCCGCGAGTTCCGCCGCCAGTTGTTTCCGGCCTTTCGGCGTCAGCGAATAAAAGCGCGCGCGCCGGTTGTTTTCCGATTGCTTCCACTCGCCGACCACCCAGCCCTTGATCAGCATTCGCTGCAGCGCCGGGTAAAGCGAACCTTCCTCCACTTGCAGTACTTCATTCGAGATCTGCTGGATGTGCTGCGCGATTCCATAGCCGTGCATCGGTCCGATCCGAAGCAGTGTCTTGAGGATCAGCATGTACAGCGTTCCGGGTGGGATTTCGGTTCTTGCTTCCATAGGTAGACTATACAACAGTTATACTACGGAAGAACGGAAAAGTTACGCTACCCGAACTGACGGACGATGTCGTTGATTCTTCAGGCCTGAGAGCTCAGCCCGCAACGCCGAACCCTTGAAACCATCCAAATGGTTGTCGTCGTGCTCCAAACAATGCTGAGAAGAGGACAAATCGTATGCGGTCTCAGATTCGGCTCGGTAAAGTCTTTGGCATCCAGATCGGCCTGCACTATAGCTGGTTCCTGATCGCTCTGCTGATCGTTTTTTCCTTAAACGCCCAGTTCCGCCTGGCCAATCCCGGATGGTCCACGGGGCTGATCCTTACCCTGGCCGCCGCGACGGCGATTCTGTTCTTCGTTTCCCTGCTGTTACATGAGCTTGCGCACTCGCTGGTGGCGAAATCGCACGGCATCCCGGTGCGCGAAATCACCCTGTTTGCCCTGGGCGGCGTGTCGCAGATCGAGGGCGAATCGCCCGACGCAAAAACCGAATTCCAGATCGCCATCGTCGGTCCGTTGACCAGCATCGCCATCGGGCTGCTTTGCCTGGGAGCGGCCCTGACCCTGCCCGGAGCCGCGAACCCGGCTAAGATCATGCTGACCTGGCTGGGATACATCAACCTGGGCTTAGCGGCGTTCAATCTGGTGCCGGGGTATCCCCTGGACGGGGGACGCGTGCTTAGGGCGCTGCTGTGGTGGAAATCCGGCGACGCCGAGCGCGCCACGGGAACGGCTGCAGTCACCGGCCAGGTGGTCGGCGGACTGTTCGTCACGCTGGGAATCGTTCAGTTCTTCTTTGGCGCGAATTTCGGCGGCCTGTGGATCGTCTTCATCGGCTGGTTTCTGATCCAGGCGGCCGGGGAAACTCGCCGGCAGGCCGGCTTCAAGCGAGCCTTTCAGAATGTTCGGGTGTCCGACATCATGTCGCACGACTGCGCGACGGTGGATGGTCATCAGAGCGTCCAGGACCTGGTAGAGCGGCTTTTCAAGACCGGGCGCCGCTGCTTCGTGGTGATGGACGACGGGCACGTGGCCGGATTGGTGACGCCCCATGAGATTCGCCAGGTCAGCCGCAGCCAGTGGCCGGCGACGCTGGTGGATTCGGTGATGCGGCCCTTGCAAGGGCTGCAGGCCGTACGCCCTGACGCACCGCTGGGGAGTGCCCTTGAGGTCATGGCCCGGGAGAACGTGAATCAGCTCCCGGTCATGTCCAACAGCCACCTGGACGGGGTGCTCTCGCGAGCCGAAGTCCTCAACTATTTGCAAACGCGGGCCGAACTTGAGCGATAATAAGAGTTTGCGAGCTTGAAACCAACCAGGCGCCGCGCTCATCCAACTCATTAGAAGTGGGTTAGAAACACTTTTTCAGCCATGCAGTGGCATATCATCAACCATCACGACTACATCGACGGGCCTTTCGACAGCTACGAGACGGCCCTGCGGGAAGCTTGCGCGCTCGGCAAGGAAACCCGATCTGAGCCCCGAGTCCGCCGCCGCGCCGAGAATTTCTTTGTTTACAAGGCTCCCTACGATCGCACGGAGCACTGGCAGCCCGAATATTGGATCTGCACCAAGGAAGCCGCAGTCGCCGAAGGCGTCGCTGAAGACATCTTTTCGCAGCCGCTCCTGGAAACCTGGCGATAAGCCCGGACATAAGGGAAGACCAGACGTGGTTCAATAGCGGTATGAGCAAACCCGCCGTTGTTGCTGCCGCTGGACTCTTTGCCGTGTTCTGCGGCATCGTCGCGGGGCAGAACAAACAGTCCAAGAAACAAGGTGATGGTGCAGATACCGTCCGGCTGATCGATTCCATCCAGGGTCCGAACCTCTACAAAGCGTACTGCGCCGTCTGTCACGGGCCGAATGCCAAGGGTGACGGTCCCATGGCGATGTTCCTCAAGACCGGGCCGTCCGACCTGACGCGCATCTCCAGCCGCAACGGCGGCATGTTCCCTCTGGCGAAAGTGCGCCAGATCATCGCCGGCGAAGAACCTCGCTCGGCGGGACATGGGACGCGGGATATGCCCATCTGGGGCCCAATTTTTTCTCAGGTCGCCTGGGATCAGGATCTGGGGCGGGTGCGGGTCGATAACTTGGCGCGGTATCTCGAAACCTTGCAAGCCAAGTAGCTCTTTATGAGCGCAAGCCGGCGCGATCTGCTGAAATGGTCCGTGAGTGGATTGATGGTCGTAGAGGGAAAAGACGCAGCCGCTGCCACGCCAAGTAAAACCGCATTACTGATCGATCCCGTCTTCAAGCTGCACGATACCGGCCCAGGACATCCGGAACGGCCGGAGCGTTACGATGCGCTGACGCGGGCATTCGAGCGAGCCGGGCTGACCAAGTCTCTATTGCACGTAGCGACTCGTCCTGCCACCGAAGACGAGATCGCCCTGTGCCACACGCGCCCCTACATTCAGATCGTCAAGCACGACATCGCCTCGGGCGCCCATGAACTGAGCACCGGCGATACCACCATCAGCGCGAAGTCCCTGGAAGTCGCGCTGGACGCCGCGGGCGGCGTGATGAATTGCGTGGACGCGGTTTTTGAGAAGAAGGCGGCGAATGCGTTCTGCGCGGTGCGCCCTCCGGGGCATCATGCCCGTCCAAATCAGGGCATGGGATTCTGCATCTTCAACAACGTCGCGATTGCCGCGCGCTACGCGCAGCGCAAGCACGGAATCGAACGCGTGCTCATCGCCGATTGGGACGTCCACCACGGCAACGGGACGCAGGATACGTTCTACACCGACGGTTCGGTGTTTTTCTTCAGCACGCACCAATCGCCCTGGTATCCCGGCACCGGCGACGCCGACGAAACCGGCGAGGGCAAAGGAAAGGGCGCGACGCTGAATTGCCCGTTTCCCGCGGGTGCCGGCCGCCACGAGATCCTGGGCGTGTTTCAGGAACGACTATTGAAGGCTGCGGATCACTTCAAGCCGGATCTGGTCCTGACCTCGGCCGGTTTCGACTCGCGTTTCGGCGATCCACTGGGGAGGTTCACGCTTTCCGACCAGGATTTCGCGGATCTGACGCGCGTGATGCTTGAAATCGCCGACAAACACGCCGGCGGCCGGCTGGTTTCGGTACTGGAGGGCGGCTACGATCTGGCTGGTCTGGCGTCGGCGGCCACGGCGCATGTTCAGGCACTGGCCCAGGCGACTGCTGGCTGAAAACCACCATTTGGCTGGAAGCGGCCACGCGCTGTCAGAACGATCTCCCATTTTTTCCGAGACTTACGGTTGGCAAAAAACGTGCCATTACGATGGGCATGTTCTGCCGTGACGCGGTACTGGCATGCGCGGCCGCCGCAGCCGTCGCATGGGGTCAAGATACTCAGTCGAAAGGTTGGCGGGAAGCGAACACGCCGCAGGTGGACACGGGTTCCGCTCAAGGAAGTGGACCCGCTCAGGGAAGCGCGCAGGCTCCGCCCGCCGGGGATCCTTCGCAACTCACGCTTCCCGCCGGCACCTGGATCAGCGTGCGCGCCGATCAAGTTCTTTCGAGCGATCGCAACCTGCCCGGCGACACTTTCTCTGCCACTCTGGCACAGCCTTTAGTAGCAAATGGATTCGTGGTGGCACGGCGCGGGCAGATTCTTTCAGGTCGCGTGGCCGATGCCGTCAAGGCGGGCCGGGTGAAAGGAACTTCTCGCCTGGCGCTGGAGCTGACGGACGTGACGCTGGTGGATGGCCAGAATATGCCGCTCCATACGCAACTGGTCCAATACTCGGGCGGCACTTCGCGGGGACGCGATGCCGCGGCGATTGGAACCACTACCGGAGTCGGCGCGGCTGTCGGCGCGGCTGCTGCCGGAGGAGTCGGTGCAGGAATCGGAGCTGGAGCCGGCGCCGCGGCATCGACCATCGGCGTCCTGCTTACGCGCGGACGCCCGACGGAGGTTTATCCGGAATCGCTGCTGACGTTCCGTACGACGGAACCTATCACGATCTCGACCGATCGCTCTGCGGTCGCGTTCGAGCCTGTTCGCCAGGAAGATTACGCTCCTGACGCGCCGCCTCGCCCGAGGCTCGTCCGGGGGCCTGTATATCGTGGTTATCCTTATCCGCCGTATCCGTATCCCTATTTCGGAGCCGGAGTCGTCATCGTAGGACGGCGCTATTAGCCGCTCACTGGCGTTCGCGGTTCGGTGCCGGCGGGCTGGAGCACCGAACCATGAGCGAAAGCGAGTGGCCCAGCATCAAGCCCGCGCCGCTAGCGCTGCTTTGATCCGCTCCGCTGTGAACGGGATTTGCCGGATGCGTGCGCCCGTCGCATCGAAAATCGCGTTTCCAATCGCTGCCGCGACCAGCGTAATTGACGTCTCGCCTGCGCCCATCACTTCTCCCTCGGTCCGGTTGATGAGCACAGCGTCGATCTTCGGCACTTCGAAGCCGAGCGGCAGGCTGTGATACGTTCGCCAATCGACCGAGGTTATCTTCTCGTTGTCCCAGGTCACTTCCTCGCCCAGGCAACGGCTCAGGCCCTGGAGCGCGCCGCCTTCCACCTGATTGCGAAGCCCGTCGGGATTCGAAATCGGTCCGACGTCGCTTGCCGCGACCATGCGCTTGACCACGATCTTGCCGGTTTCCTGATTCACTTCGATCTCGGCGACCAGTGCCGTGTAGCCGTTGTCGCCTTCGTAAAGCACGCTAGCCGCGCCGCGGCCGGTGGCGATACCGGTTCTACGATTCCCGGGTTTGGGAGATGGCCGCGTCTCCCAATTCGCCGTCTTCGCGGCGGCGGACAGCACTTCTTTCAAGCGCGCGTCGCGCAAGTGACGCAGCCGATACTCCACCGGATCGGCCTTCACCCTCGCGGCCAGCTCATCCATGAAGGACTCGTGCGCGAACGTGTTCTGAAGCCGTGCGGGCGAGCGCAGCGGTCCCGTAAAGAATCGAGATTCGACGGCGTGCGTCAGCACGCGGCCGCTTTGTACCGCCCCAGTGCCTCGGGCGAAGTAAGACGGCACGCCGTTGCTGTTGTTGTTGAACGCGCCCGGCGGCGGAGCCGGCGATCGAGGCGCGAAGTCCGCCGGTGGGAATCCCAGCAGCGAACCGGTGATGATGTTCCCGGGCCGGTTGGTTCCCGGACGGTTGCCCAAGCCCGGCGACCACGACTCGTGATCCCAGGCGACGATGTTGCCTTGCGCGTCCAAAGCACCCCGTTGATCGATCACATACGCAGGGCCGTAATTCTCGAACGCCATCTCGTCTTTGCGCGTGAGTTGCACGCGCACCGGTTTTCCCACGGCTTGAGACAAGATCGCCGCGTCGTATGTCACGGTGTCGGCGCCATTGACGCCGTAGCAGCCCGAGCCGCGCCGGAAGATCACATGAATGTTCTCAGGCTTTAGGCCCAGGATCATGGCCGAAGTGCTTTTCTGATACCAGACGGCCTGCGTCGCGGAATAAATCGTGGCCCGGTCACCTTGCACATCGGCGACGGCGCAGGAACTGCCCATCGATCCGTGCATTTGATACGGATGAAGATAGGTGGCTTTGAGAACCGTCGCGGCGCCGGAGAGCTTTGCATCGATATCTCCCGAATCCACCATGAACGTGTCACGAGCCGGCAGCTTGCGCAGCGAATCGTGAAACGTGGCTTGATCCGGCAACGGCGGTCCTGGATTCCACGTCACTTTCAACTTGCCGGCTGCCTGGATCGCCTGCCAGGGCTTCTCGGCGACCACGCCGGCGAAATTCTTTTTGACCACCACCTTGACCAGGCCCGGCATCCCAGCGACGGAACTTTCGTCGATTTTCGCCACGGTCGCTCCCACCGATGGCGGACGGACCACGCGGCCGTGCAACATGCCCGGCAGGCGAACGTTGTGGACGAACTCGAATCTTCCGGTCACCAGATCGGGAAGATCGGGGCGGGGAATCGGTTTGCCCAGGACAGTCCATTGACTGGGGGATTTACGCTTGGCCTTAGGATCGAGCGCGAGGCTGAACTTCCTGCCCTCGACGAGCTGCCCATAGGTCACCTGCTGCGATCCACTGCTTATGACACCGTTGCTGGCCGTGAGCCGATCGACAGGCACGCCCAGTTTCTGCGACGCCATACGGAACAACGCTTCGCGCGCGGTGGCTCCAGCCTGCCCCAAATTGTCGGAATTGAAATTGGCCGGGTGCGACTGGCTGCCGGACGTATGCGCTTGATCGGGCGTCAGCGCGGTATCGCAGTAGACCAGCTTCACGCGGTTGAAGGGCACCGAAAGCTCTTCCGCCACCAACTGCTGCTGTGCGGTGGAAATCCCCTGGCCCAGTTCTTCCTTGCCGCTGTAAGCCGTGATACTGCCGTCGGCCGCGATAGCGATCCAGGAATCGAGCTGATTGAGCGGCGGCGAACCTTGCAGCGGCCCTTGCGCGCGCAGGCTGAAACTCACAATCAAGCCTCCGGAGGCTTTGAGGAAATCGCGCCGATTCACTTTCATCGGGCATACCTCCTCATCGCCCGAAGCATCCGGACGTTGGTGAAGCAGCGGCACAGCACACTCGACATGGCCTGCTGGATCTCGGCTTCCGTGGCTTTGGGGTTCTTGTCGAGGAATGCTTTGGCGGTCATGATCACGCCGTTCAGGCAGAAGCCGCACTGTGCGGCCTGCTCATCGACGAACGCCTGCTGGATGGGATGCGGTTTCTCAGGCGTTCCTAGTCCTTCCAGCGTAGTGATGTCGGAGCCCTCGACGGATTTCACCGTGGTCACGCAGGAGCGGACCGCCTGACCCTTGACGATGACCGTGCAGGCTCCGCACTGCCCGAGCCCGCAGCCGAATTTGGGACCGTTTAATTGCAAGTCGTCGCTGAGGGCGTAGAGAAGCGGCGTGGCCGGATCGAGGTCCAGCGTGTGGGTCCGGCCGTTGACCTTGAGAGTGATTGCCATGTCGTCTATGAGTTTACGAAAAAAGGGGACACGTCCTAATCCCGAAAAAGGGGACAGGTCCTAACTTGGCATAACAGGGCCAGGGTTGCCGGTCGGTGACCTGTCCCCTTTTTCGCGCTTCGTCCCTCTCCGCTGTCCCCTTTTTCCGTGTGTGCTCTACACTAACAAGTTGATCCGTCTAAAGCGCTACGTCCCCGATCCCCTGCGCCCGCTGTCGCGAAAGCTGTACCACTCGCTGTATCGAGCTGCTTTGCGAGTTCAGTGGCGGATGCTGGATTGGCGGAAGCCGCCTTCCGCGCGCGCGGAGTTCCCGCTGCCTCCCGCCCGCCTCCGGTTCCGCGTGGCCGAGAACGCCAGCGTCCTGAATTTCTTCACCGTCGGCATGCGCACCGCCGAGCGGCTTCAGGAAGCCATGGCATACGCCGATTTTCAGTTACACGATGGCGCAACCGCGCTCGATTTCGGCTGCGGATGCGGGCGCACGCTGCTGTGGCTCGCCCGGCAGTTTCCGAACGTCCGCTGGCACGGTACCGACGTCGACGTCGAATCCATCGAGTGGTGCCGGTCGAGCATCCCCGGCGGCGTCTTCACCGTGAATGGTCCGCTGCCTCCGCTGCCCTACGCCGATGGCTCGTTCGACTTGATTTACGGGGTCTCGGTGTTCACGCATCTGAGCGAGGAATATCAGCGGGCTTGGTTGCCGGAACTGCGCAGGATCCTGAAACCCGGAGGACTCCTCCTGCTCAGCTTCCATTCGAGGAATGTATGGCAACCCATGGAGGACGCGAGCGCCGTCGAGCGCGATGGATTCGTCTTCCGAACCTCCGCCAAGCTCAAGGGAATCCTGCCGGAGTGGTACCAGACCGCGTTCCAGAGCCAGCCCAGCATCGTCAACGCGCTGTCCGCGTATTTTTCGGAGGTCGGCTATCTGGAACGCAATCTGGGCGATCAGGACGTCGCCGTCGCGCGGAAAGCGGCCGGAGCGAATGCATGAGCGCTGGCCTGCCGGAGGTGGTAGCCGCGGTGATGACGCGCGACGGAAAAATCCTCATCGGCCAGCGCAAGCGCGGCGGCCGGCATCCGCTGAAGTGGGAATTCCCCGGCGGCAAGGTCGAGCCGGGAGAGGATCCACGCGCGGCGCTGGCGCGTGAACTGCGGGAAGAACTGAACGTGGAAGCCGTCATCGGCGAAGAAATGGATTCCTACGAAGTCGGCTACGCGGACGGATTCCGTGCCTTGCTGCATTTTTATCGTGTCACGCGGTTCCAGGGAGAACCGTGCAACCTGGATTTCGAGCAGATCGTATGGGAGGACCCGGGGCGGCTGCCGGATTACGATTTTTTGGAAGGGGACGTTAGTTTGGTTTCGAAGCTGGGGCGCTTGCTGACGGGGGGGCCGGCGGAGGCGGGATAACGTAGAGCGTAAAGGTCGCCGAAACGCGCGTGCCGACGCGAACCGTCATGGGCTGCTGGGTCCCATCCGGCAACCCCGAGGCCAGAGTGAACTGAACTTTGACGATATCCGACTGCGTCGGATCGAGCTCGGTTGCGATGTGATCCACGCCCCCGACGCTGATGTGCACGCTCGATGCGGAAACGGACTGGCCCGGACCGGACAGGCGCGATACATCCAGGATGATCACGTCGCCGGAAGCCGCCGGATGGAACGCGTCAACGAGTACGGGAGGGTTGTTTCCAGTAGCGTCCGAGGCAGCCATGATAATGGGCGGCTGCGCGTCGACGTCAAACAGGATAGGCGCGATCGAATCGCCATTCGGCGAAATCAGCCGTACGACGGCGGGACCCAAAGGCGTTGAGCCCGGAACCATGGCGCGAATATTGGAATTACTGTCGAGCGTGAAATCCACTGTTACGCCGGCGATGCTGAGAGTCCAGCCCTGCAGACTGGCGGGTAAGCCGGTGGCGGAGAGAACCAGGGTGCCTAATCCGGGAACGCCGGGCAGGCCGGTGGCCAGATTAAGGACCGGCGCCCGCAGGCTGATCTGTTTGGACGGGGCTGGCATGATCTGCAACCCTGCGCTCAGCGTCACGGCTTGCACCCCGGTGGCCGCGGTCACCGTGACTAATCCTGCCGTGGCGCCGCTGTTAATCGAAATGTTCAGCAGCGCCTTGCCGGGGCTGACAATCCAGGTCCGGCGCACGGCGACATCGCTCGATCCGAACCCGATCACGGTCTGGCCGTCCGCGAAATTCGTGTTAAATCCGTCCACCTCGATCATCGTGTCGATGCCGGCGCTAACGGTAGCGGGAGAGATGGAAAGCGTGGGATGATCCGGCGATGCGTAGGTGAACGTCGGCAGAGGCAGCGTACCCATGGTCCTGCTGGACGTCTGCCCGTCGCTCGCCAGAGCGCTCACCACGGCGACATGATTCCCGATGGCAGGCGGCGCGGCGACGGTAAACGTTCCGTCGTCGTTCTTCTGGATCGAAGTGGCGGCGGCGCCGTCGAACAAGATGCGTGTATCTAAACCCAGATTGTCGCCCGCAAGCTTGGCCGTGGCGTTACCCAGCGCGTCGGTGGATCCCGAGACCGAACTGATCGCCGGCCCGGCCGTGGGCACGACCGTAAAAGCCGCGGGCAGCACGTACAGATCGTCGGCGGTAGTGACCGCTAAGGCGACCGGCGTAGGCTGCAAGACCGGGTTGGCGTCCACGACGGTATCGAGGTATCCAGCGACAAAGTACCCCAGAAACTGCGATTCCAGACCCGCGGCCGGCCCGATCGCGCCCACGCTCAGCCCCTGCTGGAGAGTCGTCGAATTCGGGAGCAAGGCGCCCGACGCACTGAACACCAGCCAGCCCCGATAGCCGGAAACCAGCGCTGGCGCGTGAACATAAGCTTCCTTGCCGGCCGGGCCCAGATAGCCCAGCAGGCTCATTCCGTAAATGCTCGGGCCCGGGCGCGCATCCACGTCGAAGTTGACGTTCCCGGCACTCGCACCGGCCGTTACCGTGGTGGTCGCCGCCTGCGTCCAATCGCGCGTGTGCGGGAAAAATTGTCCGGCGAATCCCGTGAAGGCGGCGAAATTGCCACCGATGGAGTCGGAAGGCGGGACTATCGCAGCCGGCGTCTTCTCGTCCTGCTGCGCGGGCGGAAGCGGCTGGATGTAGACGTAATAATCGTCCGGTGGAATCCCATCGATGCGATAAGTGCCATCGGGGTTGGACAGCGTGCCAATGGCCGTTCCGTTCAAGGAAAGCGCGACTATGCTGGCCATATTCACCCCGTTCCCGTTCAGCAGGACCCGGCCGGTGATGCTGCCCGTAGTGGCTGCCAGCTTACCCGTCGGGTAGAGCAACGAGATCCCGGCGATATCGTCGGGCGCCAGAGGCCGCGCCTGGGTGGTCGAGCGCGTCGTGGACGTGGACATCGTCGCGGAAACCGTGGAATGTTGCAAACCGAGCGTATGCCCAAACTCGTGCACGATGGTCAGAAAGAAAGCTTCCGAATAGCTGGCCTGCTGATCGAAGGTCAGATCGCTGCGCAATTGCAGTTTGGAGCGCAGGATCGGCACGAAGCCGGGGCCTTTGGTGAGGTCGCCCACGTTCGCCGGCGTGGATGGGAAGGTTTGCGCGAGCAAGCCGGGGGGCATGTTGTCGTCAAACACCACATCGATGCCCGGAGTCGCTTGCGGCGTCGCGCCAACCGTCTCGAACCCGCCGAAACGCACGCGAATATCGGAGGTCGCGACACCGTTCCAGGTTTCCGCCGCGAGCCGGATCTGGCTCACCAGCGCATCGTAATTGTCGCCGGCCACCAGCTTCGAGGGCGGCTGGTCGGAGATGAAATACGAGACGGTTTTATCCGTCAGCGTGCTCAGGTCGAACTTCGCGGGATACGGTTGGAAAGGTCCCGTGCGCCCCGGGAAGAAGATCCAGTAGTAGTAAGCGGAGGAGACCGAGGAAAGCGAAAGAAGCAGCGCTGCCAAGATCGCAACCCGTGTGACGGCAACGCGCGTCATCGCTTGGAGTCGCGTCCGCATGCTCATCTAGCCGCCCTCAGCGTCTTGAGAACACGCCCCCGCAGATCCTGGAGCGGAATACTCACCGCACGATCTTCCACGGGAAGCCCGGATCGGTCCAGCATAAGCTCGGAGGCGGGCGGGCGCTGCGCCACCGCTCCCGAGGATCCCGTTGTCAGGTTGAACAGTCCCTGCGAAAGCCCGATCACCTGGGTCAATCCGGAGCGGCTGGTCCACAGGAACAGAATGTACTCCTGCCCGGGTCTCAATTCCGGCGCTCCCGAAACGGTTTGACGGATCCCCTCGACTACCCCGCCCGGTAATGCGACTTCCGTGACAGCCGGGCCCTTCCAGTTCTCCAGAACCTGGAGCCGAAAGTAGGTGTAAATGTCGGTGCCGCGGTAGCCGCTATGGGACCCGATGACGCGCGCCCGGACGATTGCAGTCGACTTCTGCGTCATCTCGTCGAGCGTGAGCTGTTCGAGCGTAGTAGCCAAGCCCGGAAGGGCGAGGCTGACGATCATCAGAAGTCGGGTCCACGTACGCATACAGACGAATTCCCACGCTTAACAGTGCAGGTCACAGCCCCAATCAAGTCTCCGATAAGCTCTGATAATGCAAGACCTTAGCTGCATACCGGCAGGCCATTTTGTAGACCTTGGACACGGGCTTGAGACAGAATGGAACATTACAGCGGTCACCCTGTCCCATCCGGGACGAACCTCACGATTTCAAACATCGGCCGTCCGTTCGAATCTGTGATGGTGCTGACCACTTCCCGGCGATACCCTAACGACCGGGCGGCGCGATCCAGCCGGGCGGCTCTGTCCGGAAACACCTCGTGCTCGCGAACGTGGTTTAGGATCAGTCCGTCGGGATCGCGCAGCATATCCCGAATTTCGGCGAGTTCCTCGGCGCTGGGTGAGTCCGTATTGAGCGGACCGATGACGGTGCGAAAGTTCAAGCGGCCCTGGTGGAGCAAATTGAGATTCTCGTAAATGCCCCAGTCGACGACGTACATGGTTCGATCGGCATAGGCGTCCAGGCTGGCCGACAGCGGATTGAGCGCATCGGTCCAGATGTCGCCTGTACCATCTCGCTCGAACTGATACAGGTACTGGTTCACCACCAGCAGATTCATCGCGATCATAACCACCGCGGCGGCCCAGGCCAGCGGGCGCCAAGGCAGGGAAGCGAGCGCGACGCAAGCAAACAGGGTCGGAAACGGCCACAGCAGGACCACGTGATGAGCCGACGTGCCCGCATCGTGCGTAAGGGCCATCAGGAACCAGGCCACTGCCATGAAGACCAATGAAAACCGGGCTGCGCGGTACTTCCACCACCAGGGCGCCGCCAGCAGCAGCGCTCCGAAAACGTAGTAGAACCCGGTTTGCCTGTGCTCTCCAAAGTGGTCGCGGATCCACGCCGCGGCGCGTCCGCGCACGGAATGCGGAGGCTTGGGATTCGGCCACCATTCTTCGCCCGTTATGTAGCCGAACAGCGAAGATCCGTTCCCGGCGAGCTCGACCTGGATCCATTTGCCGGCGACGCTGCGCGGGTCCAAGTGCGCGTTCTCGCTCACCGTGGCGTTCCGGTGGGTGAGGTTGTAGACCACGAGCGGCAGTGCGCCGCCCACGAACGCCACGGCCGCCACCATGACCACCCGTGGGCTCAAGCAGCGCTTGATTTCCGGCCAGAAGACCAGCACTCCTCCGGCGATGAGCCCGCTCAAAGCCCAAACGAAAATCGCCTTGTTCCAGAGAGCCAGGCCCCAACACAGGAATCCGGCCGCCAGGTCCCACATGCGGGCATCCGGGCCTTTCTGGACCCCGAAACGGTACACGAACCAGCAGCCAGTCACAAGGAATGCGTGTTCCAAAGCGACCGGTCCCCAGTCGAAAGTGTCTGTCAGGAGAAAGATGGGGTCGGTCGCCAGGAGGAAGGCTCCGATGGCAGCCGCCCAGCCCCCCCCGGCCGCGCTCGCTAAGTGGAAGAAAAAGAAGATCGTAATCGCGCCCAGGAGCACCACGGGAAGCCGCAGAGTCCACAGCCCGGCGCAAAAAATCCGGAAGATCGGCCAGTAGATGAGCGTTTTCAAGGAGCCGATGTAAGTCATCACCATCAGGGGCACGTGGTGAGGCAGCAGAGGGAGCCGTAAGTCCTTGTTAATGTGGGGAAAAAGGGGGGTAGAAAAAAGAGCTTCATCGGCTTGAATTCCCGCGTAAGGAATTACCAGGATCGCCAGCAAGATGAACATGCTGCAAGCGGCCAAGGCGACTCTGGATAGGTGAGGCATGCTATCATCCGGCACTGCTGGATTTTGCGTATGAGAGTTTTACAGGGTTATCCCCACAGTATACGTCAGCCTGTTTCTGGAATAACTTACAGGCCAAATGGGATAGCAGGGATAGCGGGCTCGGCAAGGGCCAGGGTAATGTTTTGCGGATCAGATTCCGATAAGTACACTCATTAGCAGGAAGAAGATTACAAGTTGGTACTGAGATTGCTTGCAAAGTTGTTTGTGGTGTGGTAATGTTCTTTGAAAGCTCAGTTGGCCGGAAGCTTGAGGTTGGGCACCCACGGGGTTGTCGCCGCCTCGATGGGTCTCCACGTAGTGCCAGGCACGGATTCGCCGCTTGGCATACCCAAAGTTCCTTGTAAACAGACGGTTTGAAAGCGTGAACCTTTTTGGTTTACGTCACGTCTAATGGCTTAGTTGAAAGTGAACCGAACAAAACGAGACAGGACGCGAAGTTAAAAAACGGTAAGAAGAAATTAAAAAAAGATTTACCGGAACAGACAGGAGAGGAAGAGGGCAGAACAATGACGAAGAGTGAGTTGAACAAATACAAGCACGTGCTGGAGGCCAAGCAGGCAGAGCTTGTCCAACTGGTGCGCAATCGTGACGGCATCGCCATCGAAAAGAGTCCCGATGCCCTGGATGAAGTGCAGCACGCCGCCGAGCGCGAGCTGGCGATCCGCAATCTGGACCGCGAGTCCAATCTGTTGCGGAACGTCCGCGCAGCCCTGCGCCGCATCGACGAAGGCAGCTTCGGCGTGTGCCTGCATTGCGAAGAGGACATCAGTCCGAAACGTCTGGCGGCAGTGCCGTGGACGGCCTTCTGCATCCAGTGCCAGGAAATCGCCGACCGCAACCAAGGCGACAACGCCGATAATCTCGACGAATTGCTGGTCAACGCCGCCTAATTAAGAGGATCCTCATCTCCTTCTCTTGAGGGCGCGGTCCGCGAGCATCCGCCGCAGGCCGCGCCCTTGTTGTTTTTGGTGGGGCCGGTCTCCAGACCTGCGGCGGACTTTAGTCCGCTATGAATTCAGCGGGGCTTGGAAGCCCCGCGCAGGCGTAGACGCCCGCCCTACGCCCCTCGGCCGCGCCCTTGTTGTTTTTGGTGGGGCCGGTCTCCAGACCTGCGGCGGACTTTAGTCCGCTATGAATTCAGCGGGGCTTGGAAGCCCCGCGCAGGCGTGGACGCCCGCCCTACCCCAAAA
>Ga0209517_10006271_pt1 | contig 14746 bp, 11 predicted proteins | sample PeaSoiMetSII2010_FD_187695 | JGI IMG/M metagenome (GOLD analysis project Ga0209517, IMG submission 187695) | Peat soil microbial communities from Weissenstadt, Germany - SII-2010 (SPAdes) (version 2) | ecosystem: Environmental > Terrestrial > Soil > Wetlands > Peat | place: Germany... | reverse complement strand
AAGAAGAGGAGGAGGTCGTCGGGGGTGGTGGCGGGGTCTTCGTAGATTTTGGCGATTTCTGGCGGGTACTGGGCGGCGTAGCCCGAGCCGGTCGCGACGGTGCGGTCTTTGCCTACGCCTGCGGTGTCGGCGTTGTGCCACTGGCCCCAGCCGTTGCGTTCGCTGGACTCGATGTCGGGGCCGTAGTGGGAGCCGGTGATGTCGGTGAGGGTCTGGAGGCCGAGGGGGCCGGTGTAGGCCTCGTAGGCGGGCCAGGACTGCATCAACATGGCGGAGACGGTGCGGACGACTTCGGGATCGGTGCTGACGGTTTGGCGGGTCCATTCGTCGGCGATCTGGGCGGGATCAAGGTTAGGGTTCCAGGCGAGGCGGCCAAAGGCGTAGAGATTGGCGAGGGCGAGGGGGGAGCTGAGCCAGCGGTCGCGACCGATGCCGGCGACGCCGACGATGCCTCCGAGGCAAGGCACATCCGCAGGGGCTAAAGCCCCGTTTCCTCCCCGCGTGCTGGTGGCACGACTGAAGTCGTGCCCTGTTACAAAGCGCTGGCAGGGGGCGGGAACGGGCGAAGCTCCAGGTTGTTGCAGCGGGTGGAAGGATTTGCCGGAGAGGATCTCTTTGACGGGAGTGGACTGGTTGCTGGCGCGGAGGTCGAAGTCGAGGACCTGCTTCCACATGGGGGCGAGGTAGACGAGGTGGCGCTGCTGGCCGGTGTACTCCTGGGTGATTTGGAGTTCGAGGGCCTGGGAGGTGTGCTGGAGGCCGGCGAAGAGGGGGGAGACCGGCTCACGGGCCTGGAAGTCGATGGGACCTTCCTTGGTTTGGACGATGACGTTGGGCGCGAATTTGCCGTCGAGGGGATGGAAGATGTCCCAGGCGGCGCGGGCGCGGTCGGCTTTGGGGTCGCGCCAGTCGAGGTGGTGGTTGTAGACGAAGGCGCGGTAGAGGACGACTCCGCCGTGGGGCGCGAGGGCGACGGCGAGGGTGTTGGCGGCGTCGGCGGGGGTGCGGCCGAAGCTGGCAGGACCGGGCTGGCCTTCGGAGTCGGCCTTGACGGTGAAACCGGCGAAGTCGGGGATGAGGGCGTAGACTTCGGCGGTTTTGGCGGTCCACCAGGCCTTGACGGCGGGATCGAGGGGGTCGTACGTGGCCAGGCCGCCGATTTTTTGTGGGCTCGATATATCGACGCTCAAGGCCAGATGGACGCCCCAGGGGCGCATGGTGCTGGCGACTCTGGCCACGCCGCGGAGCCAGTCCGAGGTGAGAAGGGGCGAAGCACCGTTGACGTTGTTGATGTTGCAGCCGTTGATGCCGATGGAGGCGAGGAGGCGGGCGTATTCGACGACGGGGGCTAGGTCGGCGCGGACTTGGCCGCCCTCGAAAAAAATTGCCCTTCCGGCGTAGCCGCGCTCGATGGAGCCGTCGGGGTTGTCCCACTCGTCGACCCAGCGGATGGGGAAGGCGGGGTGGGAGCGGTGGGGTTGCTTGTCGTTGGAAGTTTCGTCGCTCCCGAGCTGCCGAAGAAAATCAAAAACTCCGTAGAGGACTCCGCGTTCATCCCCGCCAATCACGATAGGCAAAGTGACTCTTCGTAGGGTGACCCAACTGATCCAATACTCCTCGGGTTGAAGATCGCTAGGAAAGGCGAGCTCCGGATAGTTTTTGTGAAACTCCTCAGCGGTACCAACAGTGAGCGCTCCTGCCGAAGAATCTGGACCGAGAATCTCTGGTGGTTTCTGCGCAGAACTTGTCTTGAGTAAGGCTGTTGGTTCGCCCCCCGCACGCCTGAGACCGAGAACCAGTTCGTGGGCTGCCGTTTGCTCTACCAGACCGTTTCCTAACGCTCGGACCGGTGCGGTCGGCACATGCTTGTAGGGTGAAGAACGGAGCCAAGCCTGATCGGCGGTTTGGGCGGAGGCGGTGAGGGCGAATGCGAACAGGGCGGCGAGGACGAGCTTCCGCAAAGAGATTTGTGCTTTCCCACCCTTTCGCCAGAAAAAAGTCGAAAGGATGGGGCACCCAGTATTGTGGGAGTTTTGAAGGCGAACGATTGAGCTTCGCGCTGTCCCAGGTCTCAAAATCGAATCCTCGCCGCAGCGACGAGGACCTGTCGCTGGGGACCCTGAGACCTGGGGCACCCGGTGGCCTTGCGGGATCGAGTTCGCGAGTCGGAACTTCATTGTCGTCAATCTTAGCTGCCCTTGCGGTGTTCGAAGTTTCAAGATGACGGATGATCCACGCTTATGACTGATCTGCCGGCGCGCGGCTTGGGGCATGGCTGCAAAGCGGCGGCGGTGCAGGTGGCGGGTTTGACACGCGAATCTCCATTGAACTACTTTCCGAGCTGAAATTCGGGGTTGCGACGAGTGGCCGCGAAGGAATCGGAGGCCTATGGCGATGACGTGGGATCGACGGGAGTTCCTGAGTGCGACGGCGCTCGCCGGGGCGGCGCTGGCGGTGGGGCCGCTGGCGCGGGGCGAGGCGACGGGGGCGGACGCGGTGCGGCTGGAAGGGCGGATGACGCCTTATCCGGCGACGAAGTACCGGTCGTATGTCTCAAAGCCGGCGCGCACGGCGAAGGCTACATCGTGGGTGCAGATTGACCTGGGAGCGGCGGCGGCGCTGGAAGGCGTGCGGCTGTATCCGAATTTCAATCTAGACATTCGGTCGCTGGGGTTTCCGGCGCGGATTCGGATTGAGGGGTCGAACTCGGCGGGGTTTGAGACGGCGGCGATGCTGTTCGACGGCACCGGAGCGGAGGTGCCCGATCCGGGGGACCGGATGGTTTATGTGGCGCTGCCGGGTGGCCAGGGGAACGGCTTTCGCTACGTGCGGCTGACGGCGACGGAGCTGCGGCATTTGGGCGGGCCGGAGTCGGGGCTGGAGCCAGAGTATGGGCTTTCGTTTGCCAAGGTCGAGGTGCTCGCGAGTGGGCGGGATGTGGCCGAGGGGCGCCCGGCGACGGCGGATGCGGAGCTTGGAAACCCGCGTGACCTGGGCCAATTGACGCGGAAGCCGCGTCCGCAGGGCGAAGGGATCGTAACGGACAACCCGCAGAACGTGACCGCGGCGAGCGGGTGGAAGCCGGTGGTGTACAGGGCGAAGGCGCCGCTGGGCGGGGTTGTGCTGGAGGCGGGGCTCTTCAAGGAGACGACGGAGAACAACATCGGCTACCTGCTGAGTTCGTTCTCGGTGGACGAGATGCTTCGGCCGTTCAGGGAGCGGGCGGGGAAGCCGGTGGGGGCGGATCTGCGCAAGCCGCATCCTTTCTGGGACGTGGACCTTGCGGGCTCGACGGCGGGGCGCTTCCTGATGGGCGCGGCGAACACGCTGCGCTGGCAGGAGCACCCGGAACTGCGGCGCTGGATGAACGAGATTGTGGACGGGATCGCCGAGTGCCGCCAGCCGAACGGCTACATCATGGCCTACCCGGAGGACTCGATCTTTCACTCGGAGCGGGCGGGCTATACGCGGGCGTGGGTGACGCACGGGCTGATCGACGCAGGCTACGCAGGGAATGGGAGGGCCTTTGAACTGCTGCGCGGCTACTACGACTGGTTTGACACGTGCCCCTATCTGCCCAAGCTGCTGCGCGGCACTCCGCAGGGGGTGCAGGGGATGGTGGCGAATACGCGGATGTATTTCACGCCGGTGGGCAAGCCCCTGGATCTGCAGGTGATTCAGCGCTACTACCAGGAGAACTTCTGGCTGGAGGGGCTGGCGGGGCGGGATGAAGAGATGGTGTGGCAGTATCCCTACGACCGTCCGCACAACTACCTGATCACAGACTTTGAGGCGTATCTCGACCTCTACCGGGCGACGGGCGAGAAACGCTACCTGGAGGCGGTGCTGGGGGCGTGGCAGCTTTACCACGACAATTGGGAGCACGTGGGCGGATCGATTGCGATTACGGAGTTCGGGGAGTTTCCGCCGAAGTCGTACCGGCTGAAGCCGCAGTTCACATTTTGCGAGACGGGCGAGCTGTGCGGAAGCAGCTTCTGGGCGCATTTGAACCAGCGGCTGCATCTACTCGATCCGGACAAGGAGCAGTATGTGACGGAGATCGAGAAGTCGATCTACAACGTCGGCATCGCCAACCAGGTGGATACGCGCGGCCTGATGTACCACGCAAAGATGGTGGGGCTGAAGGGTGACATGGCGGTTGGGATTTGCGACAACTCGTGCTGCGAGGGACAGGGGACGCGGCTGCTGGGCTCGATTCCGGAGTATCTCTACTCGGTGGTGGAGGAGGGCGAGGATGCGGGGTTGTACGTAGACATGTTTGCGCCGTCGACGATTCGCTGGAAGCAGGGCGGGCAGGAGTTGCAGCTGACGATGCAGACGAAGTTCCCGGAGAGCCCGGAGGTGGGGCTGGTGTTGACGCTGGCGCAGCCGGTGCGATCGAAGCTGCGGGTGCGGACGCCATCGTGGGCCTCGGCGGAGATGGCGGTCGATGTGAACGGGGAGTTGGCTGGAACGGGCACGCCGGGCAGCTACATTGTGCTGGACAGGACGTGGCGGACGAGCGACAGGATTGCGTTTACGCTGCCGATGGGGTTCAGGGTGACGCGCTATACGGGGCTGGACAGGATCGAGGGGCACGAGCGGTACGCGCTGGAGTATGGGCCGATCCTGCTGGCGATTGAGGGCGACGACGATGCGCGGCTGAAGGCGCAAGGGGCGAGGGCCGAGGAGATTGTGAAGCAGTTGACGCCGAGCTTTGGACGACCGCTCAATTTCGAGATTGCCGGCAATCCGGAACACCATTACGCGCCTTATTTTGCAATCAAGAACGATCCGTTTACGTGCTATCCGGTGATCGATGCGGCGTAGGGCGGTTTGTGTGCGGACCGATTGAGGAGCGGGCGAACGCGGGCGGAGCCAGCGGTTGTAGACTGTGTGTTTGCAGATTGAAGGAGGCTCTCCCGGTATGTCGAGCACCATGCAGGCGGTTGTGAAGGCGGAGGCTGCGCCAGGGATCGAGTTGCGGGAGGTTGCGGTGCCGGCGCCTGGGGTGGGCGAGGTGCTGGTGCGGGTGCAGGCGGCGAGCGTTTGCGGGACAGACCTGCACATCTTCAACTGGGACCAGTGGGCGCAGGGACGGATCAAGCCGCCGCTGATTCCGGGGCACGAGTTTGCCGGGGTGGTGGCGGGCGTGGGGCGCGGCGTGACCACGGTGAAAGAGGGCGACAAGGTGAGCGCGGAGATGCACGTGGCGTGCGGAAAATGCATGCAGTGCAGGATTGGCGAGGCGCACATCTGTCAGCACGTGCGGATATTGGGAGTGGACGCTGACGGGGCGTTTGCCAGCTACGCGATTATTCCGGAGAGCAACATTTGGAAGCTGTCGCCGACAATTCCGCACGAGTATGCCAGCCTGCTAGACCCGCTGGGTAATGCGGTGCACACGGTGCTGGCGGGGCCGATTGCGGCGCAGACGGTGGCGGTGACGGGGTGCGGGGCGGTTGGGCTGTTTTCGATCGCGGTGGCCAAGGCGTGCGGGGCGGCAAAGGTGTTTGCGATTGAGGTGAACGCGCACCGGCGGGGGGTGGCGGCGGCGATGGGCGCGGATCTGGCGCTGGACCCTGCGACGGACAACGTGGAAGAACAGATTCTGGAGGCGACGGGCGGGACGGGTGTAGATGTGCTGCTGGAGATGTCGGGCCATCCTGGGGCGATTCGGACGGGGTTCCGGCTGCTGCGGACGGGGGGACGGGCCTCGCTGCTGGGGATTCCGTCAAAGCCGTTTGAGCTCGACTTTGCCAGGGACATCATCTTCAAGGGCGCCCTGGTGCAGGGGATCAACGGGCGGAAGATGTTCGAGACGTGGTTCCAGATGGAGGCGCTGCTGGCGACGGGGAAGCTGAACCTGGATCCGGCAATCACGCACCGGCTGAAGCTGAGCGAGTTCAAGCAGGCGATGGAACTGCTGCGGACGGGTGAAGCGATCAAGGTTGTGATGCGGCCGGAGTGAGAAAAAGCAGGGATCAGGGGTCAGGGGTCGGGGATCAGGGGGCTTGCCAGTCGATGGTTGCTTCGCGGAGACCGCGGACGGCGTTGGATAGATAGATGGCGTCGGCTTGCTGGAGATCCTGAAGGACCAGGACGCGCTCCTCTGCGTTGGGGCTTGTGGCGAGGGTATGGCGGCGGTGGACGCCTGGGAGCAGGCCGCAGGCGACGGGCGGCGTCAAGAGACGGCCGGCTTTTTCGATAAAAATGTTGTGCATGGCGGCTTCGGTGACTTCGCCGCGGTGATTCAGGAACAGGACATCGTCAAAACCCGCCGCGTTGGCGGCTTGGAGGGCATGCGCGTACAGCGGGCGGCGGGTGGTTTTGTGGAAGTACATGGGGTCGTGGGGGTCGGTACGGTCGGCGGCTATGCGGATGCGGAGGGGGTGGGCGGGAGTTGTGATGGATGGCAGGGGCTCGGAGGTGATTTGGAGGGAGCCGTCGGGGGGGAGGAGGAGACGGACTTTACGGGGTGTTTCCGATGGAGGAAGTAAGTTAGCCCCCGCTGCGCGAGGATGGCGAGTTAGCGAGTTAGCGGGGCTGAGGGCGGATTGAGGGTCGTGGTTTCCCACCCTTGCGACAGAAAGATGTCGCAAGGATGGGGCACCCACTTCTTGTGGCGGGGTCAGGATGGGCGGGGTGGGGGGATTCGATTCCCAGGTCTCAGAAGCGGGATCCATCGACAGGCTCAGGACACGCTCTGAGGCACACAGAGTGAAGGTTTCGACGTGGGATTGGAGGGCGGCCTGGACTTGGGCGCGGTTGAAGGGGAAGGCGAAGTAACGGGCGGAGTCTTCGAGGCGGTCGAGGTGGAGGTCCAGGAGTGGATATTCGCCCTGCCAGAGCATGGTTTCGACCAGCGAAAAGCTGTCTGGCGAGGGATGAGTGCTGGAGCTGGTGAGGAACTCGGCTTTGAGGAGACACTCGCGGAACTCGGCGGCGGGGTCGGAGTCGATGACGATGCCACTGCCGACGCCCATGACGCCGCGGTCGCCATCGAGCGAGAGAGTGCGGATGGCTACGTTGAAGACGGTCTCCTCTTTTGAAAAGAAGCCGATGGCGCCGGTGTAGACGCCGCGAGGCTGCGCCTCGAGTTGCGCGATGAGCTGCATGGCGCGGATCTTGGGAGCGCCGGTGATGGAGCCGCAGGGAAAGAGGGCGCGGAAGATCTGCTGGAAGCCGACTTCGGGGCGGAGTTGGCCGGTGACCGTGGAGGTCATTTGCCAGAGGGTGGGGTAGCGCTCGACGGCAAAGAGGTCGTGGGCGCGGACGGTGCCGAAGGCGCAGAGGCGGCCTAGGTCGTTGCGGAGCAGGTCGACGATCATGACGTTCTCGGCTCGGTTCTTGGGATCGCTACGGAGCCAGTTGGCCTGGGCACGGTCTTCGGAGGTGGTGCGGCCGCGGGGGGCTGTTCCTTTCATGGGGCGGGTGGTGATGCGGCGGGTTTCGCCCAGGCTGTCCACGCGAAAGAAGAGCTCGGGGGAGAAGGAGAGGATGCGGTGACCGTGCTGGGTGTGGAGGAAAGCGGCGTAGGGGACGGGCTGGCGGGCGCGCAGGCGCTGGTGGAGCGCGGCGGAGCTGCCGGGGACGTGGACGCGGAGGGGGACGGTGAAGTTGAGCTGGTAGACGTCGCCGGAGCGGATGAATTCGTGAATGGCTTCGATGCGCTGGGCGTATTCGTGCTCGGTGAGGGCGAGGGTGCAATCGAGAGACGAGTCGGCGGAGGGGTGCGGGCTGGGGGCGGCGGAACGGAAGTCAGCGAGGGCGGGAGGGTCGCCTTTAGGGAACGCGCCGGATTGGTGGTCGAAGATTTGGGGCTGGCTGTAGATGCCGAACCAAGCTACAGGTTGGGCTAAAGGCTGGGGGATCGGCGCGGCTGGGAGGTTGCCGGGCGTGGCGGCGCGGGGCTCGAAGAAGGCGGCGCACTCGTAGCTGAAATAACCGGCGGCGTAGAGGCCGGAGGCGACGGCGCGTTCGATTTCCGCGAAGAGGTGGGGGAGTTCGGCTGGATGGTTGGCGACGCAGATGCGGAGGGGGGCGGTGAAGAGGCGGGTTGGGGGCGGTGGTGCGGGATGGGAATCCGCAGGTGCGGGGGCTGCTGACTCGAGCAGGACGGTTCCTGGCGTGTCTTCGACCAGTCGATAAAGTTCCGCGGGAGGGGAATGCCAGCGGGTCATCTGGGATTACTGGACGGTGAGCGCCAGGGTGGTGGTATGCGTGGTGGCGGTAACGCCGTTGCTGGACTGGGCGGTGACATCGATGGTGTAAGTGCCCGAGGGCGTGGCTGGGTTGATGGGCGGGCCGTGGTTCAGATACTTGTAGCGCGGGTTGCAGGCGGTGGTGCCGAGCAGGGTAACGAAGGCTACCAGAGCCACCAGGGAGAGGCGCTGCAGCCAGGGACGGCGGCGCAGAGAGAAGGCGAGCCCACCGAGGGCGAGCGCGCCGGGCAGAAGGACGGCCAGAGCGACGGGGTTGGAGCCGGGACGGGCTGCCGCGACTGAGGAGGCCTTCTGGGTGACTACGACCATGGAACTGGTGATGGCCGCGGTGGCGTTGGGCAGGATTTCGATGTTCTCCGGGGTAAAGGAGCAGGAAGACTGGTCGGGCAGGCCGGAGCAGGAGAGGGTGACAAACATGGGTGCGGTGAGCCCCGAGGCGTTTTCAGGGGTGACTGAGGCAACCACGGTTCCCGACTCGCCGGCGGTGAGCGAGAGGGTGGCTGGGGCGACGGAGACCTGGAAGTCGGGGGTGGTGGTGGCCAGGGCCTGGACCGGGGCGGCCTCGGAAACCGAGGCGCGATGGGCGGCGTCGCCTGCATAGGTGGCGCTGAAAGAGTGTTCGCCGGCGGGAAGAGCGAGAACGAGTTTGGCCTGACCCTGCTTGTCGAGGGCTGCGCCGGCCAACGGATGGCCCTGGTCGCTGATGGTGACGGCGCCGGTGGCGGGAAGGTTGTCGTCGCCGAAGACGGAGACGGCCAGGGTGGCCGAGGTGCGTCCGGCCTGGTCGTGGGCTTCCACGGTCAGCGTGGTCTGCGTGGTCAGGCCACGAGAATTTTCTGCGGCGAACGCCAGCGCTGGCATGGCCAGCGCGATGCCTAGTCCTGCAACCAACTCGAGCCGCAGACCGCGGCGGATCAAACCTCTCACGTGCACCTGCTCCAAATCTCAAGAAAAAGTCAGTCTACTGCCCGGTAGCCGAAGCGTAGAACACCATTGTAGCTGGCGGGAGCGCGGTCGGGCTATGGGCGGGGCGCTTTGGGGCTTTCCCTGGGCCATTCGTTTGACGGATGGGAGGGGAGAAAGGTGCGGGGTGGGGCGGGAATTGGGGGCGTGGAGACAACGGCACGGCCAGGGCGGAGCTGGACGGTGGGGAAGATGCGCATCCCGGCCAGAAATCCAGAAAGATGTCCCACAGGGGCTCAAGCCCCGCCGATTTCTGGTGGATTTGACGTACGGGCTGAAGCCCGTACCCTTCACCGAGGCGAGTTTTCAAGCGGCCGGTGAAGCGCGCTATGCTCTTTGGTTGAGGTGAACGCCATGACCGAGAGTGTTCCGCGCCCCCAACTTGCTCATCTGACTGCTGTCCTGGACGAGCTGCGCGCCAAGGGGACGTACTTCAAGCTGCGCATTCTGGACGACCAGCAGGCACCGGTGTGCCACTACGACGGCAAGCAGGTGATCAACCTGGCCAGCAACAACTACCTGGGGTTGGCGAACCATCCGAAGCTGATTGAGGCGGCGCTCAAGGCGACCAAGGCGTTTGGGGTGGGGTCGGGCGCGGTGCGGACGATTGCCGGGACCATGCGCATCCACATGGAGCTGGAAGAGAAGATTGCGCGCTTCAAGAATGTCGAGGCCTGCGTGGTGTTCCAGAGCGGGTTCACGGCCAACGCGGGGACGGTGAGCTCGATTCTGGGCAAGGACGATTTTATTTTGAGCGACGAGCTGAACCACGCCAGCATCATCGACGGGGCGCGGCTGTCGCGGGCGAAGATTCTGGTCTTCCGGCACAAGGATGTGGAGCACTGCGAGGAACGGCTGAAGGAAGTGGCAGGTGAGCCAGGGCACAAGCTGGTGATTACGGACGGCGTTTTCTCGATGGACGGAGACATTGGGCCGGTGGACCGGCTGGCTGCGCTGGCCGAGAAGTACGGGGCCATCATGATGGTGGACGATGCGCACGCTTCGGGGGTGCTGGGGCGGAACGGGCGCGGGTCGGTGGATCACTTCGGGATGCACGGACGGGTGGATGTGCAGGTGGGGACGCTGAGCAAAGCAATAGGCGCGCTGGGCGGGTATGTGTGCGGGAGCCGCGATTTGATTGACTACCTGTATCACCGGGCGCGGCCGTTTCTGTTTTCGACGTCGCATCCGCCGAGCGTGGCGGCGACGTGCATTGCGGCCTTTGACATTCTGGAGCAGGAGCCAGAGCGGATTCAGCGGCTGTGGGCCAACACGCGGTACTTCCAGGGAGAGTTGCTCCGGGCAGGGTTCAACGTCGGAGGGGTGACCACACCGGCGACGGAGACGCCGATTACCCCAGTGATCATCGGCGAGGGACGGACGGCGATGGAGTTTTCGCGGGCGCTGTTTGACGAGGGCGTGATGGGGACAGGGATTGCGTTCCCGACGGTGCCGGAGGGCAAGGCGCGGATCAGGCTGATGCTGACCAGCGAGCACACGCGGCAACAACTCGACCAGGCGCTGGAGACGCTGGAGCGGGTGGCGAAGCGGATGGGGATTCTACAATGAGGCCACGATGATCGCTCACTTGCGGGGAAAGCTGATTTTCAAGGAACCTGGCCAGGCCATTGTGGAGGCCGCGGGGGTGGGGTACGACGTGACCATCTCGGTGCCCACGTTTACGACGCTGCCGAGCGTGGGGGCGGAGGCCTCGCTGCACATTCATACGCAGGTGAGCGAGGACCAGATTGCGCTGTTCGGGTTCCTCGATCGCGAGGAGAAGCGGCTGTTTGAGCGGCTGATTACCGTGGGCGGCGTAGGGCCCAAGCTGGCCATCAAAATTCTCAGCGGACTTTCGGTGGAACGGACGGTACAGGCGATTCGCGGGCAGGATCATCCGCAACTGGTGCGGATTCCGGGGGTGGGCAAGAAGCTGGCGGAGCGCCTTGTGGTCGAGCTGAAAGACAAGCTCGATGACTTTGCCGTTGCGCCGGCACCGACCAGCGTACGGGGTGGGGCGGTGGACGATGTGCTCTCGGCGCTGACGAACCTGGGCTACCAGCGGGTGGCGGCAGAGAAGGCGATTGAGCAGGCGGTGGGCAAGGATAAGGCGCTGGCTGGGGATTTCGACGGGCTGTTCCGGGGGGCGTTGAAGGTGATTCGATAACGTGTGTGAGAGCGGCTGCCCTGGTCAGTAAATGTTCATGACTGTAAATTGCCTCAGGGGTATGAATGGATGGGTTCGAGCCAATCTACGCCGGCCGCTCCCGTTTGGTTTGCGGAGGAAGCGTGTCCATCAAGCCGTTTTTCAAGTTAATGCGGAACGGTCAACTGACCGCATTCATAGGCAGCAGCGTTCTTTTCAAGCCCTTCTACAAGCTGGTGTACCTGGCTGCCGCCCAAGAGACTGGCCTCTTCGAACTCTTGCGTGGCGGACCGGTTGGATTTGAACAGCTGGCTGCTGCGTACTGCCGGGACGGCAAGGCTCGCGAGGCGCTTGAGGCCTGGCTGCAACTGGGCACTCGCCTCGGCCTTCTCAAGCTGGGCCCTGGTGGGCTCGAGCTGAAGGGGCTGGCCAAAAAACTGGCGCAGCCGCAGAACGACGGCATTGTTGCCCTGCTCCAGGAAGTGGCGGGACTGCATTACAAGCTGATCCTGGACACTCCAGGCAAACTGCGCAAGGGAGAGCTGTGGGCGCTGGAAGATCAGGACGGCGAGATCATCGCCCGGTCATCGCGGGTGATGGAGGCATTCCAGACGGAAGCCATCGACCGCACCTTTCCTGCAGCCGGGGCTGTGCGCCTGCTTGAGATTGGCTGCGGCTCCGGCTTCTATATGAAATTCGCGGCAGCCAAAAACCCATCGCTCTCGGCCCTCGGTTTGGAGTTGCAGGAAAATGTGGCCGTGGTGGCTCGCCGCAACATCGAGGGATGGGGCTTGCAGGACCGGGTCAGGATCGAGATGGGTGATATCCGCGGCAAAGCCCCGGATGAGCGTTTCGATATTGTCACGCTCTACAACAACATTTACTACTTCCCTGTCGAGGAGCGGGTCTCGCTCTTGCGCCACATCAGGGAGTTCATGCAGCCCGACGGTTTCCTTCTAATGACCACCTGTTGCCAGGGAGGAAGCCTAGGGGTTGAGGTTCTGAACCTGTGGGGAGCCGCAACCGCAAACTGCGGCAGGCTGCCGACGGCGGACGAAGTGGTGAGCCAACTGCAGCAAGCCGGATTCAAGGATGTGCAGGCCATCCGCCTGATCCCGGGTGAAGCGTTCTTCGCGTTCAAGGCGCATCGTGGGGGAGCCGCCTGAGTTGGCAGAGTACCGATGGAGATGGACTGCAAGCCCCGGAGGCCTCGTCCGCGTTACACTCCTATTGCTATGGCTACCAAGAAAGCTGCTGCAACTGCGCCCGCCCACCTTCGGCCTGAGGGGCTGAAGTTTCTGCGGGGCCTTGAGAAGAACAATGATCGAGAATGGTTTAACGAGCGCAAGGCTGTCTATGAGGCGGAGCTGAAGGAGCCGATGCTGGCCATCGTGCGCAAGATTACCGACGCGATGATGGAGTTTGCGCCGCATCATGTGCGGCCGGCGGAGAAGAGCCTGTTCCGCATCTATCGCGATACGCGCTTCAGCCACAACAAGCTGCCCTACAAGACGCACGTGGCGGCGTGGTGGTCGCACATGGGGATGGAGAAGACTTCGGGCGCGGGGTACTACTTCCAGGTGAGCCCGAAGGGCGTGGTGATTGCTGCTGGCGCGTACATGCCGGAGAAGGAGCAACTGGCGGCGATACGGCACTGGCTGCTGGAGAATCATGCGGAGTTCAGAAAAATTCTGGCGCGGCCGGCGGTGAAGAAGGCGTTTCAAGAGTTCGAGGGTGAGGCGCTGACGCGGCCACCGAAGGGCTTCCCTTGCGAGCATCCGGCGATGGACCTGATCAAGCAGAAGCAGTGGGGACTGAGCACGACGCTCGCCGCGGAGACAGCGCTGGAAACGGACTTTGCGCAGACGGTGACGAAGCACTTCAAGCTGCTGGCGCCGCTGGTGGATGCGCTGAATACGCCGCTGGAGGGTGCGGCTGCGCCGAAGAAGAAGGTGCTTTTCGGGCTGAAATGATGGGGGTTTGCCGGCATTGCTCGGCGGTGCGATGGAGGCGGCTTCAGGGGCGCCTGGAGCGGCGAAGAGGGGCAAAAACCGGCAAATACAGGCAAAAACAGACGATTTCGGGCGAAATTCCTTAAAAACTTGTGGAAATCAAGGTTTTTCGGTTGACTTTACCCGGTCCGAAGTCGCATTGTAACGAACGACAGGGTTCTCCGGACCCGCATGAATACAGGGGAAACGTGCAAGCGTTGCCTCGGTCGCACTCCCTCCATGCGGTACGCACAATGCGAAGGAAGCCCAGGCAACAGAAGGCCGCCCCGAGGGTTGGCCCAGAAGGAGAACACACAATGGCAACTGGATTGACCAAGACCGCTCTGACGCGGCACCTGGCCGAGAAGCTGGAACTGACCAACAAGCAAAGCGCAGCCTTCCTGGACCTTCTGGCGGAGACCGCCATCAAGGAAACCAAGAAGAACGGCGTATTCGTGATTCCCGGCATCGGACGGCTGGTGAAGGCAGAGCGCAAGGCGCGCATCGGCCGCAACCCGCAGACCGGCGCGGCGATCAAGATCAAGGCCAAGACGGTGGTCAAGTTCCGCGTGGCCAAGGCCGCCAAGGACGTGATCGCACCCACCAAGAAGTAAGCATTCCGGACTGCGGACAGCGAGGGGATGAGCGACGAGCTCTTCCCCTTTGTCTTTTTTGGCGGAGAGGAATTGATACCTGAAATGGTCAGGCCGCGCAGAATTCTTCATCCGGAGGGCGGTTTGGCTCATCCGATGGGGTATGACTACGGAATCTGCAACGACAAGCGCACAGGCACCAGCTTTGGCCACCATGGCGGCAGCGCCCGTAAAGAGCCTTCTGCGGCTTGAGGGGCTGGCGGCGGCGGCGCTGTCGGCGGTGTTTTATGCGCAGACAGGGGCCAGCTGGTGGCTGTTTGCGGCGCTGTGGCTGGCGCCGGATTTGAGCATTCTCGGGTACCTGGGCGGGTCGAACCTGGGCTCACGGGTTTATAACGCGATTCACAGCTACACGACCCCGGCTGCGCTGGCAGTGACGGCGCTGCTCGTGCACAGTCCGGCGCTGGTGCCGATTGCGCTGATCTGGATGAACCACATTGGCGTGGACCGGGTGTTGGGCTATGGGCTGAAGTATCCGACCGGGTTCCAGTGGACGCATCTGGGCAAGCTGGGCGGGCGACGGGCGGAAGCTATTCAGGCGAGCTAGAGATTTGCTTGAGTTCCGGTATCAGGGCCCGGACGACCAGCGAGAGCCCGAAGGTGATCATGATGGCGCGAGCCATGATCCATCGGTCGTAGGTCCACGACAGGAAGGCTATGGTAAGAAAGACGCCGATGGGGCTTATCTCCGAGAGGACTGCCTGGATCCAGCGCGGCCTGTTGCCGGAGGGGGCGAGGGTGGTGCGCAGGCGCGGGAACAGGCGCGGA
>Ga0209517_10006270_pt1 | contig 14747 bp, 9 predicted proteins | sample PeaSoiMetSII2010_FD_187695 | JGI IMG/M metagenome (GOLD analysis project Ga0209517, IMG submission 187695) | Peat soil microbial communities from Weissenstadt, Germany - SII-2010 (SPAdes) (version 2) | ecosystem: Environmental > Terrestrial > Soil > Wetlands > Peat | place: Germany: Weissenstadt... | reverse complement strand
CCTCTTGGCGATGGCGCGCGGGGAAGCACAATCTCCTGGTGAATCGCGGGCTGTGGCCGGCACTGGATGCAGCGCGTCCCCAGGCCATCGTTTGTGGCGGCTACAACTATCCCGCGTCTTGGGAATCGCTCTGGTGGGCTCGCCGGCGTAGTGTGCGTTTCGTCCTGTGGACAGAGAGTAACCAGCGAGATCAGAGATCTGGACGTGCGGCTGTCGAATGGTTGAAGCGATATTTTGTGAACTCTTGTAATGCTTTTGTCGTGCCCGGAAAATCTTCGTTTGCCTACCTCCGAACTTTCGGAGTCAGCGAGCAGGTCATCTTCACAGCACCCAACGCGGTCGATAACAACTTCTTTGCGACGCAGGCGGAGAACGCAAAATGCTATCCGGCCGCATTTCGAAAAAAGTTCGGTCTTCCGCGACGGTTCATTTTGTTTGTGGGAAGGTTGATTCCGGAAAAGGGTGTTTTTGATCTTCTCGAAGCTTATGCCAAACTAGAGAGGGGTTTGCGGTCGGAGGTGGGTTTGGTATTTGCCGGCGATGGTGTCTCCAGAGAGGAACTGGCGCAACGGGCGAAGGGAATCAGCGCGGGTACGGTTTGTTTTCCTGGATTCGCGCAGCGGGAGGATCTGGCTGGTCTGTATGCGCTCGCGGAAACCCTGGTTCTACCGACGCACAGCGACACATGGGGTTTGGTAGTGAACGAAGCGATGGCGTGCGGACTTCCGATCATCGTGAGCAGTGTGGCGGGATGTTCAGCCGACTTGGTCGAAGAGGGGTGGAATGGTTACGTGGTGCCTCCCCAAGATTCGGAGAAACTCAGCGTGGCGATCAATTCTCTGGTGCGGCAACCTGAGCTCAAGCAGCAGATGAGTGCGCGAAGCTTGGAACGAATTCGAAACTACTCACCGGAAGCATGCGCCGATGGTCTGGCCGCGGCCGCGATCTCCGCCGGGACGGGGGCTCGATGAATTCCGGGAAACCGCAGCCGTGGACTAGCATCCTGATGGGCGTGGGCGTCGTCCTGATCCTGTATTTTTTCTATGAACATTTGCCGTACTTTGGCAACGTTTCTCTGCTGGGCGGGGTCTTGATGCTGGAGATACTCATCGCCAGCATCTGGAAATATGAGCGGCGGTTTTTCGTTCTGCTGATTATCGCCTTTGTTTGGGCTGGCCTGAGTGTCCCCTATCAGGAGTCCTGGAAGGGTGGTGGACGATGGCTCGTGCTGGCCGCGGGTGCGGCCGTGGGCTTCGTTGCTTGGTCGAAGGCTCCGCGTAGGCCTTTCGGATCGATACATCTGATCGCTTTCTTTTGCGTCTCCGCCGCGTTTGTCTCCGCCACCGTTTCTCCGTGGGTACAGATGGCGTCCCTGAAGGCTTTGAGCCTGTTCCTTCTTTTTACGTATTGTTCTTCAGGCGCTCGCCTGGCCGTTCTCAGACGGGAGGAGCGTTTTTTTCGCGGTTTACTCTGGGGATGCCAGCTCTTGGTCTATGTTACCGCGATCTGTTATTTCGTTCTCGGTGACAGCATTTGGGGTAATCCCAACTCCCTCGGCGCGGCCATGGGCATCGGAGTGTTCCCAATCCTGCTGTGGGGATGGCTCACCAGCGATGTGCCTGGAGTGAGGCTCCGCAGGCTGGCGGCCCTGCTTCTTTGCACGTACCTAGTTTATTTCAGCATGGCACGTGCTGCGATGGCTGCGGTCATGCTCGTCACACTGATCTTCTGTGTTTGCCTGCGTCAGTACAAATTGCTGGTGAAGGTAGTGGCGCTAGTTCTGGTCCTGATTGCAATCAACGGGATGTTAGATCCGGGAGGCTTAAACAAAAGGCTGGGTGACATGAAGGATGCAGTGCTTTACAAGGGACACAAGGAAGAAGGCTTGCTGAATTCGCGGAAGGCACCTTGGGAGAAGACGAAGGCCTCGATCAAGGAGCATCCGTGGTTCGGAACGGGATATGGCACCGCCCCGACGGGCGAGGATCCCGGATTGGGTTTTGGGCTTACCTCTTCGACCTCCGAGACGGCTCGTGAGCACGGCAACAGCTACATGGCCATCGCGGAGTGGGTGGGTCTATTGGGTGTGGCGCCCTTCGTTGCGATTGTGGCGGTGACGGTGGGGAACGTATGCAAAGTCTGCGTGTGGATGAGGCGAACCGCCGACCCACGCCATTATTCAATTCCGGTGGCCATGGTGGTGTTATCCGGGCTTGTCCACGCCAACTTCGAGGATTGGCTTTTTGCCGTGGGTTCATATGCCTGCGTGTATTTTTGGGTTTTTGCGTTTGTACTCGCGGATCTTGTTCCGGCCGCGGTTGAGGCCCCATCAGCCAGCGCTGTTTCCCGAGCTTCGCGTCCGTTGCCGGCCGGTTGGGGAGCCGTCGTGCCCAACCGATGATCAGATTGTTTATCAATGGCCTGGCCGCGAGTGCGGGTGCGGGTCTTACTTATCTGCGCAACGTGATTCCCCACCTGGCGCGGCGGCCGGATGCGCAAGCGACGGTCCTGCTGAGTGCCGATTTGCGCGGGGAATTCGCTGAATTTTCGAATATTTCTTATGCCGAGGCTAGCCCGAGCGGCGGGGTAGTGGGACGCTTTGTCTTCGAACAGACCAAACTTCGGGACTTGGTGCGGCGCAGTGGTGCGCAGGTTCTGGTTTCTACCGGGAATTTTGCACTCCGGGACTCTCCGGTGCCGCAGATCCTTCTGTCGGGAAACTCGCTCTACGTATCGGCCGATTTCTACCGTGATGTCCGAAAACGGCGAGATTACATGCTGTGGGGCGACACATGGATCAAAGGTTGGTTCGCGCGGCGGTCCGTGCGTTGGGCCGACGTCACGGTCGCTCCGAGCAAGGCTTTTGCGGAGGACCTCAGCAAATGGACGGGTAAAAATGTGCTGTCTGTTTACCACGGGTTCGATCGTAACTTGTTCACCAGCGACTCGACCCCCTTGCCTGACTCCATGCAAAAGCAGTTGCAGGAGTCGGCCGATGCACTCAAGTTGCTTTTTGTGAGCCATTACAATTACTACCGAAATTTCGAGACGTTGATTCGGGCGCTGGTAATTTTGCGCGAGCGGTTACCGGGAAAGAAAGTAAAGCTGATTTTGACCTGTCACTTGTCTTCCTCCAAGAATCCAGGTTGGTATCGAGCGGAGACTGCGGCTTCGCTGATGAGCATTCTTGGCGTTCGGGACAACATTGTTGAATTGGGCTCGGTTCCCTATCACTTGCTCCATCACGTCTACCGCGCCTGTGACATCTACGTAAGCCCGGCCTATACAGAAACGTTTGCCCATCCCCTGGTGGAGGCGATGTCGAGTGGATTGCCGGTAGTGGCGTCGGACTTGCGGGTGCATCGCGAAATTTGTCGAGATGCGGCAATTTACTTTCCCCGCTTTTCGTCGGATGGATTGGCGGAACGTGTGGTGCAAGTTCATCAATCCCCAGGGGTGGCGGAAACGCTCTCTCAAAACGGTCTCACCCGAGCGCAAGACTTCCGCTGGGACACGCACGTGGAGCGTCTGCTCGCTTTGGCGCAAGAGCTTGTGCGCGCAAACCCGAGCGACGGAACGAAGATGGAAACTAAGAATAGAGACGAAGATCGAGAAGCGGTAAAGCGATCGGAGTCGAATGGAAGCGAGCGTTGAGCCCAGATCTGGCGCACACAGGTAACGATCCCTCGCCTGCTAAAGGGGCAGGCAGATCCGCGCTTCACGTCCTAACGCTGACCCCATTTTTCCCGTCGGCTGACAATGAAGTGAGTGGTTGCTTCATTGCGGAATCGACCAGGCAGCTGGAACAGTTTGGAGTCACTTCCAGCATTATTGCCGTAGCCCCGATTCACCATCGTCGAAAAGAGCCGGCCCCATCGGCTCCCGCGGATTGGGTGAGATATCCCCAGATACCCGGAAATCTGGGCCTGTCGAGCGCGGGGCGGTGGCTCTTCGCTCGCTTGTTGGCGGAGGTGCCGCGGCTCCACAGAAAGAGACCGATTGACGTCATCCACGCGCATTCCGCTTTGCCTTGCGGCCATGCGGCAGCCTTGCTGTCGCGACATTTGAACATTCCATTTGTCGTGACGCTGCACGGCCTCGACGTGTTCAACACCTGCCTGCTCGGAGGAGTGCCTGCCGAGTGGAGGCGCAGGGCCTCGATCAATGTCTATCGCGCCGCGCGCATGGCCATCTGCATCAGCGACAGGGTGCAACGCCTGCTGCGAGATGGAATGCAGGAGGGGGTCCCCAGCACGGTCGTCTACAACGGCACCGATACCGATTTTTTTTCGCCCGCCCGCGGCGGTCCGCCCCGGCAGCCAGGAAGCGAAATCTTGATCGTTGGCAATCTGAACGCCGCTAAGGGGCATGAACTTGCCTTGAGGGCTGTCCGCCAAATCGGAGCGTCTTTTCCGCAACTGCGCTGCCGGATCATCGGGGAAGGCTCCGGCCGCTCCCGATTTGAAGCCTTGGCCCGCGAGCTGGGAATTGAGCCGCAGGTGCGGTTCGAAGGAAGAAAGAGCCGGTCCGAAGTGGCGGATGCCATGCGGGCCTGCACGGTGTTTCTGCTCCCCAGCCGCTACGAAGGATTGGGGTGCGTCTACCTGGAGGCCATGGCTTGCGGCAAGCCGGTGATTGCTTGCCAGGGGCAGGGAATTGACGAAATCGTCGAGCACGGGAAAAATGGATGGCTAATTCCGGCCGAGGGACTGGACGAACTCGCGCGAGGGCTTTCGACCTTGCTGCGTTCGCCAGATCTCTGCTCGCGTTTGGGTGCCTCTGCGCGTGAGACGGTCCGCAACGGGCTAACTTTGTCGGATCAGGCGCGGCGCCTGTCACAGATTTACCGCGAAGCGGTCGCAGGAGCGGGCGGTCCGCCATGAAACCCGGAGAAGGTCCCGCCGCAAAGTTGGTGGCGATTTCCGAGTCCGAGATCGTCGAACTTGCGCAATTTGTCGCGTCCCAATCGGGACACGAGCCGACTGGTGTCGAAAGCCATCTGCGCTGGTTCCTGCTCGACAACCCGGCGCGCGACCCAGCGATCCCCCTCGGTTGCGGATTGCGCTCGCCCCAAGGTGAACTCGTCGGCTGCATTCTGCAAGTCCCGCAAACTTTCCGCTTCCAGCGGCAAACATTTCCAGTTGTCTGGTCGAGCTGTTTTTACGTTGACAAGCGCTTTCGCCGCAACGGTGGTTTGGTTGTCTTTTTCAAGTTTTCGGAGCTAAGCGACAAATGGCCGCTCTTCGCAAACTCCGCCAACGCCGATGCAGCCAAGTTTTGGAGAGTGCGAAGGGCGGTTCCCATTCCGTATTCCGATCACGAATTGTTTGGCGTGCTTCGCTGGAAGGGCGTGATCGAAGAAGTACTCAACCGCCGCAGCGTGCCTGAGACACTGGCGCGAATCGCCAGCCGCCCTCCGGCGCTCTTGATGGCTCCCTTCAAGCGCTTGAAACTCGCGTCTGTCCGGCCGGGTGACCTGGTTCCGCTGGCTTCGGCCGAGCAGGTCATGCAACTGCCCATTCATGATCCTCGACCCGAGCTGACCGCGAACCGCGATCTGGCTTACATGCGCTGGCGTTACTTTTCCAGACGAGATGCCACGGTTGCCGCCTTCGCCTTTCGAAGTAAGGATCTCGAATCCGACATCTTGGTGACGGTCAATCAACGTCGGCGTGGATATCGTGGACAGATTCGTACACTCAACCTGCTTGACATCTATCCCCCAGTGACTCCCGAGGCATGCGCGTCGATCGTCGCCGCGCTGGCGGACGGCTATCGCAGTGCTATCGATGCCATCGTGTTGCGTGGCATGGATGAGGCGCGGCAAGACATGTTCTGTCGTCTCGGCTTCACGCGCCGCCAGTTCGATGCGCCCAACGGGTGGTTCCTGGACAAGTCGGGTTTTCTGCCAACCCGGGACTGGTACCTCGTTCCCGCTGATGGCGACTGGCTTATTTGAGGAGGTCTCAGGTGCCAGGTTTCAGGTCTCCCGGGAAAACAAAATCCGAGATCTGAGACCTGAAACCTGGCACCACTATAATGACGATCATCACAATGACGAACATCGCGAGAGGAATCCCGATTTGAAACGCTTGCTGCGCACGAGCGTAATACAGACGGTCGCCAGTCTTCACTTGGATGAAGTGATGCTCCGGCGTCTCCGCTGGCGGGCATCGCGCGGTGGTCCTATCGTGGTGGTGGTTGAGATGCACGAAACTCTTCAGCGCGACGCCGGCCAGTTCCGGCGGCAGCTTGAGTGGGCGGCCAAACATTTTACATTCATCTCTCCCGAGGCGTTCTTCGGACTCTGGGATCGCGCCCTGCCGCTTCCAAACTGGTCCAAGCCTGCTGTCTTGTTTACTTTCGACGATGGCCGCGAAAGCAATTACACGGTAGGCGCGCCCTTGCTTGAATCCATGGGAGCGCGCGGCCTGTTTTTTGTGGTGCCGGAGTTTGTCGGACTGACGGCGCGGGACGCACGGGACTTCTACTATTCGAGGATCGATATCCGCGGCCTGGCACGCTCCGAAGCGGGGGAGCAATGGACGCCCATGACGCCCGATCAACTCGCCGACCTCACTCGCCGCGGACATTCCATCGGGAATCACACCTTGTCTCACGTGAGTCTGGATGGCCTTTCCCCATCGGATCTGGAGCGCCAGATAGGAACCAGTGCCGCGAAGATTTCATCCTGGGTCCAGAAAAGCGTGGAAGCCTTTGCCTGGCCGTATTCGTGGAACGCGATCAACCGGGAAGCGTGGGATATGATTCGGAAAACCCATCGCTTCTGTTTTTCGCCCTGTCCTGGGACGACCAATTGTTCGGAGGACTCGCCGCACCTGATTTGGCGAACCGAGATCGAAGCCTACTATTCTGATCCGCAATACCGGTTCATGTACTCAGGATTGGCAGACCCAGCCTGGGCAGGCAGGCGGCGGCGTCTCAAAGCGATCCTCGGAGCATGAATGTCCGTTTTTTTCGGGTGCTGTGCTGTGCTTAGCGCTCGAAAGCTCCGGCTTGACCATCGGAGTAGGCGATCTCCGCCGGCAACCGGCAACAACGATCTTGCGTTCAAGAATGCCTTCAGTTCAGCTAACATAGTAAGACTATCTACCTGCCGACGGAATGGACTGATCGAAACAATACTGGTCGAAACAAGAATGATCGAAGCAAAATCAGAAGCTGAGGTGTCGCAATCGAGCCCCGCGGTGCAGGTGCTTCCCGTAAGTGTGATCGTTCCGGTTCGCAATGAGGCTCGCAACTTGCCGCGCTGCCTGGAATCGCTCGCCGGGGTCGGTGAGGTGTATGTCATCGATTCCGAGAGCACGGACGGCACGGTTGCGATTGCTCAGTCGCACGGGGCGAAGGTCGTCCAGTTTCATTATGCGGGGGGCTGGCCGAAGAAGCGCCAATGGGCCATGGACACGCTGCCGCTCGCGTACGACTGGATTCTCCTGCTCGATGCGGATGAAGTCCTGACGCCGGAACTAGTTGAAGAAATTCGGCGCGCGCTGCAAAACCCTAACGTGGACGGGTATTCCATCCGCCTGCAAATGTATTTTCTCGGAAGGGTCTTGCGACATTGCGATGCGAGTTTCTGGAAGCTGTCGCTGTTCCGTAAAGGGCGAGGTCGTTTTGAGTGCCGGTTGAGAGATCAGGATACATCGATGGCCGACATTGAGATCCACGAACACGTGGTGGTGGATGGGCTCACGGCAGAGTTGCGCAATGCGCTGGTCCATCACAATGTCGATTCCTTGTCGCGCTACATCCTGAAGCACGATGAGTACTCGAATTGGGAAGCGCGCGTGCTTTTGCAGCCGGAAGGCGATTCTAATTCCGATGCGCTGAAAGCGGATTTGTTCGGCACTCAGGCGCGGCGCCGAAGATGGCTCAAGCGGAATCTCTATCGCTTGCCGGGCTCTCCGGTTTTTCTCTTCCTGTACCGTTACGTTTTTCGTCTGGGGTTTCTCGATGGCGTCCCTGGCCTGATCTATTGCACCTTTCAAGCGGTGCAGATGTTTCATACCAAGGCCAAAATCTTCGAGCTAAAGTGCGAACTAAAGACGGGGAGGAACTGAGGCATGTGCGGCATCAGCGGACTCGTGAATTGCGGCGACCGGGAGACGCTCGTCCGCATGACGAACGTGCAGACGCACCGCGGTCCCGACGACTCCGGGCTCTGGGAGCGGCGTTTTCCCGATGGGGGATACATCGGCCTGGGCAGCCGCCGTCTGGCGATTCTCGACCTCTCCGCCGATGGCCACATGCCCATGAGCAACGAAGATGGGACGGTGTGGATCACTTACAACGGCGAGATCTACAACTTCGCCGATCTGCGCCGCGAACTCGAAGGCAAATCCAACGCTCATCGTTTTCGTTCGCACACCGATACGGAAGTCGTGCTTCATCTTTACGAGGAATATGGTGCCGACCGCCTCAAAGACTGCCTGAACCGCCTGAATGGCATGTTTGCGCTCGCGATTTGCGACTTGCGCGGCTCTTCGCCGAAGTTATTTCTGGCTCGCGATCATTTCGGAATCAAGCCGCTCTATTACTGGGAGCGCGCCGGGAAACTGGCTTTTGCTTCCGAGGTCAAGGCGCTGCTCGAGGTGCCAGGAATCGGAGCCAGCATGAACCTGGAGGCGCTCGACAAATACCTTACGTTTCTCTGGGTGCCCGATCCGCTGACGATGTTCGAGGGCATCCGCAAGCTTCCGGCAGGGCATTACGCGCTCTGGCAGGATGGCAAGTTCAGGATCGAGCAGTACTGGGACTTGACGTTTCCTCCGGTGGAACATCGCTTCGAACGGACGGAAGCGGACCTGGCGGAAGAGGTTCGAGTGCGGTTCTGCGCGTCGGTCGAGCAACAGATGGTGAGCGACGTTCCGATTGGCGCCTTTCTGAGTGCGGGGCTGGATTCATCGAGCATAGTTACGGCCATGGTGGCGGCCATGGCGCGAAAGCAGCCAGTCCGGACCTATACGATCACGTTTCCCGAAAAATATCGCGTAGGCGAGACGACGATTGACGATCCCGGCGTTCCGCAACGCCTCGCGCGCAAACTGGGTTGCGAACACCATGAGATCGTGGTTGAGCCCGATGTGGTCGGTCTGTTGCCGGGTTTGACCTGGCACATGGATGAGCCTACGGCCGATCCGGCGATCATCACAGCGTATCTGGTGTGCCGCGAGGCGCGAAAACAGGCGACCGTGCTTTTGTCGGGAGTGGGCGGCGACGAGATTTTTGCGGGATATCGTAAGCATTCCGCTCACGGGTGGGCGGAAGAATATCGGCGCGTCCCGGGTTTTGCTCGCTCGGCCGCGGAGCGCGCTCTGCTGGGATTACCGTCACTGCGGGGGACGCGCATGAAAGGGTCGGTGCGTCTGGCGAAGAAGATGGCGCGCAGCGCAGCGCTTAGCCCGGTGGAAGCTTTCATCAGGAACTGCACGTATCTCGATGCGCAGCAGAAGACAGATTTGTATGCTCTAAAATCGCAGCAGGCGGCAGGCGGCAATTCCGCCGGCCAGCATCTGGCGGCGTTCGACAAAGTGCGGCACGCGGATTTTCTCAACCAGATGCTCTATCTAGACACTAAGATTTTCATGGCCACACTGAATCTGACCTATAACGACAAAATGAGCATGGCGTCGTCGGTCGAGGTGCGGGTACCGTTCTTGGACCGGGAGTTCGCCGAGTTCGTTGCATGGAACGTCAGGCCAGATTTGAAGCTGAAAGGGAAATGGCGTCCTGTGACGAAGTACATTTTCCGCGAAGCCATGCGTAGTATGCTGCCAGACGAGGTGATGCGCCAGCCGAAAGCGGGTTTCGCGGCGCCGGTAGATTACTGGCTGGCGCACGATTTGCGTCCTATGGTGGACGATCTTCTTTCGGAAGCGCAGGTCAAGCGCAGAGGGCTGTTTCGTCCGCAAGTCGTGCGCGGGTACATTGACGAGCACCGGCGGGGTGCGGAAGACTGGTCGATGCAAATCTGGCAACTGTTGACGCTCGAAATCTGGATGCAACTTTTTCTCGACGGTGGCGCAAGGGCGCTGGCGCAGCGCCAGATCGACGCATCTCAACCATCTCAGCCACTAACGACAGCATGAAGCAACTCCTACAAGACGCGCGCACTGGCGAGTTGCGGGTCGCCGAAGTTCCGGCTCCGCAATTGTTACCGGGCTGTGTGCTGGTGCGAGTGGAGGCGTCGCTGGTGTCGGCCGGCACGGAGCGCGCATCCGCTGAATTTGCCAGCAAGAATCTGCTGGCGAAGGCAAAGGCTCGTCCCGATCTGGTGAGCGATGTGCTGGCCAAGATGCGGCGGGATGGTTTGGCTTCTACCCTGCAAACCGTGCGGTCGCGATTGAACCAGCCGCAATCGGTGGGCTACAGCAGCGCCGGAGTGGTGGTTGCCGTTGGCGATGGCATCGCCGACATCAGTGTGGGCGACCGCGTGGCTTGCGCGGGCGCGGGATATGCGGTTCATGCTGAGTTTGCCTGCGTGCCGCGAATGCTGGTTGCGAAGATTTCCGGCGGCCGGGAAGGATCTTCCCGGGAAGGATCGTCTAAAGTTTCCTGTGAAGAGGCAGCCTTCGGGACGGTAGGGGCGATTTGCCTGCACGGCATTCGAACCGCGGAGGTCGCGCTCGGCGACACGGTCGCTGTGATTGGACTGGGGTTGCTCGGGCAAATCACGGTGCAGTTGCTGAAGGCCGCCGGTTGCCGCGTCTTTGGAATGGATCTGTTGCGGCAGCGCGCCGATCTTGCGATTGGAAGCGGAGCCGAGGACGCATGCACCGGCGCGCGTGAGTTCCGCGATCTGTGTTCCCAGAAAACGGGGGGCGTGGGCGTGGACTCGGTCCTGATTACAGCGGAGACGCCCAGCAGCGAACCGGTGAACCTGGCGGCGGAACTGGCGCGTGATCGCGCCATTGTGGTTGCCGTGGGAACGGTCGGCATGGAGTTGCAGCGCAAACTGTATTACGAGAAGGAACTGGATTTTCGAGTTTCGCGCTCCTACGGCCCTGGTCGCTATGACGCTGCTTATGAGCAGAAAGGGCGCGATTATCCGATTGGGCATGTGCGCTGGACGGAGACGCGCAACCTGGGAGCGTTTCTGCAATTCATCGCGGACGGCAAACTGAACTTGCCGACGCTGATCACGCACCGCTTTCCTATGGAACAGGCCGCTCGGGCCTACGACCTGATTACGGGCAGCACAGGTGAACCGTTTCTAGCCGCGCTGATCACTTACGCGGGCGCCGAATCTGGAACCACTCCGAATTTGTCGGAGAAAATTCCGGTGTCCGCCGTCGCGCCCTCGTCAGGTTCCGTAGGCTTGGGCGTGCTGGGAGCTGGGAGTTTCGCGCAGAACACGCTCTTGCCCGCGCTGAAGGCGATCCCGGGCGTTTCTTTCATTGGCGTCTGCAATGCGACTGGGCCGCGCAGCCGGAACGCGGCGGAGAAATTTGGATTTTCCTACTGTTCGAATTCAGAAGCTGAGCTGCTGCAGGATCCGAAGATCAAAGCAGTGCTGATCGCCACTCGTCATCACCTTCATGCCGGCCAGGCGCTGGCGGCCCTGCGCGCGGGGAAAGCGGTTTTCTGCGAAAAGCCGCTTTGCCTGAATGAAGGCGAACTGGCGGCGCTGGTTTGTGCGGCGGCCGATGACCAGGCTCCGGTCCTGATGGTCGGGTTCAATCGTCGATTCGCGCCCATGGCCGTGGAGATGAAACGGTTTTTGTCAGAGATCCACGAACCGTTGGCCATCCATTACCGGGTGAATGCCGGTTATATCCCCGCCGATCATTGGGTGAACGATCCGGAGCAGGGAGGCGGGCGCATTCTCGGCGAGGTCTGCCATTTTGTCGACTTCCTGTGCTTTCTCACGGGCGCGTGTCCGATTGAAGTGCAGGCGCAGATCGTGGGCAATCCTGGGCAGTACAGCATGGACAACATCGTCGCATCGCTCAAGTTTGCGGACGGCACGCTGGGGACGATTAGCTATCTTGCCAACGGCGACAAGTCGGCTTCGAAGGAGCGCGTGGAAGTCTTCGGCGGCGGCTCGGTTGCCATCCTCGAAGATTTTCGGCGACTCGAACTGGTTCGCAACGGGCGCAAACAAATCACACGCGCGCGCTGGGGACAAGACAAGGGCCACAAGGCGGAGTTGCAGGCATTTGTGGATGCGCTTCGAGGCAAGATGCCGCCGCCCATTCCGTTTGAACAGGTGGTGGGCTCGACACTCGCGACCCTTCGACTGCAGAACTCATGCCAGACCGGGCAACCTCTGACGGTCGAACTCGGCGAGTTCGTCGCGGCCGCGCTGCGGAGAAAATCCCAGCACTAAGTTTCCCGGGCGAGATGGGTCCGCAGGGTGCAGGAGCGATATCCCTAATGAATTGTCATCCCGAGCGCAGCGAGGGATCCGCATTTCGCGGCGAACTGCAGATCCCTCGCTGCGCTCGGGATGACAAAGTCTGGTGAGTTGAGCTTGTGGGATTTTATTTTCAGCAGAGCTACTGAAAACGCGAGCAAAGGGAACGAGCCGTAAATGTTGATTCTGGGCCTGAATATGTTTCATGCCGACGCTTCAGCGGCGATTGTCGACGATGGAAAAATTCTTTTTGCGGTGGCCGAGGAGCGACTGAACCGGCACAAGCATTACGGCGGCTTTCCTGCACTGGCGGTGAAAGCGTGCCTGGATGCGGCGGGCGCGAAGATCACCGATGTTGAGCACGTTGCCGTGGGGCAGGACAGCGACGCGAACCTCGCCAGGAAAGTGCAGTATGCGCTGGCGAATCCGGCGAAGGTTCTGAATTTTATCAAGATGCGGCAGCGCAAAGAGTCGATGCGCAATGTGCGTTCGCTACTGTCGCAGGCGCTCGACGTGGATGGCTCCACGCTGAATTTTCAGGAACATCATCTGGAGCACCACATCGCGCACATCGCCAGTTCGTACTACTGCTCGCCGTGGGAAAAGGCTGCGGGCTTCAGCTATGACGGTTCGGGAGATTTTGTTTCCACGATGATGGCGCGCTGCGAGGGCCACGAAATCGAGGTGCTCGACCGCGTGTTTCTGCCGCACTCGCTGGGCACTTTCTACACCATGATCTGCGATTTCATCGGCTACAGGAAATATGGCGATGAAGGCAAAGTCATGGGGCTGGCGCCGTACGGGAAAGACATATACCTCGACGAGATTCGGAAGGTTGTGGCTCTAAGGAATGGCAACTTTCAACTCAACATGAGTTACTTCAAGCCGCTGGGGAGCAGCCAGGGAATGCAGGTGCTGCCCGACGGAACGGTGCGCCTGGCGCGGCATTTTTCCGACAGAATGGAAAAGCTTTTCGGCGCGCCTCGTGAACCCCATGCCGAGATCACGCAGCGGGACATGGATCTGGCGTATGCCATGCAATATTGTTTCGAGGAAGTGTTCTTCCATCTTATGAACGAGGTGCACAAGCGCGTTCCCGATGAGAATCTTGCCCTGGCGGGGGGCTGCGCGCTTAATAGCGTGGCCAATGGCAAAGTGTTTTCCCGGACGCCATTCCGGCGCACCTGGATTCAGCCGGCGGCAGGCGATGAAGGCCTGGCGATTGGCGCCGCGCTGCATACGTATCACTCGGTGCTGAAACAGCCGCGGCGCGAACAGATGGATCATGCCTACCTCGGGCCGGAGTTTTCCGAAGCGCAGATTGAATCAGCCTTGAGAAGCGCGGGAGTAAAGTATCGGCGACTGGAGCGCGCGCCACTGCTTGACGCTGTTTCCGAGGAGATGGTGCAGGGTAATGTTGTGGGGTGGTTTCAGGGACGCATGGAATGGGGACCGCGCGCTCTCGGCAATCGCTCTATCGTCACCCACCCCGGCCTGCCCGACATGAAGGATGTGTTGAACGCTCGCATCAAACACCGCGAGTGGTTCCGTCCGTTTGCGCCCTCTATATTGGCCGATGCGCAGCACGAGTATTTCGAGCACGATCATCCGTCGCCCTACATGCTCCATGTGTACAAGATTCGCCCGGAGAAAAGGAAGAGCCTGTGCGCCGTGAACCACGTGGACAACACCGGGCGATTGCAGACCGTGGCGCGGGAGGAGAATCCGCTCTACTACGATCTGATCCAGACGTTTGGCAAGAAAACCGGGATCCCGGTGATCCTAAACACGAGCTTCAACGAAAATGAGCCGATCGTGTGCACGCCGCTAGAGGCCATCGATTGCTTCCAGCGAACCAAGATGGATGTGCTGGCCATCGGGCCGTTTTTCGCGTGCAAGTCCCAAGTCAAGACCGAGAACTGGCATCACCCGGCATGACTGAAACCCCAGTTGCGGTGGCCGCGTCTTCCGCGCTAAAGCTTCGGAGAGTCGCCGCTTGGCGCGGCATTCGAGTGCTGGCGTGGGATGGCGACGTTCTTTACGGGTGTCGCGGATATCAGATCGTCCGCCTAAATGCGCGTCTGCAAATTCGTCCGCAAGTCGTCCGTCCACAAATTGGCGAGAGCGAACCATGGGAAGTGGTCGCGCGCTTTCGTCCAGTCTGGTGGAGGAATCTTACGTCGCGCAGCGCACTGACCTATCGCCTGGTGCGCGATGGTTTTCACGCGCTAGCCATTCTCGGCAGCCCGCTCGAAGGGCAGACAAAGGATCAGACGATGGTGGGCGCGGTTCCGGGCGCGCTCGTGACGCGAACCCCGGGCAGCGATGAATTTCATGTTACTCATCGGGTGCAGCGCGGCACACGGCCGCT
>Ga0209517_10006269_pt1 | contig 14747 bp, 12 predicted proteins | sample PeaSoiMetSII2010_FD_187695 | JGI IMG/M metagenome (GOLD analysis project Ga0209517, IMG submission 187695) | Peat soil microbial communities from Weissenstadt, Germany - SII-2010 (SPAdes) (version 2) | ecosystem: Environmental > Terrestrial > Soil > Wetlands > Peat | place: Germany... | reverse complement strand
CGCATTTTCGGCGGATGGTAGTCGACTGTTTTTTTCCGTGGGGTCAGGATCGAACGTTGCCCAGGACATGTTTCCCGAGCCGCACTTGACCATGCATCCGGCGCCGCGCATCGTCAGCGGACTCACCGAGTGGCTGAGCGTCAAGCCGTTGGGTGCGGCTTGGGACACCGAAGAGCTGCGGGCCGATGTGCTGTCCTTCGATCCCGATGGCAAGAACATGCGGATCGTCGCCACGGGTCTACGCAACTGCGAGGGCATGACAGTCCAACCGGACACGGGGGAACTTTGGTGTATCGTCAATGAGCGTGATGACCTCGGTGACGACACGCCATTCGAATATGCGACGCACGTAATCGCGGGCGCGTTCTATGGCTGGCCCTGGTACTACATTGGCGGACACGAGGACCCGCGTCATGCGGGCGCACGGCCGGACCTCATAGACAAAGTAACGATCCCCGATGTGCTGATGCAGGCGCATTCGGCGCCGCTGCAGATGGTCTTTTACCGAGGCGACAATTTTCCGAGCGGATATCAAGGCAGCGCGTTTGCGGCCATGCATGGCTCTTGGAACCGCGGCAAGCGGACCGGATACAAAGTCGTGCGCCTGCTATTCGATGCGAATGGCAAACCAACCGGTGAATACGAAGACTTCATGACCGGATTCGTTCTATCGGACAACCAGGTCTGGGGTCGCCCGGTCGGTGTGGCGGTAGCCAAAGACGGGGCATTGTTCGTGACCGAAGATGGCAATGGCACAATCTGGAGAGTGACGTATGGCAACAATATTCGATGATGGGCTCCTGATCTGCGCAAGTCTCGGAGTGCTGATAGGTGTGCTCCCGGTCGCGGCCGGTGCAGGCGATTCCGTGCAAGCAGGTAACGATGCGGCCAGGGGGCGAACCTTATTTGCGGCGAACTGTTCGGCCTGTCATCAGGCCAGCGGCGAAGGTCTGCCCGGCGCGTTTCCGCCGCTCAAGGGAAGTAGTGTCGTCAATAAAGACGACGCAACGAAACAGATACACGTGGTGCTGGATGGATTGCAGGGCGAGAAGGTCAGCGGCGTGGTTTACGCAAGTCCCATGCCGCCATTCGCCAAGATGCTCAGCGATGCCGATATTGCCGATATCATCGACTATGAGCGGAGCTCGTGGGGTAATCACGGCAAACTGGTGACAGCCGCGCAGGTCGCTGCCGAACGTGCCAATTCCAGATGACTGACCGTGGTGTCGAGGTGTGTCAACGACGTAGGAGCGAAACATGAATATTTCGTGGAAAAGGCGAGTGGCGGTCATTTGCGCCAATCTCGGACCTCTGGTTTGCGGATTGGGCGGTTTCGCCACGTGGGCGGACGCGCAGAATGCGGCTGCGCCGGCGGTCGACCAATCAAGTGTCCGCGCTGCATCGACGACGCAAGATGCAAATTCAGCGGAGAATGAAGCGTTACGGAAGCGCGTGACGGCGGCGTTGCACGCGGACCCGTATTTCTACGACGAACATGTCACGGTGTCGGTCGAGAAGGGCGCCGTCGTGTTGCGTGGATTCGTCTTCAGCGATTGGGATTTGCGAGACGCGCTGCGTATTGCCAGGAAGGCGGCCGGCGACAAGCCGGTGATCGACAATCTGTCGATAAAGTTGGGCGGGCGCCGATAGGCGGCGCACGGAATCGCGGCAGCGGTGGTGGATTCCTTGACGTCTCTCGCGGGGCACTCATGCGGCGAACCTGGATGCCGACGGGGTTAAAGGCGCCGAGCGTGGAACAGCTCCGGACCCCAACCGGCGCGTCGAAGTATCCAGCCTCGCCGTAGAGTGCACGGTCGCCACCGAGGCGCAGAACCGGTAGCCGCACGGCGCGCGAGCAACCGAGCCGCATACAGATTGGTTTCCTGCTGACGCTTAACCGGGCTGCAGCGCGCTGCATTGACGCAAAGAGGCGCCACCGATCATCGGGAGCGAGTGGCGCATCGCGGTGATCGTGCGCCCCATAGACGTGGCTGCACATGTCCATGCGGTACGCAGCTGAGACGGTCTTGACCATATCCCGCTCAAGATTTCGGGCCGAGCAACCCGTGCGGATCGATGACGAATTTTCGTGCGGCACCTCGATCGAACTCGGCATAACCCTGCGGTGCCTGATCCAAGGGGATTACGGTCGCATTGACGGCTTTGGCGATACGAATGCGGTCGTAGAGAACCGCCATCATCAGCGCGCGGTGGTACTTCATGACGGGGGTTTGCCCGGTGAGGAACGAGTGAGACTTCGCCCAACCGAGACCGAACCGCAACCCGAGACTTCCGCTGCGCGCCGCGTCGTCCTTCGCGCCCGGATCCTCGGTCACGTACAGGCCGGGAATGCCAATTGCGCCGGCGGCGCGCGTCACTTCCATGAGCTGGTTGAGGACGATCGCCGGCTGCTCCGCGCCGCCATGACCCTTGGCTTCGAAGCCGACGCAGTCCACGGCACAATCGACTTCGCGGACGCCTAGGATCCGTTCGATGTGGTCAGCCAGTGTGCCGCCTTCTGAAAGGTCGATCGTCTCGCAACCGAATGAATGCGCCTGCGCCAGGCGCTGCTTGCTGAAGTCCATGACGATGACCACCGCGGCGCCCAGCAGCAGCGCAGAGGCGGCGGCCGCCAGCCCGACGGGGCCGGCACCCGCGATGAGCACGGTGGAACCAGTCGTGACGCCGGCGGACACGCAGCCGTGGTAGCCGGTTGGCAGTATGTCGGTGAGGCAAGTAAGATCGCGTATCTTCTCCATCGCCTGGTCCTTGTCCGGGAACCGCAGCAGATTGAAGTCCGCGTACGGCACCATGACGTATTCGGCCTGGCCGCCAATCCATCCGCCCATGTCCACATAACCGTAGGCACCGCCCGCGCGCTCCGGATTCACATTCAGGCACACGCCCGTCGCGCGCTCCTTGCACGTGCGGCAGCGTCCACACGCCACGTTGAACGGAACCGAGACGAGATCGCCCACACCGATGAACTGCACGTCGCGCCCCGCTTCGATGACCTCGCCGGTGATCTCGTGGCCGAGCACGATCCCCGGCTGCGCGGTCGTCCGTCCTCGCACCATGTGCTGATCGCTCCCGCAAATGTTGGTGCTCACGACCTTCAGAATGACGCCGTGGTCACAGCGCTTGCCCCGGGGATCGACCAGTTTCGGAAAGTCGATGCTACGCACCTCCACCTTGCCTGGGCCAACGTAAACGACTCCGCGATTGCTTGCCATGTTCGCTGCTCCTAGTGAATTTAATTGAATACCTTCGCGCCCGCTTCCGCGACTGCCTGGTCCTGCTCGCCTGAGCCGCCGCTGACGCCGACGGCGCCCACCACCTTGCCGCCGCGCCTGAGCGGCACCCCGCCGGCGAAGATCATCACGCGGCCGTCATTGGAGGCATGGATGCCGAAGAACTCACCGCCCGACTGGGAATATTTCGCGAGATCCTTGGTGCTGATGTCGAAGGCTCGCGACGTGAATGCCTTTTTGATCGAAATATCGATGCTGCCGATCCATGCCTCGTCCATGCGCACGTGGGCGACAAGATGGCCGCCGGCATCCGCCACTGCGATGTTCATGGGCTGACCCAGCTCCTTTGCCTTCCTCTCCGCGGCGGCAATGATCCTGCGCGCCTCTTCCAGTGTGACCATGACAACCTCCTGCTATTGAGGCGGCGCCGGGCGCCGCGATTCGTGGCTCGACGATTGTGATGGCGACAATTTCGCTCAACCGAATTACGTATCGATTTCAGAAACAGAAACGTTGATTGCGTTCGTAGCGGTCAGGGCACGGCGCCGTGCGCTGCGAATTTCATCCGTAACGGAAATAATCCGCACAGTAACGCCCGGGAAATGAACCATGCGGGGCTCTGTTTACTCACGCCGCCACGGTGTAAATATGGAGTGAGCTTCGGACTGACCTTCTGGCCGCGGTACTCTTCTTGCCGACTTTTTCAATACAAGATTTCCACGGAGGAACGGAAGATGTAGCCCACACCACGTTCCGTGACAATGAAGCGGGGCTGTGAGGGGTCTTCTTCAATTTTCCGGCGCAATCGCAGAATCTGGATGTCGATCGCGCGATCGTAGACTTCGTTATCATAGACGCGGCTCGCATCCAAGATTTGATCTCGCGTGAGGATTCGCTCCGCCGAGGCGAGCAATGCGGCAAGCAGGTTGAATTCACCATTTGTCAGGACAATGTTGCCTCCGTCTCGCCTCTTGAGTCGCCGAGTCCGCAGATTGAGTTCGAACTCGCCAAACCGATAAGCGCGAATTTCTTTCTGCCGAGCCGGCCCCGGCGCTGCGCTCTTCGTCCGTCGAAGCACGGTTCGAATACGCGCCAGTAGTTCCCGGGGACTGAACGGCTTCGTCAAATAATCGTCGGCGCCGGTTTCCAGTCCCATCACTCGGTCGGCTTCCTCGCGTACGCCGGTGAGCATGACAATCGGTATTGCCGATTGATCGCGAAGCGAGCGGGCAATCAGCATCCCGTCCTCGCCGGACAGCCGCAAATCAAGGACGACAAGGTCGATTGCTTCATCAGCGAGAATCTGCAACATCTGTTGTCCGGTCGACGCGACGCTGACGCGAAGCCCGCTCTCCGCGAGGTACTCCTCCAATAACGCGCGGATCTGCGGATCATCGTCTACGACCAAAATGTGAGGGGGGATGGTCTCCGGCATGACGGCAACCTCTTTGGGTTTCATTGGATAGGCCTCAACACGCGCGGGCGCTCATCGTCGACAATCATTACGGTTTCACCGTTTCCACGGCAGCGGCGATACGGTCAACTCGATGCTCCGGCCTATACCTGGCGTAGTAATGTCAGCGGGCCGCGGGTTTGTTTCATTTGAAACAAAGGGTCGTCTCACCCACTTGCCAGCGCCGCGATACTGTATATAATAACAGTAACTGGTTACATATACAGGTGATGCATGACTGACCTCACGCCGGTCGATCTCAAGGAACAGCCCACGATCATCGAAGGGATTGTGGTCGGGGTGCTTCGTCGCGGTAAAGACGTGGATGCCGCGTGAGGTAGCATCGCTTGCGGACATCTTGGCCGATGCACGCGTCTGGAAGTTAAAAGACGCCTCGGCCGGACTACGTCCGTCTCGTCCGGTTTGGTCCACCGGTCGAAGCGCACTCGATGCGCGTTTGCCAGGCGGTGGTTGGCCGACGGCGTCGCTCGTCGAAGTGTTGCTGGAGACGACCGGCCTCGGTGAAATCCAGCTATTTTTACCGGCTTTGGTGGAATGCCAGCATAGAATCGACGGTGAGGTGCCTTGGCTCATCTGGATTGCGCCACCTCATGAACCTTATGCACCCGCTCTAGCGCAGCAGGGAATCGAACTAAGCCGCTTGCTTGTGGTGCGTCCTGCCAGCGCCACCGAGGCGCTGTGGGCTGCCGAACAGGCTTTGAGTTCGGGAGTTTGTGCAGCGGTGCTGCTTTGGCTGCAAGGTACCGATGACCGTTGGCTGCGGCGTTTGAAACTCGCGGCGGAGGCGGGTGGTGCACTCGGCGTGTTGTTTCGTCCGGAGCGGCATCGGTTTGAGTCTTCTCCTGCCAGCTTGCGTGTGGCTATGACGCAGGGTGAACACGAGACACATCTCGAATTAGTCAAAGTGCAAGGCGGCCGACCCGGTCCCGTTGAATTCCGACTGACATGAAGGCGCGCGGCCGGCGTACCGGTGGGCGGCACAGCCAGGCTGCGGCATCAGCGACCGCGGATTTATTCGCGGATGGCCACGCGGGTACCGACGGGGATACCTACGCGGATACCGGCCCCGCCGAAGCGCGGCCAGGGTGTGCCGCCCAGGCGATCGTGCGGGCTGTACCGCCGCCCCCGCAACTCATTGCCCGGCCGCGTATCAAACAGTTGTGGTATGCCGCTGTGTTTCCGGAATTAATGGAACCGCAGCGGCCGGCGCACCGGGCGGCATCCATGCTGCAACGGCTCAGCCTGTCTGCGCAGCAATTCACGTCGTTGGTCAGCATCGACATGCCCAATGCCTTGTTGCTGGAAATCAAAGGCAGCGTGAAGTTGTTCGGTTCGCTGGCCATATTGCATGCGTCCATCGATGCGGCATGGAGCCGCTTCTCGCTGCGTGCTCACAGTGCAATGGCTCCGACCACTTTGGCGGCACTGTGGTTGGCCCGTGCCGGCAAACGGGTATGCATCGAAGATCCCGGACAGCTCGCGGGTGAACTTGCCGAGTTGCCGATCGCCTGCACGTCCTGGGATCCCGAACGGCTGCAAACTTTGCGCGCGATGGGAGTGACTCGCATGGGGGAATTGCTGCGTCTGCCGCGGGCCGGCATTGCTCGGCGTTTCAGCCCTGCCGCAGTCTTGGATCTCGACATCGCGTTGGCACGGCAAGCTGCCCCTCGCCGAGCGTTCGTACCGCGAGAGCGATTTCGCGAGCGCGGCGATTTCGAGACGGAGATCGAGACCGTCGTTTATTTGCAAAAGGCACTCGAGCCTGTGGTCGAGCGCTGTGCGCAATTCTTGCGTGAGCGACAGGCAGGTGTACAAGCATTGGAACTCAAACTGCGACATCGCGTGCTCCCTGTCACACGCGTGCGCTGTGGATTGGCGAGCATCACGAGCGAGCGTCGTCGCTTGGCGGATGTGTTGGATGAAAAGCTGAATCGGCTCGAGCTTGCGGCACCGGTGAGAGGCATGGAACTCCTGTCGGGTTCGCTGCAACCCCTGTCGTCCGATTCCTTGGATGCATTCGCGGGTTTGCGCGGCGACGTGCGCGTAGGCGGCACGGCGCCGCAATTGGTGGAACGTTTGCGTGCGCGGCTCGGTGAGGAGGCGGTGTACGGGGTCGTTTCCATCGCGGAGCATCGGCCGGAGGCTGCTTGGCAGCGGGTGCACGAACTGCACCTGACATCCGCCGTGCGCGCAGGCATGCGGGGCGACGTGCGCGTACTCGACATGCCGCGACCGGTGTGGCTATTGGATGAACCCGTGCTGCTATCGGCAGATCTACGTAAAAAGGGCTTGATTCTCGAGCAAGGTCCCGAGCGCATCGAGAGCGGTTGGTGGGATGGTAAAGACGTGGCGCGTGATTACTACATCGCACGCCAACTCCATGGCGCCCGGTGGTGGGTTTTTCAGGAACGGCAGACCCAGTCTTGGTATCTGCATGGCGTGTTCGCTTGAGGTCGACGTGTACGCCGAACTGCATGCCTTGACCAATTTCTCTTTTCTGCGCGGTGCTTCGCATCCTGAAGAGCTGGTGCTGCAGGCGGGAAAGTTGGGATATCGAGCGCTGGCCATTACCGATGAATGCTCGCTGGCCGGGGTGGTGCGCGCACATATTGCGGCTAAACAATGCGGTCTGCCGCTCATCATCGGCGCGGAATTCACCTGCGTGGATGACCTCAAACTCGTGGCCCTGGCAACGGACCGATCGAGTTACGGCGCGCTGTCCCGGCTGGTGAGCCGTGTACGACGACGCACCGCCAAGGGGAGTTACACGCTCCAACGCGATGATCTCGAGAATTCGCTCGATGGCTGTCTCCTCATTTGGCTGCCGCGCGCGGGCAGGGCGGCGCTGCCGCAACACGACCAAGACGGCCGTTGGTTGCGTGAACGCTTCGCCGGCCGTTTATGGATCGGTGTGGAACTGCTGACCGGCGGTTTCGATGTCCGCCGCTTGGAACTCTTGGAGACGCTGGGCAAGACACTGGATCTGCCGCAAGTTGCCGCAGGCGATGTGCACATGCATCGGCGCAGCCGCCGAGCCTTGCAAGACGTGCTGACCGCGATTCGCTTGAACACGCCCTTGAGTGCGGTGGGTTATGCCTTGTTTCCCAACGGTGAGCGCTGTTTACGGCCGGTGCAGCGTTTACAGGAACTCTACCCGGCGCCATTGCTGGCCGAAACGCTGGCGATCGCCGAGCGCTGCACGTTCAAGCTCGACGAACTACGTTACGAATATCCCGAGGAGATCGTGCCCGCAGGTGAAACCCCCACCAGTCATTTGCGCGCGCTGACCGAACGAGGCTGTGCCAAGCGCTGGCCGGCGGGCGTGCCCCTCGCCGTGCGCGAAAGCGTAGACCATGAATTGCGATTGATCGCTGAGCTCAAGTTCGAGCCATTCTTTCTCACCGTGCACGACGTGGTGCAGTATGCCCGTTCGCAAAAAATACTCTGTCAGGGTCGAGGTTCCGCAGCCAATTCCGTGGTCTGTTACTGCTTGGAAATCACCGAAGTAGATCCCTCGCGCATGGCCATGCTGTTCGAGCGTTTCATTTCCAAGGAGCGCAACGAACCGCCGGACATCGACGTGGATTTCGAGCATGAGCGACGCGAGGAGGTCATCCAATATATCTACCGAAAATACGGCCGCGAGCGTGCGGCTCTCGCCGCCACCATCATCTCCTATCGGCCGCGCAGCGCTCTGCGCGATGTGGGCAAGGCGTTGGGGTTGGATCTTTCGGAAGTGGATCGACTGGCGCGCGGCTTTCAGTGGTGGGATGGTCAGCGCATCGATCCGGAGCGTATCCGCGCCACTGGTTTCGATCCGGGCGATGCTCGAACGCAGCGGCTCATGGCGCTCACGTCGGAAATTCTGGGGTTTCCTCGTCATCTGTCGCAGCATGTGGGAGGCTTCGTAATCGCGCGCGGCCGTCTGGATGAGCTGGTTCCCATCGAAAACGCGACGATGCCGGACCGCACGGTCATTCAGTGGGACAAGGACGATCTCGATGCGTTGGGTTTGCTCAAGGTGGACGTGCTGGGGCTAGGCATGCTCTCCGCCATACGCCGGGCTTTTGATCTGGTCAATGAATTCGGCGGTTCGAGCGCCGTGCCTGGGAAGCTCGATTTGGCAACGGTGCCGAGCGAGGATCCGAGGGTGTACGACATGATCTGCCGCGCGGACACCGTCGGGGTCTTTCAAATCGAGTCGCGGGCTCAGATGGCCATGTTGCCTCGCTTGAGACCGCGCAATTACTATGATCTGGTCATCGAGGTGGCCATCGTGCGTCCCGGCCCGATTCAAGGCGAAATGGTGCATCCTTACCTGCGCCGCCGCAACAATGAAGAGGCCGTGACCTATCCGAGCACGGATGTCGAAGCGGTGCTCAAACGCACGTTAGGCGTGCCCATTTTCCAAGAACAGGTCATGCAGTTGGCCATCGTGGCCGCCGGTTTTTCACCCGGCGAGGCCGATGGTTTGCGGCGCGCGATGGCGGCTTGGAAGCGCAAAGGCGGCCTGGAGCCTTTTCAGAAGCAACTAATCGACGGCATGCAGGCGCGCGGTTATCCGGAAAGTTTTGCCCACCAAATATTCAATCAGATTTTGGGATTCGGCGAATATGGATTTCCCGAGTCTCATGCGGCGAGCTTTGCGCTCCTCGTCTATACCTCCGCCTGGCTGAAACATCATGAACCCGCGGCGTTCTGCGCGGCGCTCATCAACAGTCAACCCATGGGCTTCTACGCACCGGCGCAGCTGGTGCGCGATGCGCGGACGCACGGCGTCGAGGTGCGCCCGGTCGCGGTCGACCTCAGCGACTGGGATTGCACGCTCGAGCGGCAAGACGGTAGTCGTCCGGCGTTGCGATTGGGCTTGCGGGTGGTCAAGCGCCTGTCGCAGGAGGGCGCGGAGCGTCTGCTTGCCGCGCGCGCCGCGCGCGCCTTTGTTCACGTCGCCGATCTTGCTGAACGTGCTGCGCTCGATCGCCGCGATCTCGAAGCGCTGGCCGCTGCCGATGCGCTCGCGGGTCTTGCCGGCCACCGGCATCGTGCCGTGTGGCAGGTGAGCGGAGTCGAACGAGCGCTGCCGCTGCTGCCCGCGGACACCGTAGTCGACGAGGGTATGCCCCTGCTGCGCGCACCGCGCGAAGGCCAGGAGATTGTCGCCGACTACGGCAGCTTAGGCTTGACGCTGCGCCGTCATCCTGTGGCGCTGCTGCGCGACGTACTGGTCGAGCGCGGCGTCATTCCCAATCAAGAGCTTTGGGAACAGTCCAACGGCCGATCGGTGACGGCGGCGGGATTGGTGATTACGCGGCAACGGCCGGGCAGCGCGGGCGGCGTGACCTTCGTCACCCTTGAAGACGAAACGGGCTATGTCAATTTGATCGTGTGGGAACGGGTGGCAACGGCACAGCGTGCGGCATTGCTGGAATCACGACTACTTCTGGTGCGCGGCAAGTTGCAGCGGGAGGGCGATGTGCTGCATGTGATCGCGCAACGCTTGACCAATCTATCGGAGCTGCTGGGTGGTCTCGTCGCCGTGTCGCGAAACTTTCATTGACCGGAGCGGCGTGCGATCGGATTGGATCAAACGTCGAGTCCGATGGCGCGCATCAACTCGATGCCGTTGCTTTTGGTCACGACTCCATCGCGTAGCCTGAAATCGAATTTGAGTTTGCCGTCCAGCAATTCGTCCTGGAAATGTACGTTTTTGAGCGCGCCAGGCTGGAGCTCGATGCCGTCGGTGAGGGCCAGATCATGGGTGCTGATGAGGCCAATGGCGCCGCGCTCGAGTAACGCGCGGATCACGCCCTGCGCGCCGATGCGCCGATCGGTCGAATTGGTTCCCTGCAGCAGCTCGTCCAGCAGAAACAACAGCGGCAATTTTGCGGGCTCGAACAATCGCCGCAGCCGGGTGATCTCGGCGTAGAAACGCGAGTTCCCTTCGTACAGCGAATCATTGACGCGAATGCTGGCGCCGACTTGAACCGGCGTAAGCCGCAGGCGCACCGCACACACCGGCGCGCCTGCCATTGCAAGGACGGTATTTATCCCGACCGAGCGGAGTAAGGTGCTCTTACCGGACATGTTGGAGCCGCTTACCATCAGTACCCGAGTCTCGCCCGAAATGTCGACGTCGTTACGGACGCATGCTTGTAATGAAATCAGCGGATGGCCGAGACCTGTCGCGATGAAGGCAGCAGCGCCCTCGAGAAACTCCGGGAACGGATCCGCGGGGCGCTCGAAGCTGTAGGCCGCAATGGATTGCAGGGCTTCGATGTTGCCGAGCACACGGAGCCACGACTGAACCACCTGCCCATGACGCTGCCGCCACCGCTCGGCCGCCAGCGCCGAGTGTATGGCATACATAAGAGGCAGCATCAACGGCGTCAGGAACGGGTTGCGGCGCGCCTCGACGAAATTGACGAGGGTGGCGAGCTTCGATAGCGTCGTGGAGGCCGTCAGCGAATGCGAGGAGAGTTCTTCCTTGAGTGCCTTCAGCGGCGGCGCATCGAAGGATTCGGCTTCGATGCGCCGCAAGAGGGCCGCGAACAGCTCGAGGTCGTCGTAAGCGTGTTCCACGCCCGATACGGCTGCGTGCACATGGGTGCGGAAAGCATAGGTGAGGCTCGCTTCGACCACGAGCACGGCGAGAAACGGAAATGCGAGTCCCCAGATCGCCCAGATCCCCGCCGTGGCGGCGGCCGCAGCGACCAGAGTTATCGCGGCGATGCGCAGCCATCCGCAGGGCAGCTCACTGGGCGCAGCCGCCCACTTCTCGAGCGTATCCGCGTGCAGCGCAATCCGCTGCGGTTCACCGAGGATCGCGAGATCCTCGCGCAGATCGATCCGGCCGCGCAATTCGCTGACGCAGGTTTGCCGTTCGCGGATCGTCGCGAGGGCGGCGGGTGCGAGCAGCCAGCGCGCGAGGGTACCCGCTCCCATGGGCGTGCGTGCGGTGCACATGCGTTCGTACAAGCTCTGCCTGCCGAACAGGTCGAGATCGGCGCCGTACAAGTGATGCTCGTCAATGAATTGGTCGCCGGATGTTCCGCCATCGAGGCGCTGGCCGTGCATGCGCTCGAGCCCCGCCCGGTAAAACGCCACCGCGCGCCGGGCGAGGGATTGCAGACTTCTGATCCTCTGATGATAAAGCACCACCGCAATGAAGAGACTTGCGGGAACGACCAGCCAAGCGGGCGAAACACGGTGTTCGGTCCAACCCCACGCGACGGTGAGAAAGGCGGCGGCAAGCATCAGCCGCGCGGAGCCGGCGCGTGCGTCCAGTCGATCCAATCGAGCCAACGATTCTTTACGCTGGGCGAGGCGATCTGAATACTGTTCTGATGGACTCACAGCGTACGAGGTTTCCAATGAGGAAGTAGCTCACCCCGGGGCTAGTATCCCACCGTTTTGCCGGCCGCGCGGCGCCGCTGACGCCGAATGTTCTCGAACGGTGCAAAGCGCGCAGTCCGCGCTCTATGGGCGGGGGAACCCGCTCAATGATTCTTCTTGTTCTTTTTCTTCTTTTTCGCGCGCGCTTTATCCATCTCCCCGCCGTTGATGGAATCAATATCGCCGGCGTCGTCTATTTCGTAATCGTCGAAGTCGCTCAACAGCTCAGCCGTACGGCGTTCCTCCATCACACGTTCCAGGCGTCGCCATGCCGGTTCCGCGCCCTTTGGAGCGCGCCGCCGCTGTGATTCGACGTCGCGCATGATGTGATCCACGTCAACATCGTCGCCGCCCGGCGCGGAGTCCTCTGCGTCTTCTTCCTCGAACTCGTCCGATTCGGGTTTTTCGCTCATGCCACCGAAGCTTACGCTTCACCAGTGAACTAACACGCGCGCGTTATAAACGGAAATGCGCCTTGCGCGCAATACCCTGGCGCACACTCGTCAAAACATCTGCTACGCACGTCCCTTAAACGTACGTATTACACGTCTGCTGCGCACGTCTGCCAAGCGTCCGGCTATTTAACGAGGTCGTTGAGCTGAAAGATCGGCAGCAACAGTGCAATTACGATGAACATGACGACCGCGCCCATGAAGACGACCATGAACGGACCCAAGAGATTGGTCATGGTGGAGAGCAGCCCATCCATTTCGCGTTCCTGATTCGACGCCGCACGTTCGAGCATCTTTTCGAGTTCGCCGCTGCTCTCGCCGCTGCTGATGAGATGGATCATCATGGGTGGGAAGACTTTGCGGGCCGCCAGCGATTTGCCGATGGGCGCGCCCTCGCGGACCCGCAGGGCCGCCTCCTCGACGGCCCGCTTCATCGGTAAATTATTGACCACCTCGGCGGAAATGCGCAGCGCCTCGAGCACCGGCACGGCGCTTGCAGTGAGGATGCTGAAAGTACGGGAAAATCGCGCGGTGTTCACACCGCGGATGAGCTTGCCCAGAAGCGGCACCCGCAGCAGGAATCGATCGAATGCCAAGCGTGCTTCCGGCGCCCGGAGCCAGCGCAGGAAACCCCACGTGACGATGACGACGAGGATCACACCGTAGTACCAGTAGAGGCGCACGAAGTCGCTCATGCCGATTAGAATTCGTGTGGCGAGGGGCAATTCCTGATGGCCGGATTCGAAAACGGCTACGACCTGGGGAACGACATACGCCAGCAGGAACGACACGATGGCGAACGACAGCACCATCAGCACGATGGGGTATACCAACGCGTTGCTCACTTGTTGACCCATGACCTGGCGGGATTCGGTGTAGTCCGAGAGCCGTTCGAGAACGGAATCCAGTTTGCCCGACTGTTCGCCGGCGGAAACGGTCGCTCGATAAATCTCCGGAAACGCCTGTGGAAAGTCCTTGAGACCATCGGCCAGCGGGTGGCCTTCCACCACCTTACCGCGAACCCCGAGGATGATTCGCTGGACGCGCGGCTTTTCGGTCTGTTCCGCAACCGCCTGCAGCGATTCCTCGAGCGGCAATCCCGAGTGCAGCAACGTCGCCAATTGGCGCGTCAGCAGCGCCAAATCCAACGTCGATAGCCCGCGGCGCATGAAGCCGCGGCGCCGGCGCTGCTTGAGTTCGCGCTGCGCCGTCTCTTGGATGTCCATCGGCAGCAGTTGCTTGTCGCGCAGCAATTGCCGGACATGCTTCGGGGTGTCGCCCTCGATCAGCCCCTTGCGTTCGCGGCCTTGAGCATCGAGCGCAGTGTATTCAAACGCACCCATCAGGCTCCTTAGTCCTCGCGGGTGACGCGCAGTACTTCTTCGAGCGTCGTCTCGCCCTCCATCACCTTGCGCCGTCCATCGTCGCGGATGCCGGGACTCGCGGTGCGGGCGTAGCGCTCGAGATCTTGTTCGGATGACCCGTCATGGATCATGGTGCGCATGTGATCGTCGACGGCGATGAGTTCATAGATACCGGTGCGTCCGCGATAGCCCGTGCCAGGCTCGGTGCAGGGGCGATAGAGGGTCACCGGTTCGCCCCTTGAATCGAGATTGAGAAGCCGGCGTTCGTATTCGCCGGCGAGGAAAGGTTCGCGAGTTTCTGGATTCAGTACGCGCACCAGCCGTTGGGCGAGCACGCCGATCAAGCTGGAGGACAGCAAGAACGGTTCGATTCCCATGTCCCGCAGCCGGGTGACGGCGCCAACCGCGGTATTCGTATGCAGCGTGGAGAGCACGAGGTGACCGGTCAAACTGGCTTGCACCGCGATTTGCGCGGTCTCCAAATCGCGGATTTCGCCGACCATGACCACGTCGGGGTCCTGCCGCAAGATGGCTCGCAGGCCGCGGGCAAACGTCATCTCCACCTTCGTGTTGACCTGGGTCTGCCCGATGCCGTCGATGTAGTACTCGATGGGATCTTCCACCGTCATCACGTTACGGGTGTTGTCGTTGATGCGCTCGAGTGCGGCATACAGCGTGGTGGTCTTACCCGATCCGGTCGGGCCGGTCACGAGGATGATGCCGTGGGGTTTATGGATGATTTCATCCATCGTTTCCTGAGTGCGCGGGTCCATGCCGAGCGAGGTGAGTTCGATGCGTCCGGCTTGCTTGTCCA
>Ga0209517_10006268_pt1 | contig 14749 bp, 6 predicted proteins | sample PeaSoiMetSII2010_FD_187695 | JGI IMG/M metagenome (GOLD analysis project Ga0209517, IMG submission 187695) | Peat soil microbial communities from Weissenstadt, Germany - SII-2010 (SPAdes) (version 2) | ecosystem: Environmental > Terrestrial > Soil > Wetlands > Peat | place: Germany: Weissenstadt... | reverse complement strand
TCGCCAGCCACTATAATGTGCAGCCCGTCATGGACGTCTATGCCAACGTCGAGCAGCGAGATCTGGGCGGAGTGGCGCACCAAGTGGAGCGCATCATGTCCGACGTCAGCCCGCAGTTGCCCAAGGGCTCATGGATGGCCCTGCGAGGCCAGGTGCAAACCATGCGGTCGTCGTTCATCGGATTGGGATTCGGCATCCTCTTTGCCATCGTTCTGGTTTATCTTCTGATGGCCGTGAACTTCCAATCCTGGGTGGATCCGTTCATTATTTTGTGGGCGCTTCCGGGAGCGCTCGCCGGCATTGTTTGGATGTTGTTTGTCACCCAAACCACGTTCAGTGTTCCTTCGCTGATGGGAACCATCATGTGCATCGGCGTGGCGACTTCCAACAGCATTCTTTTGGTGACTTTTGCCAACGACGAGCGGCTGGAGGGCAAGAACTCGAGTGCCGCCGCGCTCTCCGCCGGCTTCACCCGAATCCGGCCGGTGATTATGACCGCGCTCGCCATGATCGTCGGAATGCTTCCCATGGCTTTGGGGCTTGGCGAAGGCGGAGAACAGAATGCCCCGCTGGGGCGGGCAGTCATTGGAGGTCTGCTGGTCGCCACCTTCACGACGCTTTTCTTTGTCCCCGTCATGTACAGTTATTTGCGTAAGGCGCCGCCGCTCGACCTGGACGCCGAGATCGCGCGGGAAGAGCATGAGGAAGGGATATCGCTGCATTAGCGGCTGTGGTGATCGCTGGGACGCAGATTCCCGGGACCCCCTCACCCCCGGCCCCTCTCTCCCAAGGGGCCGAGGGGAGCATAAACTTCGTAAATAGCCTTGGTCCAAGACTCCCCGCTCCCCCTTGGGGGAGAGGGGCCGGGGGTGAGGGGGCTTAGTTTGGAGGCAATCAGTGGCAATTGAAGAAAAAGTGATGGAACCAGAACAGATGTCGGCAGGGTACACACCTCCGCCGCACCCCGAAAAGCCGCGCGGCGGGCCAAGCAGGCGCTTGCTTATAACGGTCGTTATCGCCTTGCCGCTCGTCGCGCTGCTGCTGATTGGTTTTCTCCCGCGACGGGAGCGGTTGCGGGCGCTTGTGACGGCCTCGGAAAGGGAGGAGCACAGCCTGCAGGTAGTCAACACGGCCCGGGTTCGGCACGGGACGTCCGCCAGTGAGCTCGTGCTGCCGGGGAATATCCAGGCGATTACGGACGCGCCGATTTACGCTCGCGCCGACGGCTACGTTTTGAAGCGGTATGTGGATATCGGTGACCGGGTGGCGGCTGGCCAGGTGCTGGCCGAGATTGAGGTCCCTGACCTTGACCAGCAGGTACACCAGGCGCGCGCCAACCTGCTTCAGGCACGCTCGGCGCTGGCGCAGGCGGAGGCCAACCTCGTCCGGGCCAAATCCACCGAGCACCTTGCCCAGCTAACCGTGGAGCGGTGGAAAGTGCTGGTGGCGCGCGGAGTCCTGGCGAAGCAGGATGGTGACCAGAAGGAAGCGGATTACGAGGTGGCGGTGGCCAACCGTAAAGCCCAGGAAGCCAGTGTGAGCGCGGCCCAGGGCAGCATCAGCGCGGCCGAGGCTAACCTGGGACGTCTTCTCGACCTCCAGGGCTTCGAGAAGATCACCGCGCCCTTTACAGGCTTGATTACCGCCCGCAACTTCGACGTCGGCGCGCTCGTCGCCTCCGGAGGCGTCTCCGGCCACGAACTCTTCCACATGGCCCAGATCGGCGTGGTGCGCATTTTCGTAGATGTCCCCCAGAGTTATGCGCCCTTCATCCGCACGGGATTATCAGCCGTGGTGACCGTACAACAACTTCCCGCCCGGTCGTTCGCCGGAAAGGTAGCAAGGACCAGCCAGTCTCTCGATCCGAATACCCGGACTTTGCTCACCGAAGTGGACGTCCCTAATCAGGCCTCCCTGCTCCTGCCCGGCATGTACGCCCGGGTTTCGCTGCGCACCGTCGCTGCTGAACCGCCGCTGCTGGTGCCCGGGGACGCGCTGGTGACGCGCGCCAGCGGCACTCGCGTCGCGGTGGTGGCGGAAGACGGTAGTGTCCACTTTCAGAAGGTCTCGGTGGGCCGCGACTATGGGACTGAAACCGAGGTGCTCTCGGGGCTGGAAGGGGGAGAACTGGTCATCATCAATCCTACCGACGACGTCCGCGAAGGAGCCCGAGTGAAACCCGCAGCAGGCCGGGAATAGTAAATAGTGAATTGTGAATAGTGAATTATGAAATATGAGCCAATGAACAGCCCTCTCCCTTCGGGAGTGTGCCCTGAAAGGGCGTCATATAGTAGCCGGGGGCAACGCCCCCGGAACGGTATCCCGGAAACATCCCGACCCCGCAGGGGTCGCATCCCGCAGGCCCGGGCGTGAGGCGCTGCGATGGCGTTTCTTAATCGACCCCTTCAGGGTCGGAGGGGCGGGGAATCCGGCTTCCGGGGGCGTTGCCCCCAGCTACTTTATGAATCCCCTTCGGGGATTCGCAGCGCAGTGAAGGGAACTTTCGCCATCTCAATGAAACGATGTAGAAGACTGAGCAGGGCTGCCACAAGGGCAGCCCCTACAAATAGTTCGAGAATTGCGCAAGCCGTGAGGTAATCCATGAAAGTGCGATCGAGTTTCCTAATCCTGTGTTGTTTTCTCGCCAGCTTTGTTTGGGCGCAATCCGGGCCGGGTTCTCCGCCGGCCACGCCTTCCGGAGCAGAGGGACTGAGCGGCCTCACGCGCAGCTATCGCCCTGGCGCAACGCCGTCCACGAGATTCCAGAATTCGAGTCGCTCTAGCGCGCTGATCAAAGACGGCAAGCTTTACCTGTCGTTACAGGATGCCATCGCGCTGGCGCTCGAGAACAATCTCGATATCGAGTTGGAGCGCTACGGGCCTCGCATGGCGGACACTGACCTGTGGCGGGCGCAGGCGGGTTCGTTGTTGCGCGGCGTCCCGCTTTCCGTGCTGGAAGGTCCGCAAGGCACGGGCGGTCCGGTGGAGACTCCGCCCGGCAGCGCCCCGCCTCTCACCCCCTCTTCGAGCACCATCCTCGACACCAGCGTGAATCAGGTCCAGACCGATTTGTCGATCACCGGCTCGGCGCCCCTCTCGGCCGGAACAGCCGTCCCGTCTTTCGATCCCGTTCTGACAGGTCTGGTTGGCCCTGCCTATAGCGATACGCCCCAGGCCAATGAGGCCCAGACCGGTTACGGTTTCCTCGTCGAACACTCCATGGGCGAGAACCTGGGCTTCGAAGAAGGCTTCTCCAGCGGCGCTTTTCTGAACCTCGGCTATACCAATCTGCGTCAGAGCTACAACAACGGCGAGCTCAGCTATAATCCCTACACCGCCTCGAGCCTCGGATTGACCCTCACTCAGCCTTTGCTTCAAGGTTTTGGGCCCGGCCTCAACCGCCGCTTTATTCGCATCGCCAAGAACAACGAGAGGATTTCCGACCTGGTTTTCCGCCAACAACTCATCAGTACAATTTCCAACATCATCCGCCTTTACTGGGATCTGGTCAGCCTTAACCAGGACGTCCAGGTGAAGCGCGACTCGCTGACGCTGGCCGAAAAACTCCTGTCGGATAACAAAGTGCATGTGGAAGTGGGCACGCTGGCTCCGCTGGAGGTGCTCCGCGCCGAGGCGGAGACTGCCCAGGCCCGGCAGGCATTGAGCAATTCGGAAAGTCTGGTCCTCGAGCAGGAACTCATCCTGAAGAATTCCTTGACGCGCTCCGGGACGGCTGACCCGCAGATTGACGCTGTGCGCATTGTTCCCACCGATCACATTGAAGTGCCGGAACGCGAGCAACTGCCGACCCTGGAAGAGTTGGCGGCCACGGCCCTTCGCAACCGCCCTGACCTGGCGGCCGGGCAGGTGCAAATCGAAAACACCCAGATGGCCCTCAAAGGTTCGCGCAACGCCCTGCTGCCTTCCTTAAACCTCGTCGCCAGCGTTCAGGGCAACGGTCTCGCCGGTCCAGTCAACGCTTACCCGATTCCGGGCGTGGCATTTACTCCTGTCGTTGATCCCAACCTTGTGGGGGGATACGGCACAGCCCTCTCCCAGGTATTTAGAGGCAGGTTCCCGGATTACGGCTTAGCGCTTCAACTCGATGTGCCCCTGCGCAACCGTACCGCCAGGTCCGATCTGGCGCGAGATCAATTGCAACTTCGCCAGTCCGAAGTGCGCCTGCGCGAACTTCAAAACCAGGTCCGCGTTCAGGTGGAAGCCGCCCTGATTGCCCTTCGGCAAGCGCGCAGCAGTTACCAGGCGGCGGTCCAGACACGCCTTCTTCAGGAAAAAGCGCTCGACGACATGCGGCAGCAATTCGAAGTCGGGGTCGCCAGAAGCTACGACGTGATCCTGAACCAGCGCGACCTGGCCCAGGCCCGATCGAACGAGGTGGTGACGCAAAGCGATTACATCAGGGCCCGTACGGCCCTCGACCGGGCCATCGGCATGACGCTCCAGAATAACAGTGTCATTCTCGATGACGCCTTCCGCGGCCTGGTTGGGCGCCCGCCCAGTCCCTTACCGGCGGAAGTGAAGTAGACCTAGGCTGTCCGTTGTCAGTTGTCCGTAGTCAGTTGCATGTAACCAGCCACGGAATGCGGGCTGGGACGCTGACAACCGTAGAAAAGATCCTACCGCGCCTTCCCGGATGATCCTGCGGCCCATCCAAGGAGGTGAAAACCGCCATCGCTGTCATTCCCACTTAAAAAGGGTCCGCGGGCCACTGCCCACGGACCACGGACAACGGACGTCCTCCTTCCCCACTTCCTACTCCAAGCCCACACCCTCTCTCCGCCGGCAGTTAAGAAAACTCTCATCTGGCCATGCTAGGTTGCCGATAAACAAACGGCCGGGGAAATCCCGGCGCAGTTGGATCGAGGGTTTCGGTCTCATCGGGAGTTGAGGGAATAGGCAATAGGCAACAGGCAAACTTGTGGTTCAGTCTGACCGCGAATTCCTGGGGAAGGAGAAGAGGAATTGATGTACCCCCTTGCATTCGTCAGTCTCCGTCGCACCGTGCTAATCACGGTTACCTTTCTCCTCCTTCCGGTCGCTGGCCTGCATGATGACGCCGATCGCGCCCGTGTTGCCGCGGCGCCAGCCCGTCGAATGGGCAACGCCCTTGCCGGCCTCCCACTGAGTTTCGAGCCCAACTTAGGTCAAGCCGATCCGAGTGTGAAGTTCCTCTCGCGAGGACGTGGGTACACGCTCTTCCTGACGAAGGATCAGGCGATACTGGCAATGCAGGAGTCGGGAGCCAGGAGTCAGGAGTCAGGAGAGGAAGGACGTCCGTGGTCCGTGGCCCGTGGTTCGTCGCTCAACGATCGAAATTCGAAATTCGGAATTCGAAACTCGAACGCGCACCACTCACTCCCACCTACCGCCTCCCGACTGCCCGGGTTACACACGCGAACTGTTAGTCCCGACCTGGTATTCCCTTCGGTCCTCCGCCTACGTTTGCTTGGCGCGAGCACCAGGGCCAAGGTTGCGGGCATGGATGAATTGCCAGGCAAGAGCAACTATTTCATCGGCAAAGATCCTAAGAAATGGCATACCCACGTACCAACTTATGGCAGAGTGCGGTTCGCAAGCATTTATCCTGGAGTGGACCTCGTTTACTATGCCGGGCAGAACCGCCAACTGGAGTACGACTTTGTACTCGCCCCCGGGGTCGATCCCAGGGCCATCCAATTGGCTATCGCCAGCACGGGACAAAAAGATAGTAGGCAGAAAGCAGTCGGCAGTAGGCAGAAAGCACGAGGGAACCAAACGCCATATAGTGGTCAATCCAAGATCCCAAATGGAAAACCCGAGATCGCTCCGCCTCTGCGCATAGCTGCAAATGGTGATTTGATTGTCGCTCAGGCTCGCGGCGATCTGCGCCTCCACAAGCCGGTGGCGTACCAAGTGCTGTCAACAGTGCAGAACAGGCGACGGACAACGGACGACGGACAACGATCGTCTCCTAATCCCAAATCCAAAATCCAAAATCGCAAATTGATTGACGTGCGCTATGTCCTCAAGCCGGGAGGCATAGTGACTTTCGAGATCGCACCCTACGATGTCACGCTTCCCCTGATCATCGATCCCGTCCTCAGTTACTCCACGTATCTGGGTGGAAGTGATATGGATTATGCGAATGGCGTTGCTGTGGATGCTCTCGGAAATGCTTATATAACTGGATACACAGCTTCCGTCGATTTCCCCGTGGTGAGTGCCGCGCAGAGTTCTCCCGGCGGCGGTTCCTGCTTAGAAGATGGAGTTGCCACCCCCTGTTTTGACGCCTTCGTATCGAAGTTGAACCCTTCAGGGACTGCGCTGGTTTATTCCACCTACCTGGGAGGCAGTGGCGAAGATTATGGGGCGAGCATCGCCGTCGATTCGAGCGGCGACGCCTATGTCGCCGGATACACCTATTCCACCGATTTTCCTGTGCAGAACGCCCTCCAGCCCAACAACGCGGGAGGGGTGGATGCTTTTGTTACCGAACTCAGCTCCGGCGGAGCTTCGCTGATCTACTCGACCTACTGGGGTGGAAGTCTTGATGATGTCGGGACAGGCATCGCTGTGGACTCGAAAGGGAACGCCTATCTCTCTGGTTATACCGAATCGACGAACTTCCCCGTTACCTCCGGCGCGTTTCAAACTACCTACGGTAATGGTGCTCACAACGGGTTTGTGGTTAAGTTCAATTCGGGAGGAGCGCAAGTTGGCTACTCAACCTATCTTGGGGGCAGCGGAGACGATTACGCCTACGCCGCGGCCGTGGACTCGGCCGGCGGCGCCTACGTCACCGGCGCTACAAACTCCACTAACTTCCCCACCCTGAATGCCTTTCAGCCGAAGTACGCCGGCGGCCAGTGTGCCGTGGCGCCCAACACCTTTCCGTGTTACGACGCCTTCGCCGCGAAGCTCAACCCCGCCGGCTCTGCGCTTCTCTTCTCCACCTATCTGGGAGGAACCGGCAGCGATTACGGATACGCTATCGCCCTCGACAGCGCCGCCAATGCCTATATCACCGGTTACACAACTTCCATCAACTTTCCTACAACTCCGGCAGCTTTCGATCGGGTCTTCAGCGGAGCTTACGACGTGTTTGTCGCCAAGCTCAATAGTTCGGGCTCCGCGCTCGCCTATTCGACCTGCTTGGGAGGCAGCGGCGGAACCCAGGTGGCTTACGGCATTGCTGTAGATTCAAACGGATCCGCCTACGTGACGGGATACAATTACGGAGGCAACTTCCCAACCGCCAACCCTGTGCAGGCTCAAAACGCCGCCTTCTACGACGCCATCGTCAGCGTCCTCGACCCCACGGGAAGCTCCCTCGTATTCTCAACCTACCTGGGCGGAACGCAGGATGATTTCGGGCGCGGAATCGCTCTGGACCCTTCAGGGAACATCTATGTGGTGGGCGCAACGTTTTCGACGGATTTCCCCACGACCTCCGGCAGCTTTGAACCCTCCTACATGGGCGGGCCCTACGATGTTTTTGTGACCAAGTATAGCGCCCCGGCATATCCTGTCGTCTCGATCTCTCCGTCGTCGTACAATTTCGGTAGCCAAGCCGTCGGCACGACGAGTCCCCCGGAGGCGATCGATCTCACCAACACTGGCGGCGCGGCCCTCACGATCTCCAGCATCACGGCCAGCGGCGATTTTTCCCAAACCAACAATTGCGGCGACGGTCTTGGGTCCGGTGCCTCCTGCACGATTAACGTCACCTTCACGCCGTCGCAAACCGGCGCGCGCAGCGGCGCCATCACGGTTTCTGACAATGCCAGCCCTGCCACCCAGACCATTAGTCTCACCGGAACCGGCACCGGCGCGCAGGTCAATCTCGCGCCCAGTTCATTGACTTTCTCGCAGCAGTTGGTCGGCACCAGCAGCAGCCCTCAAAGCCTCACTCTCTCCAACCCGGGCAGCGCGGCACTCACGATCTCCAGCATCGCCGTCAGCGGCGACTTCTCCCAAACCAACACTTGCGGCTCCAGCCTCGCCGCCAACTCGTCGTGCACGATCAGTGTTACCTTCACTCCCACCGCCACCGGCTTGCGTACCGGCTCGATCACCGTCACCGACAATGCTAGCCCGGCCACCCAGACCGCCAGCCTCTCCGGTACCGGCACGGCGCCTGCGGCCAGCCTCTCCCCCACGTCCTTGGTGTTTGCTTCACAAGCTTTGGGCACCCGCAGCAGCCCGCAAAGCGTCACTCTGAGCAATCCAGGCACCGCCACCCTCACGATTTCCAGCATCGCGGTCAGCGGCGACTTCTCCCAAACCAACACTTGCGGCACGAGCCTCGCCGCCAACTCGTCTTGCACGATCAGTGTTACATTCACTCCCACCGCCACCGGTTCGCGCACCGGTTCGATCACCGTCACCGACAATGCCAGCCCGGCCACTCAGACCGTCAGCCTCTCCGGTACCGGCACGGCGCCCGTGGCCAACCTTTCTCCCAAGTCCTTGACGTTCGCTTCACAAGCGTTGAACACCACCAGCAGCCCTCAAAGCCTCACTCTCTCCAACACCGGCACGGCAACCCTCAACATCACCAGCATCGCGGTCAGTGGCGACTTCTCCCAAACCAACACCTGCGGCTCCAGTGTGGCGGCCGGCGCCTCCTGCAGAATCAGCGTGACCTTCAAACCCACAGGCACCGGGCAGAGAACGGGGACCGTAACCGTCACCGACAACGCCAGCCCCACCACCCAGACTGCCACCCTCACCGGAACCGGCGCCGGGCCTGCGGCCACGCTCTCCCCCGCTTCCCTCACCTTCGCCACACAAGCCGTGGGTACGAGCAGCAGCGCTCAGACCGTCACCCTCAAGAATACCGGCACCGCGAGCCTCACCATTAGCAGCATCACCATCAGCGGTGACTTCTCCCAAACTCACACCTGCAGCACTACTCTGGCGGTCGGCAGTTCCTGCAGCATCAGTGTGACCTTCAAACCCACGGCCAGCGGGACAAGGGCCGGCGTTCTGAGTGTTTCCGATAACGCTGTCCCCGCCACTCAGACCGTTAGCCTCACCGGAACCGGCGGCGTCCCTGCGGTCAGCCTTTCTCCCACCTCCTTGACGTTCGCTTCACAAGCGGTGGGCACCAGCAGCAGTCCTCAGAGTGTTACCCTCACCAACACGGGCAGCGTCAAGCTCACGGTCTCCGGCATCAGCACCAGCGGCGATTTTTCCCAAACCAACACCTGTGGCTCGAGTGTGGCGGCGGGCGCTTTCTGCACCATCAGTGTGACGTTCAAACCCACCAAAGCTGGAACCAGAAACGGCACGCTGACCGTTACCGATAACGCCAGCCCTGCCACCCAGACCGTCAGCCTCACCGGAATAGGCGCCGGTCCCGTGGTCAGCCTTTCTCCCTCTTCCTTAACCTTTCCTCCACAAAAGGTATCGACGAGTAGCAGTCCCCAAACCGTATTGCTGACGAATACGGGGAACGCACTGCTCAGCATCAGCAGCATCAAGGCCAGCGGTCCCTTCTCTCAGACCAACACCTGCGGCTCCAGTGTGGCAGCCGGCGCCTCGTGTAGCATCGCGGTAACCTTTAAGCCCATCGTCACCGGGCCCGCAACCGGCACTTTGACCGTAACCGACAACGCCACCCCCGCTACCCAGACTGTCAGCCTGAAGGGAACCGGCACCGCTTCTACCAAGGTAGAGTTTTCGCCTACTTCCCTGACTTTCCCCGCCCAGCTTGTCGGCACTTCGAGCAGTGTTCAGAGCGTGACCCTCACCAACACAGGCGGTGCGGCCCTCAGCATCGCCGGCATTTCCGCCAGCGAGGAAGCCTCCCAAACCAACGACTGCGGCTCGGGCGTCGCGGTCAACGCCAGTTGCTCTCTCAGTGTAACCTTCAATCCGGCCGCCGGCGGGACCAGAACCGCAGCCATAGCCGTCACCGACACTGCCGAGGGCAGCCCGCAGACCCTCGCACTTACCGGCACGGGTGAAGACTTCACAATCGCGGCGCCGTTGGGTTCCTCGATCTCCGCCACCGTTTCGCCTGGAGGAGTAGCGACTTACGCGCTGAGCGCCATGGCATTGGGTGGGTTCAATCAGAACGTGGCTTTCGCTTGCACGGGAGCGCCCGCGGCGGCAGCCTGCACAGTTTCACCCGCCTCCGCCAACCTCAGCAGCCCGGCGAACCTGACGATTTCCATTGTCACGGCAGCGGCCTCCTGCCTGCCTCCGCACAATCCCATTCCGCATCCCCCGCAGCCGCGGCCGTGGCTCCTTTGGACCGTGGGCCTTCTGGCATCGGCAAGCCTCGCACAGGCGGTCCGCAGCCGGGATACAAGAGGGCACCGCAGGCGGACGGCAACAACTGCCTTCGCTGCCTTGGTGCTGGTGATGCTGGCACTGGCAGCCTGCGGCGGGGGCGGCGGCGCTGCCGCTCCGCAGCCCGCCAACACCGGCACTCCTGCGGGAACCTACTCACTCACCGTCTCGGCGACGTGTACCTCATGTACTGCCGCCCTCAGCCATTCCATAAGCCTGACGCTAACCGTGCAGTAATCCGCACTGTGGTGCGGGCGTCTCCACAGCCCCGAAGGGGCGGCCTAGCAAAGCCCAGGCCAACGGCCCATAAGCGCTGAGATACGGCTTGACCGAGCGGCCCCGAATGGGGCCAACCGTGAGTAGCCGCAGGTTCTAACCTGCGGATGACGGGAGCGTTCCCAAATCAGGCCAACCCCAACGGGGTTGACCTCGGACGGGTCGGCCCCTCCAGGGCCGGAATGTTGATGGGCGCTTCAGTTTCCGTAGGTTTCACCTACGGCTACTCACGGTGTCCCGCTTCGCGGGACGCAACCCACAGCACCGAATTGACTGAAGGCAGCCCTTACCTTAGCGCCTATGGGCCGCTGGCCTGGGCTTTGCTAGGCCGCCCCTTCGGGGCTGAGAGATCATGAGGCAATGACCAACCCAAATTTAGGACACATCCCGGCCCATCTCTCATTTACTTTTATCGATGACTGTGATAATAATGCCCGCTTTGGTGCCAAAACATGCATCTGCAGATCGTTGACTACGCGATCATCATCATCTATTTCGTCTTCGTCCTGGGCATCGGCTTCGCCCTGCGCGGCCGCATGAAGACGAGCGAAGATTTCTTCCTCTCGGGGCGCTCGATTCCCGGTTGGATTACCGGCCTGGCTTTCATGTCCGCGAACCTCGGCGCTCTCGAAGTCATGGGCCACGCCGCCAACGCCGCCAAATACGGCATGTTCGTCAACCACTTCTACTGGCTTGCCGCCATGCCTGCCATGTGCTTTGTGGGCGTCTTCATGATGCCGTTTTACTACGGCAGCAAGGCGCGCAGCGTCCCTGAATATCTGCGCAAGCGCTACGATGAAAAGACGCGGACGCTCAATGCCCTCTCTTTCGCCGTTATGACGCTGCTGGTTTCCGGCGTCGACCTTTATGCCATGGCCATTCTTTTCGAGCGCCTGCTGCACTGGCCGTTTGGCGCCAGCGTGGTGGCCTCGGCGGCGGTGGTGGCGATATACATCTACCTGGGCGGGTTGACTTCCTCGATCTACAACGAGGTGCTTCAATTCTTCCTTATCGTTTTTGGCTTCCTTCCTTTGGCCATCCTGGGATTGAAGGCGGTGGGGGGATTCGCAGGGCTCAAGGAGAAACTGCCCAATCCCGGCTACGCGCACACCTGGGCGAACATCTGGCACGCCTCCCAGAATCCCATGGGGATTAACTGGTTTGGAACCATCTTCGGACTGGGCTTCGTGCTCTCCTTCGGCTACTGGTGTACGGACTTCCTGGTTGTCCAGCGCGGCCTGGCAGCCAGGGACATGCCCTCCGCGCAGCGCACGCCTCTCATCGCGGCCGTCCCAAAGATGTTCTTCCCGCTGATGGTAGTTCTTCCCGGCCTGGTCGCTATCGCGCTTGATCCCCATCTGACCAAATACCTCAACGGCCGCTACGACAATGCGCTGCCCGCCATGCTGGGCAAGTTCTATCCCTCCGGCCTGCTCGGCATCGGGCTGACCGCGCTGATGGCCAGTTTCATGTCCGGCATGGCAGGAAACGTTACCGCCTTCAACACCGTCTGGACGTTTGATATCTACCAGACGCACGTGAACCCGGGCCAGCCGGATCGTCATTACCTGACGATGGGCCGCCTTGCAACCGTCTTCGCCGTGGCGGTGGGCATCGGCACTGCCTTCATCGTCCTCAGGTTCAACAACCTGATGGACTATCTCCAGCTCCTCTTTGCCTTCTTCAACGCCCCGCTCTTCGGGACCTTCCTGCTGGGAATGTTCTGGAAACGCACCAGCGCCCACTCCGGTTTCTGGGGGCTGCTCTCCGGGATACTCGCCGCCGCCGCGCACTATTCTCTCTATCACTTTCACGTGATTATGTACCCCAGTGATATGGCGGCGAATTTTTATCAGGCCATCTGGGCGTTCTCCGTGTGCGTGGTGGTGACCGTTGTCGTGACGATGTTTACAGAACCCCGCAAGGAAGAAGAGTTGGTAGGACTGGTGTACTCTCTGACTCCGAAGCCTAGAAACCAGGATCTCCCCTGGTATGAGAGGCCCGGCATTCTTGCCGTCGGCATTCTCGGTCTTTGCACTGTGCTGAATATTATTTTCTGGTAAAAAACTATGGGCTTAGACATTCGCTTGCCGATCGGCATCATCTTCACTGTTTACGGCGCCATCCTCATTGTCTATGGCCTGGTGGCTGATCCCGCCATTTTTGTAAGCTCGATGGAAGTAAACATCGATATCTGGTGGGGTGCGGCAATGCTGGTTTTCGGACTGATCATGGGTCTTCTGGCATTCCGCGCCTCGCCACGTTTCAAGTAGCGCAGGCGCCTCGGCCATAAGCGTTAACCCAATGGCTCACCTCGCGCTACGCAGTATTCACTGGCCGCTTCCAGAGGCCCGGAGGGCCGACAGAGAGTAGCCCACGGCGTAAGAAGCTGTGAAGAAATTCGGAATGTGTCATCCTGAGCGAAGCGAAGGATCTCTGCAGTTGTTCGGGAGCCGCTGAAGCATGAGAAACTGCGGGGATCCTTCGCTTCGCTCAGGATGACAGGCGGCCGATTGGTTCAGACCTTCTTACGCCGTGGGCTACTTTCTGGCGCCGCTCCGCGGCTCTAGTGTCGTCATGTCCGATTGCACCGATGAGTTGGCATGAAAACACACATCGACGCTGGAATCCGCTTATTCGAGAATGGGTCTTGGTTTCGCCGCAAAGAACCCAACGCCCCTGGCAAGGCCAAATAGAACGCTCCTCCCGTGTGGTCCCCCCAGCTTACGATCCGGAGTGCTACCTGTGCCCAGGTAATGCACGCGCGGGCGGCGTCCGAAATCCCAACTACACATCCACCTTCGTTTTTGATAATGACTTTCCCGCCCTCGAGCCCGGCACGCCCGAAGCCGGTCTGAACGAAGGCGGGCTGCTTATTGCCGAGGCAGAAAGAGGCATTTGCCGTGTCGTCTGCTTTTCACCTGACCATAGCCTGACTATTTCACAGATGGCTTTAAGCGATCTCCAGGCAGTCGTCGCGACATGGGTATCCCAATATGAAGAGTTGTGCGGGTTGTCGTTCATCAGCTCGGTGCAGATTTTTGAGAACCGCGGGGCAATGATGGGCGCCAGTAATCCGCACCCCCATTGCCAGATCTGGGCAACTGAACGGCTGCCGAACGAGGTATTGAAAGAACAGCTCGCACAAACCGAGCACCTGAATACGCATCGTTCGTGCCTGGTGTGCGACTACCTGAAAATCGAGACGGCCCATCGAGAACGGCTGGTTTGTGAGAACCGGTCGTTTGTGGCGCTGGTCCCTTTTTGGGCGGTTTGGCCCTATGAAATCTTCGTGGCGCCGAAAACACATCTCGGCGCTCTTGACGAATTCGGCGGCCAGGAGCAACAAGATCTTGCTGACATATTGAAGCGCGTGACCACCCGCAGCGATAACTTGTTCGCTACGCCGTTCCCGTACACGATGGGATTTCATCAGCGGCCGGCCGGCCCGCTTCCCCATCCCGAATGGCACTTCCATGCTCACTTCTATCCGCCGCTGCTTCGCTCGGCTACGATTCGGAAGTTCATGGTGGGTTTCGAGCTCTTGGACATGCCGCAACGCGACATCACACCCGAAGCTGCTGCCGCGCGTCTTCGTGAGGCGTCCGAAGACCACTTTCCAGGGCGCGGTTGAGCAAGGTAGCTAAGGTCTGCGGATCTTCGCCCCATCCCAGGCCAAAGATCTTTTCCCGCCTCGGTGCTAGCACTGACTTGGCTATTAGCTACTGTGGTACTTGACAAATCCTCCACATCCTGTTATCCTGTGTTGGGTCTATGCTCTACCGGGGAGAATCCTCTCCCCGGTACTATCCCCGTCCAGGAGAGGTTGTATCTCTATGCGGCAGCTCAGCCGTATTTGTCAGCGATCCTCGTTGTCGGAAGCGGAAGGGCGGGGCTTCAGCTCCGCCGCTGAATTCGGGACGTATCGATGGGCTTTAGCCCCTGGAGCGGCGTGGCTTCAGGGCCTGAAGGCCCCTCCCATCCTGCGGCCCTTTGCGGCGGGGCTGAAGCCCAATACTGTTCATTTAACACTTCTTGATGCGTACCGTCACTAAGATTCGTTTTTTGCTGAGTTGCCCCCGGCCGCGCACGGGAAACTTGCTTTGCGGCCGTCGCACTCCTCGGGGTCGCCACATGCCGCGACTGGAGACCACGCGTTCGCTGAGCAATTCCT